>TARA_R110002020_G_scaffold123031_3_pt1 | contig 18690 bp, 7 predicted proteins | sample TARA_R110002020 | Tara Oceans TARA_R110002020 (sample SAMEA4396489) | marine metagenome | biome: Westerlies Biome; feature: [MES] marine water layer (ENVO:01000295) within the mesopelagic zone...; material: water (ENVO:00002006), including particulate matter (ENVO:01000060) such... | reverse complement strand
GAACCTTTTACATTGTCTAGGTATTGATGAAGACGTGATAAAAGTCAATATCTATGCTGACGATATTACTTATGAAGTAAGAGATAATGTACTAAACACAAGCCAGTATTCTAGATTTGTTGATTTCAATAATGTAAATCGACATCAGTCTGTTGTTTTCCAGATGGCATCCCCAAGTCATGCTGATAGTGTCTCCTTTATTAGTGGATCTGGAACTGCCGTTAATGAAGCAAGCGGCTTAAGCTGGACATTCGAATCTGAAGTAGTCTTCCCTTTAAAACCTGAACTTGGTAAAAGAAACTTTGCGAGTTATGATTATCCCCACCTTTCAGCATCGCTCTTTGGTATGCATACAGCAAAAATGCAAAATGCTAGCGACACTAGCTGGGCAGGAGACGACTACGCAAACTTCCAAGTATACGCAGTCCGCGATAGACACTACTCAAAAGATGTAACTTTTGTATTGACTGGAACCTCCGGTGGTCCCATCCCACACTTAAGCTCTAGCAAGTTTCGAGATGTGTATGACAACTCAAAATGGAACTTCGCAGTCCGCGTGAGTCCAACAAAACGCCCCCTAGCTAAGTTCGCTTTTGGCACTTCTGGCTCGACTAACACTTACGATGTGGAATTTTATGGTGTTAGCACTATAGCAGGACAGGTAAACAATGAGTTTTCTGTATCGTCATCTGTTGCCGAAGGTCTAGTCACTAATTTCTTATCTTCTCCAAAACGAGCATTCGTCGGAGCACACCGAACAAACTTTACTTCATCTGTATTGCAAAATAGTGATGTGCGAATCAAATCCTTTAAAGTATGGACAGATCGTATTACAGATGAAGAAATTCTTGCACACGCCAAAGACACGGAAAATTATGGTAGAACAAGCCCAGGAAAGAACGTCGCTTTATTTAATACCACTTTACAAGGGCTTTCTTACCCACAGAATTCAACACTCGCATTACATTGGAGATTTGATGATGTCACCGGATCCAATTCAAGCGGTCAATTTGAAGTAACTGACTTTTCTTCTGGATCTACCAAACTACAAGAAAGATATGCCTGGGCAGGAAATGTATCACAAGCAAAGCATTCTGGATTAGGCTACAACTTCCCAGTAAGCAACAATAACGCAATTGATGTTGACTGGGTACAGAGACAAAAGAAGCTGCCTTTTGAGAACGTTAACAGTGATGATGATGTTACTATCTTAACTGACATAGATGACAAGGTGTTTACACGCGATTCTCGCCCAATAAATTATTATTATACTTTAGAAAAAAGTATGTACCAAGCAATCTCCGAAGAGATGCTCGCATTCTTCGCAACGGTTAAAGATTTTAATAATTTAATAGGTGAGCCTGTTAATAGATATCGTCAAGAATACAAAGCAATGGAAAAGCTCCGCGAGCTTTTCTTTGAAAGAGTTGAGAACACTCCAGACCTAGACAAGTTTGTAAATTATTACAAATGGTTTGATGACGCTGTTGGAACAATGTTGTCTAATCTTGTCCCCGCATCAGCCCGGTTTGATACAAACGTCAATACGGTTATTGAAAGTCATTCTCTTGAAAGAAACAAGTACTGGAATAAATTCCCTACAATTGAAGCGAAGGTATCAAATCCTGAATCATCGCTCAAATCGATTAACGAACTTCTTTACAACTGGAAGTTTGGACATGCTCCTTTATCTGGTGACAAAGCAGACAATTGTTTATGGATTAATGATAGAGCAGAAAGAACCTCGCCGGTCCTAACCTCGGGAAATAGCAATGTTGATGCCAACAGGCAAGACATTAATACAGTAGCGACCACAATTATTACTGGTTCTACCTACGTTACTCGCAGGCTATCCACACCTTATCGTTTGGTAGCGGATAGGCTAAACACACTTAACGAACAAAGCAAGAAATACGAAAACAAAAAAGAGCACTTTTACAAAGGCGCTACACATTTCGGCGTTAACAATGTATTAAGAATCCCTGAAAGCAGCTTGAAAGGACTTCTTTCTTGCAACGACGATGACATCCCCGCCGCCCTCAAGAAAAACAAGTTAAGTTTTAAAGCTCAATTTGCTTCAGGTTCCGCTATGCCTTACGAGGGTAAAGGTAATATGCTATCGCCCTTCACGATGTTCTCGTCTTCTGTAAGGTCTGGCTATTCAGTATTGCTTACCCCCTTCAATTCCGGTACAGAAATTAACAACATGCATCAAGATGTATATGAGAATATGGATGCACCGCTACAAGGTCCGTTTACAGAAAAATGGGTTGGAGGATCTCAACATCGCCACATAAAATTAAACTTTTATGACCCAATCAATAAAGTCCTTGGAGTTAATAACCTAGATGGTGAAGCAGACAGACCAGAGGCTTTTAGAATCACCTACGCTCTAAACGATCACTTGCAAGTAGCAGGTCCAGATTACACAAGCAGCGCAGCCCCAAGAGCTAGGTACTTTAGAGATGGACTAGCAAAACGACCAGTTAATATCGCCAATATCAAAATGACCGGCGCTAGTCCTACAGTAATCGGGAACTATACCAAAGATTATCAATACTTCCAAACAAGTGGTAGAGATATTAATAACCTTTGGTTTAGATCTGGGTCAACCGGACTCGGTGGTGTCGCACAACCAACAGCGATGTCACAAGTAGTGTCTGGAACATTAGATTTTCAATTACCGAACCGCTCAATATTAGAAGATGGGTCAAGAAATAAAACAGTATTTGTTGAAAGATTCTCTTCACCAGGCGGACCAGAAGTGAATAGTCGCGGATTCTTAGATACAGAGAGTGAAACCTATTCTATATACAATGCGCTTCCTTTCAGAAACTTAACTGTCCGAGAGCACTTAAACCTTTGGTCGAAACAACATTCTGCCTTCGGTGGCTATGATGCGATATACGCTTCTCCAACTGCTTCTTACCATAAGACATATAGAAATGGAAGATATAGGATTGAACAGTCGAACGGAACGCTTATAACCGCTTCAGTATACGATAACGCTTTTATTCAGCATCCAATTCCGCAATCTGACGCAAATTACTCCTGGATTTCAGCTTCTTTAGCAGAACTTGGTAAAGGCGGACAGGGGTTGTTTGGCTACCTTCCTAATCTAAATAGTGCTTTCTCTTCTTCCGCTGGTTATGTGAATGGACCTGCAAATCTTACTGCAAGTGAGGTTGGTTCTGCTATTGCCCCCGCCGGATCGTCTACTGCGAGAATGGGGCTGTTTAGTGTAGATAGTACAGCCGGAAACTCTAATTCATTCGTACCAACCGATTTTGTTGGTATTAATAGCAATATCTACGAACCTTTAAGCATTGTCCAAAACACAAGAGGATACCCCGCTTCTTTTACAGTCTTTTCATATGTTAACGCGGGACCCCCCGAAAACGATCCTATTAGTAATGATGGAGCCGCACAATCTGGCGGCTTCCTTACCAGGTGGACAGGCTCAAACAGCACCACTGCTTTGGGAGGAATTTATCCCGGCACAGTCGGCACATATTTTAACGCTTTGATCCATCACCGTCAAGGACCATATGGTTGGCCAACTTGGAAGCAAATTAGAGGAGCAGAAAACCCTATTGCAAAAGCCCTCCGAAAAAACAACATGATTAGTGTTACAAGTTTAACTGGAGAGTTTACAATTAATCCAAATGGAAGAACGCAAAAGATTATTTTAAATCAATTCACTGAGTCTGCTGTTACGGTTAATAGACCAATGAGGCACAAGTTAATTGTTAAAGACGAGATAGAGGGTGGAACTAATCAGCTTGATATTTACTCTTCTTATTCGAATCTTCAAGATACCTTTAATAATACAAAGCTGAACGACCTTATAAACATTCCCCCAATTTTAGATCAAAATACCATTTATGATAACTTATTAAATTATTATCAAAACCCTCAAGCACTCGGAATCGACGACGAAACAAATCCGGTTGAATCTTTCCTCCAACTCCAGTATGGAGAAACAATCTATCCAAGAAAGAAGAATATCTATCTTAGCCCTACAAGACAACGTGAAACGTTTACTGTCGAATATTGGCGAGATTTAAGATCAGAAAGAACTAGAGAGGGAATAAGAAATTCTCTAGGTAAGCAAACTACAAAAGATAGTATGTGGATGTTGGACGGCAGAGCAGACTTTGAAAATTCCTATGCGTATATAGAGTCTGGTTCTAACGGCAACAATAGTCTACAAACAGCTTCGATTGGAGAATTACAAAATCCTTATTCAATATTTCATATGGGCAAGGGGTTTGTAAAGGCAGGCGGCGGAATGAATATGGAAACGACTGCCAGCGCACTGTTTTGTAAGCCCATCTTAGAAGAAGTTGTTGGCACCAGCAATGCTGGACGAGGCAGGTATGCCGCCGCAGGAGATGCAAAATGGGAAGCTGGAACCCAAGCCGCTGGTGTAACTAGCGGTCCTTTCTATCAAACTTATGCAGAATATGCAGAAGGAATAAAAGCAATCGGAAAGGGTTACTCTTTAATACCTGAATTTAGAATGTCCGAGCATATGGATTTTTATATCAACACCCAATACGGTGATTTCTTGTCTGACAATAAAAGCTTCCTAACCTTAACAGGATCGGCTGTTTCTTCAAGTGCTGATGAGAGGTTCTTTAAGACATATTCAACAACAGACTTTTTAAAGCATTTTAAAGTTGTTAACGACGACCACGAGGGATTCGCACGCCCAAGCAAAATTAAACTTAAATGTAAAGGCTTGGCAAAGTTCTTGCCATATGAAGGATTCTATCCTGCACAACGATCAATGCAACTTGTTACATTGTTCTCTCAATCATACGGTTCAGCAATCAAATTCTCTGGAAGCCAAGCAAGCATGAGAACAGCGATCGAGCCGCTCTTCGCACCAGGAGTATTATTCAATTCAATCAAATCAGCAATTGCCGTCGATTACCCAATCTATACTGGATCATATACTTTCCTTGATGGCGAATCGAACGCCCTGCGCTCAACTAATAGAGATGATTACCACTTTAGAACGCCTTTTGAATCGCTTGTTGAGCCGGAATTTTATTTAGGTGGTAAAAATATTGTTGATATGAACCCCCAAATATCAGCTTCACTTAATTCTACTGCGTCTCTTCCCGCCGCAGGCAAGCCAACATATAAACTTGCAATGCATAATTTTCTTGCAGAGTGTCCAAAGTTCTTTTTAGAAGACCAAAAATTTACCACTTTTGCTTCAAAAGACGATAGGGTTCCTTTTGTGGTTCCAAACGGAATAAACCCCGAAAACGGAAAAGAGTATGTTCCAGAATACCGTATGAGGATTGTGATGTCTCATGCTCTTTTAAGAAACAAAAAGATCATCCGAGATTTATTCCCAAAAGAGCCCAGTACTGCCAGACATTTTTATTCAACGGCTTCATATGCCTTGAATCCTGGAACCATTGTGATACACAGGAGGTATCCTTCTGATCCATTGCGAAAAGAACAGATGTCCGCCGGATATGGCAGTGATATTCCATTGCAAAATGCTAGATATGGATCTGAATTTGGACCTCCAACTTCGTTAAACGCCGGGGTTTCATTTAGTATTATGACAAGGACAGGAGTATTTGGCACCGGAGTTCAATCCGAGTATACTCCTCATACTCCTCCATACTATGATGGCTATTCAGATGTAGAGATTATTTTTAAACCGGCTCTGTCTGATACCTACGGTATTCTTGATATCTTAAGTGATCTTAAACTCGATTACACCAGGTTCCCAACAGCACCAAGGCAGTTTAGAGCTAATTCGTTCGCAACTTCCGGCGCAATCGCAAACGATTTCGCATTTAAAAACGCGATGCAATTGTCTTCTAGTCTTAATTTTTTGCAGACAGTAGAAGTAAAAAATGCTAAATTTGATGAAAACGGTAACGCAATTGAAATTGCTGATTCTGATGTCACGCCTATTAAATGGGTTATCCAGCCAAAGTGGGAAACACCAGTGTTAGACTTTACCAATGCTTCAGTTACGCTGCCTAAACAAGGCACGGGTTCTGTGCCATTGGGTATTTGGCACCAGTACGGTGAAGTTCCAAGCGATTCCTCCACAACGATTACTGATACAAAAGGAGTAACAACAACGTTACAAGGTGCTGACAGGGGGCTGTTTATTTCTATTCAAGATTTAGACGAGTCAGAAAAAGAAATGCCATCACTAACAGGGTCGCTTGCTGATCTTGTTGGCTTCCCGAAAGAAGAAAGAAAAATGGGACAAGTCGCCCCTGTAAAGACAATAAGCGAAGCCATTGTGGCAGTTCCCTTTATAAGGAAGAATGATGGATCAATGGCTTTCTATAACTTCCCCAAAGGGCAGAGAGATCTTGCTTTGGGTGAACCTAGTGGCTATCCAATCCTTCCAGGGAAATCAATTATTGACCTGGTGACATCAATGCAAAAATACGTTCTACCGCCTAAATTAGACTTTATCACCAATAAATCTATTACACCTTTCAATATGTATTTGTTTGAGTTCCATCACGATTTAGATCGCAAAGACTTAACAGACATATGGCAGAACTTGCCACCACAGAGTTTAATGCAGATTAAAGATCCTCTAGAGACGGAGGTCACAGTTGAACATGAATTGCTTATTAACGAATTGTTTGGACTTCGTTCGGATAGCAAGCCAAATAAAATTAAACCACAAACCCAATGGATGGTGTTTAAGGTGAAACAAAAAGCAGAGAAAAATTATTTTGCTATGACTGCCGATGCATCTGATGATTCTAGATTTAGATTTAAATTTGATATTGGCGACCAAGGCGCTGACAAAGGAGCCGTTCCCGATTACAGCTTCAACTGGCCTTATGATTTCTTCTCAATGGTTGAACTAGTTCAAATGGACGCTGACATTACGTGGAAACCAGGATCTGACTTTGACCAAGAACAAGATGTCCTTGAGGCTGTGGGTATGAATCCTGCAAAAGCAATTCAACCAGGACCAGTAAAGAACAACGCAAAGGTAGAAAAAGAGCCACTTGCTCCCGCCGAAGCCTTTAATAAAAATTTAATGAATGATAAACTTCCTGGTGGATCTCCTGGCGGTGGCATTCCTGGAGGACCCCCTGGAGGCGGTCCAGGCGGTAATGGAGGGAATCCGATCTAATGGCTAAATTTTTTGACCCGAAACAAGATGTTTTAGATATTCAACTAACACAATATGGCAAGTACCTTCTTTCGCAAGGAAAGATGCGTCCAGACTCTTATTCATTTTACGATAATGACATCATATATGATTCACTATATGCTAACGTATCAGAGTCTCAAAACCAAACACAAGATAGAATTAAAAATAAAACCCCGCGTGTAAGGGCACAGTATGTGTTCCACGGCATTGAAACCGGAATTAAAAAAACCACTCAAGAGGTTTTAAATTCAAAAATAGATTTATATGACTCTTCTTTACAGCCAACAGCAGACAAAGCGTATTCTTTAAATGATGCTCTTGGAACATGTGACCCAAATGCTGAAAACATTGCAGCTTGGGATGTGAAGTTTTTGAAAACACCGATGAGTTCCTCTGCGACATATATGACAGGAAACCATCAAAACATCAACATACCTCAACTAGAAGCAATGTATGAATTGAATATAAAAACAATTTCAGGATCATCGGATGGTTCCGGTGTCCCAAGCAGCAACGAACTTGACCCACAACAACAAGTATTATCTGAAGCTTATTTAGATGATTCTTATTTTGTCGCAGAGCATGAGTATTTATTCCTCGATTTAAAAGAATTAAATACAGTAATGGGAGCCGAAAATTTTGATATTGAAGTGTTTGAAATAGAGAACGAAACAGATGGTAAAACCGGAGCAACCAAAGAAATACTTAAACAACTCCAGTTCTTACCAGAAGAAGGAAATAATCTTGGACTATCAAACGAAGCAATATTGAAAGCACAATTTCCAGCGTTAAATTCTAGTTATGTTGGATACTACTTTAATATTGAAGTGGATGAAGAGATAGATGATCAAATATTCTGCGAAGCTGATTTTAAATATAAAAGCAAGGACTTGTTCGTGGACTCTGAACGAGAATTAAACTGTATTGATCTAGTAACAGGGCTTCCGCCCAGATACGATGATGACATTGATGAAGATAAGGTTTGTGATTAAAGATGGATTTAGATCTTAAAAGTTCGATAGGTAATTTGATTCCCGATGTTTCAATTTCAAGAATCATTTTGGAATCTGCTGCCCAAGAAGTATTTAAAGACAATCCGCATATCGAAGCCGAAGGTGATGTAAAAATCCCTTACAAAACTAAAAACTCAAATCCTTTAAAAGTAACTCTTGACATAATGATGCGGGATATTATTGAAGGCGATTTGATTTCTACTTGGGCAACTAATTTTGATTTTAATCAATATCTTAAAGCGGTAGTAATCCAAGTCCGCGATAAAGATGCCTCTGCTGAATTGCACCAAGCAAGAGCAACAAGCAAGAAGTCTTTCGTATTAAAGGTCTATGAGCTAAAAGTTCAAAATACACTTACACCTCAAGACTATCAGCTTTTTAGTTTAAGGCAAGATGAGTTGGCAGAGGATGCAACAAAGATCTTAAATAAGGCAAAATCAATCAATTCAGATGGTCAAGAGTTTTTTGAATTTGGATTTACAACTACTTTTGCAGGGATTCCAGATGATAACCCACCTTTCTTGGAATATTTCGCTTATACTTACTTGGACCTCGATCAGCTAAGTAATGATTTTGATTTTGACTTGAATAGTTGGGGCGTAGATGTTAATAACATCCCTGATAAGTTCGTTAATGAAAGCACAGGCGAAATAAAATCTGCAATGATTTTCAAAGATGGTGTATCACCAAACGCTGCAAAATACTATACCACATCAAATGGAGATCTGTGGGCAGGCGCAATCTATTTTTTAGATGATGGCACCCCAAGCGGAACCCAACCTCCCAAGAATCCAATTCCACTTACCGAATACACAATACCAAACACAAAAATACAAGACTTTAGAGCAAGAGATACCTTCTTTCAAACACCTATAGATATGTCTTTTGTTGATCAGAAGTTCTTTGCCCCCATGGCAAAGATGAAAACAGCCGGTACAGAAACACTATGGCCTGATATCGCTCCTGCATTTTTTAGTGACCTGTTAGCAGCCAAAGACCACAATGGTAACGCTCGACTATTTTTTAGCGTAGATATGGAAACTGTCTTTAGATACCATTCTAAATTTGGATCTTTTACAAACGCTTATATCGGCAATCCTTTAAAAGAAATGCTAGATTTAAGTGAGATAAAAGGAATTAAAATCTTTAAACGCGAAGTCGAGCCTGGTAACTCCATAGAAGCAACATATGGGGGCAAAACTCACTATGTTTCTAAAGATCCTAATGCTGCCCCTGAACTTGTAGCCTTTGGGTCAAGAAGGGTGAGTACAAACCAAATAGAGTTTATAGATCTAGAAGAATCCAAATTACAAAAAAAGTTTATCTATGTTGGTAAAGAAGAAACTCAATTGTCATTGAAGAATAAAAATGTAAGACACTTCAGCCTTACTGACTTTGCGAAGTACGATAACCCAAACTATGCTAGGACATATCAATATAGTATGGAATTTGAGTTCAACGACGGCGGCTTTGAGTACTTCTCACAGCTATACCAAGACATACTATTTGAATTCAATTTCATCGATCGTTATTCGCTCCGCGCACAGGTGCCTAGAGCATTCGAATATGAAACGAATAAATTCAGCACCAAGTTTAAAAATGAAAACGCCAACATTTATGATGACCATATAACAACGCTGATAGGGCTCTTAATTAAGTTAGCAACAGCAGTAGCTTCTTCAGGACCAGAGAACAACACCTTCGACTATGGCGCATTAGCAACCTTGTTGGCGAATTATACTAGCCCTAACTCGGGTACAATAAGTGGAATTGAAATACTCAAAACAATGACCATTGAGGCGATATTTAATCTTGAAAGAATATTGGATATTAATAGCTCCAAACCCAAGTCGTCAAATCAGAATCAAGAGTCTCCCAAAGGGAAAGCAGCCCAACGTCGCCCCAAGCTGACATATGAGTTTGGAACTTTATTTAAAGACAGTTACAGCAATCTTGGATACGATTTTATATCGTCCACAAAAGAAGATACCGTTCAGGATTCTTCTGCTGGATTGAAAGTAATTGATTTAAATAAATTTGAGACTAGAGCCCTTTTAGAGACAGAAAAGTATTTTAATGATATAGAAAGCCCAATCGAGCTTACTATCATGGGGTCAAAGGCACTAGCCACGACAAGTAAAATGCAATATGCTTACTTCACTCCATCATTAACATTCATAAATAAAGAATCTCCTGAATCCTTTATTGGGCAAGACCCAGCACAGTTTGAGGACAAAATATTCCTAAAGGCTTCAATCGACATAATCTTGAACAACGTTATTAAAGCCCCGAGACTTTTTGAGACGCAAGAAAAATTAGAATTGTTATTCGCCAGCAAAGGCGGAATGGTTATAAATACAGTTGTTAATGAAAACTTAGCAATCAACGGGATGATAAAAGAAGGGTCCCCGCTTCCTAACGATGTTAATAAAGACGCCGACGATGGAACTTCTGATTTAAATGATGCTGTTAACTTTAAGCCTGCCCCAAACGGCGCAGGAATTAATGAAGGCGCTTTGTTTAAAAACGACCCTCCAAAAAATAAGCCCAAGAAACCCAAGAAGAAAGGTATGGGGTTTATGGCTGGACTTCTAATAGAAGACGTATTTGTACCTCCTTTAGGGAATAAACAAAAAGAATCCCCGCTCCCCGGCTTTAACTTTCCAAAAGAAAACTATGAAGTAAAATCCCCAGACAATGCTTTTAATAAAATTGGGCTTTCAAAAGAAGCTGCCAAAGAAAAATTCAAACAATTGCCAAATCAAATCAAAGCGCTATTCGTTGCCAGCGAAGAAAAATTTAAAGGTGGAATATCCCAACTTAAATTTAACCCTTTTTCAAAAGGCAATCCGCTTTATGGTCCAAGCAGAAGTTATATGTTTTTCTTCAATTACCAAAACATCGCCGTCGTAGAAGTATTAGACGGATATGAAACGTCTAACGATGGTAAGAATAGAAACTTTCTTTCGAAACCAAAGTTTAAACTTTTAACAGAAGAGGTATATAATTCTATAAAAGGAAAAGCGGTATTGTGCAGGGTGCGAAGATACATGGATAATAACTTTATTAAACCATTTAACGATTTCTATTTAGAGCTTCCTTTTTATGACGAATACTTTATTCTTAAAGATGCTGGAAAGCCTATTGTGAAAATGGACCCGGCACTTCCCCAGGTTGCCGATATTGTAAGACAAATAGCCAAAGCAGCAAATAACAACATACCTCCAGAGGTGGTTCACGTAGGACCACAAGGCGCAGGAATAAACCGTCCTAAAGAAAGTCCGCCAAACAACCCACCCCCAGCGCCAGACAAGCCACCAAATCCGCCTGGAGCAAAACCAAATAGAGCAGGAGGTGGACGCTAATGGCTGGCTTCGGTAAAAAAGCACTGTACATAACTTCTGGATCATACACTAGTGGACCATTAGGCGCTTCTACTTTCAATGATAGTCTAGACACAGATGCCTTTAGAAAAGATATGTCTCTAACTTGGCGCGACTCAGATCTTCAAAAAGGCGTTTATGGAGTACCTTTCAAAGGGCAAGATCAAAAAAGCGGATTAATAGATTGGTTTTATATCGGAGACGAAGACGCTATCTTGCATGAAGATGGCGGCGAAACAAGGACAGTGTACTTTGCACACAAAGATTATAGCAACAAGATAGTTCCGATCTTAAAGAAAATCGGACAATTAAATGAAAACCCTAACCCAAACGCTGTAAACCTAGTCGCCGCAATGTTTAGACAGCAAATATTAGGCAAAGAGCATTATGAATACGTCGTCGCTGGACAAAACAAAGGTGGAACTTTTGATAAAATCTACGAAGGCTCATTAGGACACAGCTTATCAGATTACCCAGTGATTAAAACAGGAAAGGTTTTTAAAGACTACACTTTCCAGCTTGTAACTCCTTTTGATAAAGAAGAAGTAGAAGCGATGGCTTCGTTTACAAAACCTTATTATGTTGATTATTCTTCAGAATACATCTTTACAGAAACCGAATATGAATCGGTGATTCAAAAATCAACAATCCCTGAATCTTTATTGCCAAATTTCTATTCTTATCTAACAAGTGAGTTTGCAGATGATCCTGCTACTACAACCATAAGTCCAGGAAACCTAGACCCAGATAGCAAGAAACCGTTCTTTGCCAACTATGCAAAAGAGTTGAACACTATCCCCCAACAACAAAAAGATGTGTTTGAAAAGCAACAAGAAAACATAGGGATTACAGCAAATAATCTTAAGTTTATCACTGATTATAACGACAAGTCTGTATTCTTTCCAATGCACAACCGCATTGAGTTTGATACTCAAAAGACAAATATCCTTGGACCCATCCTGGAGCAAGCGAGCTTATTCCAACCGCTCATGAAGTGGGCGATTGACAGCTTTGCAAATGCTCAAGCGCTTCAAGACTTGCAACAAGGCAATAACGCAAATGGGTTTTTCTTCATAAAAGATCCGTTTATTGTCAGTAGAAACGTAACAGAGGTTTCTCAAGGTGAGCCAGTAGGTCTTGTCAATGATTTAGCAAAAATTGTTATTCCAAATGCAGACGCTGGTAACGCTTTAGACAACTTTGTTGAAAGCACCGACCTATGGTACTCAAAAGAATTTGTCAAACAATACTCAACAATGATTGGTAATATTGAAGACAAGGATTTAGATGCCGACAAACCAATTTCTTTTGCTCAAATCATTCTATCTTTTATTGCAAGAGGAAAGTTAAAGAAACTTATCAAAGATAAGTCTAGGTCTTATAAAGAGATACTAGAAGGCAAGCCTGCCTATTCAGAGATCATAATGTATCGAGTTTCCAAGCACCCTATTGATAGCAATGGTAATCCCACCTCGCTACCAACACAAAACTACTGGGTTTCAAACCCCGAAGATGCAAGCAAGATAGTTTTATATGATACTCAAGTTAAATACGATAAGACATATCGTTACTTTATCTATGCTTACGTCGCTATCGTTGGAACTGAATACGAATATTCAAATCTTAATACAGAGAACGTCCTAACCCCAGATGGTAACACTTATGACGGAAGATGGTATGCAGACGTTAAAGTTCGAACGACACCAAAGTTAAGACTGATGCAGGTGCCATACTATGGATTTTCGAATACTGAAGACAGTGATTTACATATTTTTGACGATCCTCCACCGGCACCGGATGTTTCTTTTATCCCGATCAGAGGAAGCATAAACAAAATAAAAATCTATATGAATGGTAATGTAGATCGTTATGAAATGCTTCCAATCATTATCCAAGACACTGATGTCGAGATTTTTGAAAAAATAAGAAAGTTCCAAAAGAAAAAACCACAAGAAAAAATTAAATTTGAAACAGACGATCAATCCGCCGCATACGAAGTTTTCAGGATTGGACCAGATCCTATATCTGGTATAACACCTGCCCCTACTTCTTATGAAGATTTTAAAGATTTACTTGTTTACAAGGTTAATGATGCTAACTTAAGACCAGCAGGTTCTGTGGTCGATACTCTCCTACCTAATAAAAAATATTATTATTGCTTTAGAACCGTAGATATTCATGATAACATATCAATACCAACTGCGGTTTTTGAAGTTGAGTTACAATCTCAACCAGGAATTTCTCTTGGATATCCAGTAATTAGAGTATATGAATTTGGAGAAAAAGAACCAAAAGTTGCCACAAAGTCTTTAAGAAGATATTTACATTTGAGAGCGACATTGCCTCAAGTATTCATTCCACAAGTTGAAGGTGAAGACAAAACAACAGCAATAGGCAAGAATATTAAAGAAGTTGGCGTCACAGAACAAAAACTTTTCGCTAGTGAAGACAGCGAAGAAAACATCAATAATACAAAAAAATTCAAAATTCGCTTAACATCCAGGCAAACTGGTAGGAAAATAGATGTTAATGTGCGTTTTGTTTATAAACAAACGGAATAATTTAGTTTTTTACCCTAATTATAGAGATGAGGAGTCAAATATAAAATGGCATTTTTAGACAATTCAGGAGATATTATCCTAGATGCAGTACTAACTGACACGGGAAGGTTTAGATTAGCAAAAGGCGACGGAAGTTTTAAAATTGTAAAATTTGCGTTAGCTGATGATGAAATTAACTACGGAAGTTACGATAAAACAAACGCAAGTGGTAGTGCTTATTACGACTTGAGCGTTTTACAGACACCCGTTTTAGAAGCGTTTACTAACAACACTTCTACTATGAAATCAAAACTGATTTCAATCCCAAGAACTAACATACTATATTTACCAATTTTAGATGTTAATAGCTTGCAAGGAACAAACAAGACATTCGCCTCCACAGGCGCTTACTATGTTACAACCAACACTAACACTAGCAATAAATTTGCTGGACTTAGAGGTATCGTCGATGGAATCACACCAGATCAAGAGCAGACCACAGTCCGTATCGATCAAGGTTTAGACACTCCAGAGATTTCACCTTTAAGTGCCCTAGACGCAGATCTAGTTGAAACACAGTATATCGTTCAGCTAGATAACCGCTTGGGACAATTAACAGATAAAAATGGCTCACTTACGCAACCTAGCTTTATTGATGATGACCAGATTGCTCATTATTACTTGTCCCAAGGCGATGGTATTTATGTAAATGACATCGAGTCAGTCAGCGCCGATGCACCACAGAAGAATATGGTCATCGCTGGACCTCGCGGAACTAAAGTAGAATTGAAGTTTAAAAGCTCAATTGAACTTGAGTCCAGTGACTACTTGTTTACAAAACTGGGCAGCACTGGTACATTGGTAGACAAAGACGGAGCAACACAGAACATCTATTTCATTGATACGATCATGAGAGCGATGGGAGCGACAACTGGTGCATCGATTGATGTGCCCATTAGATTCATTAAAATTCAGTAAGGATAACTAAAATGGCAACAACTTTTAAGACTTTTTTGAGCAAAGACATAGCATCCACAAGAACGATGCTTCACGAGGCAATTCCTATTACAGGAACACTAGTTTCAGGTACATATGACGCCGGAACATCAACCGAGAATGTTAAAACATACTCTCATGGAATGTTTGAATCTGTTTATGATTACCCTTACTTAAGTTCTTCTGCCAACCATATCCTTGATATTACGACAGGGTACTCTTCGCAATCCACACTGTCTTCTTCAGCCCCAGATACAAAAGGATCTAGCACTGATCAACAAAAGAAGAAAATTAATATTTATAACGAAATGGCTCAAGTGCTTGTGGGATATGATGTATCCGGTTCCATTCAAGAATTTGATGTAGATGGTGATCTTCTTGCCGGCGGCGCAAAAACAAGAGAAGCCTTCTTTGTAAACTTTGCACGTTTGTTGACAAAAGACGAAATTAAGAAAGGAAGCTTTTCAATGTCATTTGTGACAGGCGGAACTTCTGTCGTTAAAGCCGGTGGCGCATTGGTTATTGGAGACACTAACGGTGAAAGTAACTACAAAATAAACTCTCCTGCCGGCGAGTATGGGATTTTAAAAGTCTCTGGAGTCCCAGATGCTCCCACTGGACACGCTCTTGGTGATACTGTCGGTCAGATTTATTACCAAGCCGGTATTGCAGTTCTATCTTCTTCGATCTTCGCTGCCAATCATCCAAATGCAGAAAAGCGCCCGAGCATGTCTAGGTTCGCACCAAGCGGACAAACTGGAACAGTACACCAGACGATGTACAGTGCAAGTATTCAAAACAACGCCAACGCTTTAAGAAACCGAATCAACAATATCAGCTTTAATAACACAACTGAATTAAATTCTACTATCTATTTCTGTAGAGCCAATAATACAGACTTTAATTACAGCACGAACCCAACATATGTATCGAGCAGTAAAATTGTTGTCAAGAATAATACACTAGACAATCCAGTGGCATATGCTACAACGATTGGACTATACTCTGCTGACAACGAATTACTTGCTGTAGCGAAACTTTCAGAGCCTATTAAGAAGGATCCGACAAACGAGCTAACATTCCGCGTGCGCCTAGACTATTAAAGTACTGATAAGCATAGTGGAGTTTAGAAATGCCGTATTACAAATTTGGACCTAATGATCTTCTTTATAATCAAGTAAAGGCACATCCACGAACAGAGTTCATTACTTACATTAGTGGAACTAGGTATTACAATAGCGTTCCAAAGATAAGCGGCACTCATGTTGCCAACGTCGGGCATATCCCAACTGGACACGTTAGCTTATATGAGATGAATGTAGACCGCCGCTCTGGCGGACTTATATATCCCTTCTTGACAAAAGAAAGCGGGCTCTCTGCATTTAACACGGTCTCGCTAGATGAGTTCAATCAGAACTTTAATTATGGAGACGAAATCTCTAGTAGCTATCCGCTGTCCTCTTCTTATCACCGAAGGTATTACGCTGTTGATGAGAAGCGAGTAAGGCTTGATTCGATCAAGACTGCAATGAAGTCTTATACTCCACTAAGTCCCAACTATAGAGTTTCCAGTTCGTTTGGAGACTACTCAACAGGTTCATTGAATCTTATTTCAATTCCTTCTATCTTCTACGGCTCAGAGATTAAAAAAGGGACTGTTGATTTAAAGTTTTTTATTACTGGTACACTCGTAGGTCGAGCACAAGATATCAACCGCAACGGCAATCTTATTCAAACATTGCCGGTAGACAGTCCAGGCAGCGGGAGTACAGTCGGAGTAGCCTTATATGGCGAAGGAGTTCTTCTCCTTAACGGATTAACTGATTTATCTGCTGGAGAATATACAGACCTCTACGAAGGAACGCAAGTTGATGGACCTAGATGGACATACTTTGGCACACCTACAAGTAATAGAAATGTATTTTCTATGGCGTTCGAAGGCACAACCTATACTCCAACAATGACCATGTTCGCGAAAGCTCCTCAAGGCGAACTAAACCACTCTAATAACCCAACGTTCAGATCTAAAGACCAAATAACAAGTTCTTTATCGACAGGCAAGCTAGGGTACTTTGAATCGCCCACGCCAATAAAAAATATTAACAGTAGCTCATTTTCTGATTATAATGAGTCCTTCAACAATGTGACTTATATTTCTTCAATTGGAGTATATGACAAGGACAGGAATCTTATTGCTGTCGCAAAGCTTGCCAATCCAGTTAGGAAATTAGAATCGGAAGATTTCACATTTAAATTAAAATTGGATATATGATTTTAGGACTAGATGTCAGTACGAGTATTACTGGCGCAACAATACTTGACAAGGAAGGAGAGGTTCTCTACAATGAAGCCTGGGACACAAGAAAATTTAAAAACTTCTTTGTCAAGGCGGCATATATTGAGGAAAAAATTGTACACCTTAATAAACTTTACGGAGGATTCGAAAAAGTATTTATCGAACAATCTCTCCAAACTTTCAGGTCTGGATTCTCCTCCGCAAAAACTTTGTCAACTCTCTCTCGTTTTAATGGGATTGTGTCATGGCTTGTATATCGAGTATTGCAGACAGAACCAGAATATATAGCAGCAACCTCCGCTCGTAAGCTTTGTGGAATAAGAATACCAAGAGGCGTAAAGGCAAAAGGTGTTGTTATACAATATGTACTTGACAAAGTACCAGGCGTCACGATACAATACACAAAGTTTAATAATCCAAAACCTGAATGCTACGATAAAGCTGATAGCTGGGTAATTGCCAAGGCAGGTCACACTCTATGTCAGAGGGAAAAAAGCTCCAAATCCTCAAAGAAGTCTTAGGGAATTGTTTTAATTCAGGTGAGGAGTATCTTTTTTACTGTCCCAAGTGCAATCACCACAAAAAGAAGCTTTCAGTTAATTTAGATAAGAATGCTTTTAAGTGTTGGATCTGCGATTATGTGGGAACTTCCCTCCGTCGTCTTATCCGAAAGTATGGGGACTACAATCACCTTTCTAGGTGGTCAGAACTTACTGATGAGGTAGATCTAACTTTATTCTCTGATGATCTGTTCGCGACGAAAGAAGTCGATCTAGATCAAAGATTGAGCATACCGACCGAATTTAAGTCATTGGCAAATAAGAATTTACCCCTCACTTCCCAAAACGCCCAAATATACCTCAAGGATAGAGGTCTTACGAAAAAAGATGTTATCTATTGGAAAATTGGATATTGCGAAGGCGGACAATACGATGGTCGCATCCTTATTCCTTCGTTCAGCGAAGATGGCTATTGTAATTACTTTGTGACACGAACGTACATTGGAGACTGGAAGAAGTATTTAAACCCGACAGCAAGTAAAGATATCATTTTCAATGATCTTTATTTAGATTTTGATTCAGATTTGGTTTTAGTCGAGGGTGTCTTTGACGCCATCGTCGCAGGTCCAAACTCTGCCCCTCTTCTTGGATCAACACTTAAAGATACTTCTCAACTCTTCCAAAAGATCGTTAGAAACGATACGCCGGTTTATGTTGCCCTTGATCCAGACGCATCAAAAAAAGAAGATAGCCTGATAAGGAAGTTGTTGAGGTATGGCGTTCAGGTACATAAAGTT
>TARA_R110002020_G_scaffold31709_3_pt1 | contig 18735 bp, 18 predicted proteins | sample TARA_R110002020 | Tara Oceans TARA_R110002020 (sample SAMEA4396489) | marine metagenome | biome: Westerlies Biome; feature: [MES] marine water layer (ENVO:01000295) within the mesopelagic zone...; material: water (ENVO:00002006), including particulate matter (ENVO:01000060) such... | reverse complement strand
CATCACCACACAAAAGAACCGCTGATATAGGGGAGGGGATGTATCGTGGAAATTATCAGATCGCTTTATGCGCTACTTGTAATCAGCGCTCTACTGGGCTTCATCTACATTGCCGAGCAGGTATTGAACGTCGGGGGAGGATACTTGCATTTTCTGCTACTGTTCCTGTTTCCGATACTCGCTACCGTTAGCTGGTACTTCATGGTCAAGAACCACGATGTATGATCCCATTTGATAATGAGCCAACAGACTTAGACAACTGATTAATCTGGTCTGGTGATGTTGGGCGGTGGGTAGAAATACCTCCCGCCCATTATCATTTTGAAACCGTGCAATTCTGCATAATTTTGTTAATGAACGAACGATACAGGCGCTTAGGGGAATACATCATGTGCCCATGTACGCGGCCCTATATGAGTGCATAAATGCTCTACTATGTAGAAACAAAATAGCGGAATACTGCAAAAAACAAATTGGACATATTATACATAGTCGGATGATGTTACTAATTATGTAAAGCGTATTATGGTAAATTAAAAAGATATATATTTCAATGACTTAGGGGCACTAGGTCCACCCGCCCCCCCGCGTACACGTACATGCAATGCCACGAGAAAATGTGCTTTTTTAGACCTTATTGAAAATAAAGAAAAATAACCACAAGCGACACAACCTACCCAAATCTGCGCTGTACCTCTGGTACCTCTGGTACCTCTGCCATTTCTGCGCTCTTGTCTTTTACTCTCTGCTATATGCACCTTTGGGTATCTATAATACTATTATACAGGTAAAATCCAATTTTGTCAAGTCTTTTTTTAACTTTCTCTCTACCTCCTTTTTTATGAAAGTTAAGTCCTTGAAGTTATTAGCGAATAAACGACGATGTAAATTTTGTACACCTGTCTAAATATTTTTTTTTAAATCTCAGAACACTAAAATTTACATCGTCCAAAATTCATTAATAACTTCAAGGACTTAACTTTCCACTTTTTTATCTTTACTTTTTTTGAAAAAAAGACTTGACAAAATTGGATTTTACCCCTATAATAGTAGTAGAGGCTGGAAAAATATCCACTTCCTCACATGATGAAAACAACTTTTGTTAGTGAAGATATTACCCTTCCTCTACCTTATAAATTATATGAGCGAATTTATCATGAACGTACCAGCTAAACGCGAACTTACAGATAAACAAAAAATATTCTTAGAAAGCCTAGTTGAAAATGGCGGAAATGTATTTCAAGCAATTAAAAAAGCTGGGTATCATCCCGGTTCTCGTGGATGGCTGGTACGCTCTCTTAAACAAGAGATTGTAGATCATACTCGTAATCATCTCATAGGTTCCTCTATGAAAGCAGCTAATCGTATCTCTGAAGCACTGGATGCGGACGGCTCTATTCCGTCTTCACAGATGGACACTAGACTGAAGGCAGCAAATGATATTCTGGATCGTATTGGTGTATCCAAACGACAGGAAGTCGAGCATACTGGAGAAGTCATGCACGGCATCGTTCTGCTTCCCGCAAAGCAACCAATGAAAGATATAACCATAGAGGGGTAAAGAAAGATGACAAATAAACTTCCGTCTAATCCAGACGATGTAAAAGCCCACAAAAAGTTTCTTCTTAACACACTGGGCCTCAAAAAACCAATTGGTTCGAAGAAGAAGAAGAAGGAGAAGAAGAAGAAGAATAATAAACCTATAATTGGCGAACTTACCGCCGCTCAGATCGCCAGACGTGAAAAAGTAACCGGACCAGAATTATCAGACCCTTCGGAAGATGCTTATAATAGATATAACACTTCGCAAAAAGATTTGGATGAGGTAAATAAAAATAAACCTAAAGGCTCCTTTATTAAAGGTTCGCTTCGGAAATCTCACGGAGGTTCCGTAAAGCGTAAAGCGTATGCAAACGGCGGAAGCGTCCGTGATGCACGGTACTAAGTGGCACGTCCTAAGTTAAAGCCGGGAGAGAAAGGCAATTACCACGTATCTCGTAAGCAGCAAGAACAGCGTAAAATACAGAAGCGCATAAATTCTAGTAAGAAAACAATAGAAGCAGAATCAAAAAGAATTGCTCATAAAAAAGAGAAGATAAAAAAAAATGAAGAACGTCTTAAATTACTCAAAAACGGTGGTGTTACTTCCGATAAAACTTTGGGAGTGGTTCTTGAGGATAACCAAGAACTCGTTTTCTCTCCTAACATTGGGCCTCAAACGGATTTTCTAGCTGCTCCTGAAAAAGAAGTACTGTATGGCGGTGCCGCTGGTGGCGGAAAAAGTTATGCAATGCTCGTCGATCTTCTCCGGTATGCAAATAATCGTAATCACAGAGCACTACTACTGCGTCGAACACTCGCAGAGCTAACGGAGCTTATCGATCAAAGTAAGAAAATGTACCTACACGCTTTTCCTAAAGCTAAGTTTAAGGAATCAACTAAGACATGGGAGTTTCCTAGTGGTGCAACAGCACTTTTCAGCTATGTTGATAAAGATGATGATGTGTACCGATATCAAGGACAGTCCTTTACATGGATAGGTATTGATGAACTAGGACATTATCCTTCTCCTTACGTCTGGAACTATTTGCGCTCACGCCTACGTACAGCCGATTCGTCCATAGAAACGTACATGAGAGCAACAGCTAATCCCGGTGGTGCTGGTGGTTGGTGGATCAAGAAGATGTTTATTGATCCTAGTATTCCCAACGAGCCGTTCTGGGCTTCAGACATTGATACGGATAAGCCACTAGTGTACGGCCCGAATCACAGTAGAGCAGGGGAGCCGCTATTTCATCGTAGGTTTATACCTGCAAGGCTAACTGATAACCCGTACTTGATGAATACGGGTGAATACGAAGCGATGCTGTATTCTCTTCCAGAGGTTGAGCGTCGAAGGTTACTAGAAGGCGATTGGGATGTAGCAGAAGGTGCAGCATTCAGCGAATTTAACAGAGAGGTTCATGTTGTTGATCCATTTGAAGTTCCCGAAGGTTGGGCAAGGATAAGGGCTGGAGATTATGGATATAGTTCTCCTAGTTGTATTCTTTGGGGCGCAGTTGATTGGGACGGGAATTTATGGATATACCGTGAATTGTATGTTAAAGGATACACAGGAGAAGCACTAGCGCAGTTAATTCGTGAAATGGATCGTAAAGATACACGAATGTCACTATCTGTTCTAGATAAGTCCTGTTGGAATCGTACCGGATTAGGACCATCTATTGCAGAAACTATGATACGTCAAGGAGTACGGTGGATTCCATCAGATTCTAATAGGTTGTCCGGTAAGATTGAAGTGCATAGGCGGCTTGCTATGAATGATTACGGAGAACCACGACTACGAATTTTCTCCACATGCACAAATCTTGTTCGTACTCTTCCTACAATACCTCTATCTAAAACCAATAGTGAAGATGTGGATACAAAAGCAGATGATCATGCGTATGATGCCCTACGTTACATGTGTATGACTAGACAAGTTTCTACACCACAAGCAGCTATCTTTAGAAATATGCATGATAGATCACCGGAACTTACAGATGCTACCTTTGGATATTAGATGATATGCCACATCATAAACCACAACCGTATCATAAGAATCCACATATACGAAGGCAGCTTGTTGAAAGGTGGCGAAATGAGCAGGTTCCAGAATCGGAACCCATTCTAGAATCTAGGATCGATCCGATTACGGGTAAACATGTAATTAAAATTGATCCAGAAACGGGTAGGGTTGTAGGGCCAAAAATTCTTGCTCCAGAACCGGAAAAAGTTACACAATCTAAACCTGTTTCAAAATCTGAGACTTTCAGTAGTAATCCGTTTATAGCTGAAAGGAAGATCAGAAAGAGTTTTAAAAAGATTCCTCCACAATCTGAATCTTTTGTAGAACCTCCTGTAGAACCACCTGTAGAACCAACTACAAAATCTTTTGTAAGACCATCTGTAGAACCACCTGTAGAACCAACTACAACTTTAGATGTAAAAGCGTTAGAAGTTAAGCCCGAATTTCCTACAGGAACGCCACCTATTGAAGAATCTAAAGAATCGATCCTTACTAAACAGGAGGATTCTAAACAACTAACTATTAAACAAACGGCTAAAAAAAGTGGTTTGCGGTATAATGAAACAACTCGAAAAATTGAACCTATTCCCACTAAACGTGCTCCCGGTCGTGGTATATCAAAAAAACGCGCAGCACGAGAGGCAGCCCAGTTAGAATTTAAGATTGAAGAAGTTATTAATACTCTTAAATTATCTCAAATACAAGCTCTGATCGAATATGCAGAACATCTTTTTGCTGGTGAAAAGATTTGGGGTAAAGCGGGAAATGTTATGGAAGTTCGTGATCCACATTATATACCCAACTCTAAACAGGCTTTCTATACAAAAGAAGGTATTGAACGGGCTAAGTATCATCGTCTTTCTAGTTCTTTTATTTTCATGAAAAAATATTTTAGAGACAATGCTAATTGGGATGAATCTCAACTTGAAGTACTTAGAGATTACTCTAGAGAAGGAGCAGCAGAACTACAAAGGCAATATTTAGTAGATTTAGGATTTTTGCAAAAAGTAAATCCTAGATGGGTTGATATACATCCACGTAGAGGTAATTTTAGTTCGATTAGAAAACCTCAATTTTCAAAAGACTCGTATATGCGGCAGTTGTTTCCAATTGATGGTCCTGACGGTGTAGTAGAAGGTACTTTTCCATTAACTATTTCTGATGTAATAAAGATGGACTCATCTCTTTTATCTGTAATTGATCAATTACCTGAAATTAAAAAGCGGTTGCGTAGAGAAACAATAAAAACAGAGGTTGGTATATACGATGATCCACAAAAAACTAACTATGGTAATAAAAGGTTTCAAGTACAGTCTAAATATTACGAAGAAGAATATGACTATTTAGTAACTGATAAAGGTAGAAGATACATAACAGAAAGATTTAAACAACTAACATCTTCTGAGGGTTTTGCTGGAAAAAAAGAACCGCAAATATTAGATAAAGATTTTGTTTTACAACCATCAAATGAAGGTGTATCTGAGGGTCTACCATATTCTAAAGATCAAATAGAACAAATTACTAGTCATTTAATTGGTAGCAGAGAAAAAGGTTCAGAATCTAAGAGGGGTGGAGATACAGAGGTTAAATATAAAACCAATCAACCGGGTTCATTTGTTGATGAAATGGACTTATATACGGCTAATGAAACTAATATTCCTTTTAATGCGGACGAAAGAAAAGATGTTCTTACAGAAATGACTAATCTAAGAAAATCTGGAATTGATTCCCAATTAACAAATGATGAGTGGAGACAGCTACTAGAATTTAAAGGAGAAGGTTTATCATTAAAAGAAGCGTATGATAAAGTTCTAGTAGAAAATAGTTGGAGAAGAGAAGAGGCAGAAATAGCAAAAGATAATCTGCCAGTTAAAGAACGACCTAAACCACCATATGAAGGTGGTAAAGGAAAACAAAGATTACCTCAAGAGGGTTCAAGAACGGGTATGCCCATACAAGAACAACCCCGTACTGAAGTACGTCCAAAAGGTTATGGTCCTGCTAAAGCCGGTTCTGGTGGTGGAAAATCAGTAGATATGTTTAATCCACGAAAACCAAAAAAACCGTTAATGAGTACAGGCGGCTTTGTTGCCCAATAATTAAAACTAAACATACACAAAGGAGAGTAATATGCCATCTAAGTATCGTTATCCCGGTAAATCGGATTTTGAGAGTGCCACTAAACAAGGAACCATGAGCGATGTAAATGCATCTAGTTTGCATCGTGAGAAAATGGATTCGCGCATTGTAGGTACGACTGGTAATGCAGCACCCTTTAAAAGTGCCGTAGCCTTCCCTTCTGTTAAAGGTTCTGGTCATCATACTATGAAAATTGCTGAAATGACTATCAAACAAGGTGACATGGGCTAACACTCTATGGTTGATGAAACAAATGTCGAAGGCGATGGCTCTGGAACCATGGATGTTGATGACATACCCTATACTGTAGGGTACGTCAAAGGTAAATTTACGGAAGCAGAAAATGGGCGGCGTGAGTCCGAACTTCGCTGGCAGAAGGCGTATAAGAATTATCGTGGTATTATTGATGGAACCACGGCATATACGGCAACTGAAAAGAGTAAGGTCTTTGTAAAGATTACAAAGGTTAAAGTCTTAGCTGCGTATGGTCAAATTATTGACATTTTATTCTCCAATAAGAAATTTCCGCTTGTTGTAGAGTCAACTCCCGTTCCAGAGGGTATCGCAGAATTTGCCCATCTTTCTCAAAATCCTATGGGTCAGCAAGAAGAAGAACCTAATGATTTCTTAGCTGGCTTAGAGGAAAAGTATGGTGAAGCCCCTTCTCTAAAGGAAGGTCCATCAAGTATGGGAGAACCACAAATCTCCCCATCACGCGAATCTGCACACAAACTAGATAAGGTTATACAAGACCAACTGGTTAATGCTGAAGCAGTAAAGATACTACGTCATGCAATATTTGAATGTTGTCTTCTGGGTTCCGGTATCATAAAAGGTCCATTTAGCTCATTTAAGGAAATACAAGCATGGGAGGTTAGCCCAGAAGGTCAGCGAAGTTATACTCCGTACCAGAAGAATACACCCATAATCTCAGGTGTATCCTGTTGGGATTTTTATCCTGATCCTGCCGCAACCTCCGTAGAAGACTGTGACTACGTCATAGAGCGGCATAAAATGAATCGTGAGCAACTGCGCTCACTACGTAATAAGCCGTACTTTGATTTAGAAGCTATCGATAAATGTCTTGATATGGGTCCAAACTATGTTGAGCGCGGATATGAGTCCAGTATTCGTGATGAAGATGATTTCGACAGTGCTCACAAGAGTAGGTATGAAGTACTAGAATATTGGGGTTATCTGGATAAAAGTCTTTCTGAACAACTGGGTCTTGAGTTGCCAGAAGGACAGGATCATCTAGATTCGCTCCATACTAACATCTGGATTTGTGGTAATACAATATTACGCGCAGTTATTAATCCGTTCACGCCAGCACGTATTCCATATCAGGCTGTACCGTATGAAACTAATCCGTATAACTTCTTTGGTATTGGTGTAGCAGAGAATATGGAGGATGCACAGATGCTCATGAATGGGCATATGCGTATGGCTATTGATAATCTTGTTCTTGCTGGTAACATGGTCTTTGACATCGATGAAACTTCGCTTGTACCGGGACAATCTATGGAGATATATCCCGGTAAGATATTTAGGCGTCAAAGTGGTGTAACTGGTCAAGCTGTAAATGGCGTTAAGTTTCCCAATACAGCTAATGAGAATATTCAGATGTATCAGGTATCGCGTCAATTGGCTGATGAGGAAACGGGTATTCCGTCTATTATTCATGGTCAAACGGGCGTAACGGGTACAGGGCGTACTGCTGCTGGCTTATCTATGCTAATGAGTTCCGCAGGACTAAGTATCAAGACAGCAATTAAGAATATTGACGATTATCTGCTCAAACCAATGGGTGAGGGATTTTTTCAATGGAATATGCAGTTCAATGAAGAACATACAGATATCGTAGGCGATCTAGAAATTAAGCCTAAAGGAACTGCTGCTGTAATGCAAAAAGAAATTAGGTCACAACGATTGCTGACGCTGCTGCAAACAGTTGCTAATCCTGCTCTTGCTCCGTTTATTAAAATTCCTAATTTGATTAAGGAACTTGCAATAGCGCAGGATATTGATCCAGAACTTCTTGTGAACGATGTAAATGAAGCGGCTGTATTTGCCGACATATTGAGAGGACTTTCGAATGCTCAAGGAACAGGCCCGCAAGCTGGGGCCACTAATCAACCACAAGAAGGCATGGCTGGCGCTGGAGGACCACCTGTCGGAGCAAATGCAATGGACCCATCGGGCGTTGGTGGCGGCAACATCGGAGTTGGAAATGCGCCAGTTGCAGGGGAAAGCGGCTTTACTGGAAACCCTCCTCAATCTTAAAATAAACGGAAGAACTGCATTGGAAGGTAACGAAGAAGAATAAAATGGCTTTAGATACATCTTTTAATCCCGGTTTTGTAAAGGCTCCTTCTCTAGCGCCTGAACAAACTCAAACCTTTGGTCCTGCTTCTCCTTCTGGAGCGACACAAACTTTTGGTATATCAGATGTTCCTACAAGAAGTGGTATTCCTACAAGCGGTGGTTTTATGGGTTCTTTAGCTCCATCGGGGCCGGGAAAATCTGCTACTTCTACAGTAACTACCTATCCTGATTTAGTTTCTGATTCTGATAATACCTTTGGTAATATAGCAGGTGGTGCGGCTGCTGCGGCGGCATTAGCTGCATTACTAAACTCAAAGGGTGGAGGCGGTGGTGGTGGAATAACTCTTGGCGGTATGTTGAGTGGAGCGTCAAAAATTCAGAAGTTACTAAAAATGGCCGGTAAAGATATAAAAGACTTTCTTCCAAAAGATATGCAAACTCTGTTAAAAAATATTTCAGAAGGTCCGGGTAAAATATTTGATTCTGTTTTTGGAGAAGATCAGCTTAGTAATTTAGGAAAAAGCACGCTTAACGAAACACAATCTGCTAGTGAAGTGTCAAAGTGGGTAAATGAGCAACAAGCTCGTCTAACTCCAGATAGCTATGATCCACACCTGCAACAGAAGATTGACATGGGAGAACTAACCCCTCAAGAACTTCCATCTCGTCTAACTCCTGATATGGGAATGGGAAGATTGACGGGAGAATTGGCTTCTTCTCAATTAGGAGTAACAACAGCAGTACCTATTATACCGGGAGGCTATGGTGCGCTTGGAACATCCGGTATGACTGCAAATTTAGCAGCATCAGCAGGATCAACTGGAGCAATAGGGGCATCAGAAGCGGGACTTTTGGCAGCAGAGTTTGGAGCATCAACAGTACCAACACCCTTTTTTGGTACCGGAGTTGGAGGACTTGGATCAACAGCAACAACAGCAGCAGGAACAGCAGGAGCATCAGGTGCAGCAACTTTCGCTCCTGCGAGTGTAGCTGGTCAACTTTCCACGGTAGCAGGAACAGCAGGAGCAGTAGCTAGCGGTGCCACTCTTGGTGGAGTTGCTGGGATGGCTGCTGGCGGTAAGGGAGCGTCACTTGTGCTTGGTGCTGGTGCTGGTGCGGGCGCGATGGCCCTACTGGGTCCAGCGGCTATCATAGGACTATTTATGATGACTGGTAGGAAAAAAGACCCCACTGCTAAAACTAGACTGGTGGAAAGGTTGGGCATGATGGCTCAAGCTATTATGGACGAACAAGACCCAGTAACGAAGAGAGATATGCTAAATGACCTGTACAAAATGACATGGGGCGGCGATCAACCGGCTGGAGGTGCAGGTTCTGGTGATTCGACAGCAGCCATGTTTAATTTTGGGGCAAATGAGCCTGATTTACCCTACGGTACAAAGCGTGTAGATCACATGACCCAGACTATTGGATATTCTCCCGAAGTGTCAAAGTGGGTAAATGAGCAATTACCTATTCTTAATAAGATACATGAAAATCGTGCAATGGCGTATAGAAATGTCGCTGGAGACGGCTCAACCCCACCTCCCAACCCGTATCAGGACTTTGAAGAACTATATCAAAGACAATTGAGTTCATTAATGCCGGGAGAAGAAGATACATTAGGTCCGTATCAAGTAGATTTCGATACTGGAAGGGTAACTCGTGAGAATGCTCGACCAACGCCAGAACTGGGAACAAGTCAGTGGTTTACTGAAATGGGTGGAGATGGTGGTGGAGATGGTGGTCCATAGTTTTCATGTATAAAAAATTAATTATAAACTGGAACAGGAAATAAAATGGAATTTTACGATACGGATTTAATGGCAGAACAGTTCGAAGCGAAAGCAGGACGTATTCCTCAAGAAATAATTGATGTAATACGTCACATAGTCTCATCTCCTACGAATATGGAATCAGATGATCAAAATCCACTAACTGATAGTTTTGATTCTGAAGATATTTCTGCTGCCTACGATATTTTAAGTAACTTACCAACAGATCAAGATATTAAAAGTACAATTATATCTCTTGCAAATAATCCTGATAATCCAAGAAATCAAGACTTGCTTTTTAGAAATCCTGCACTTCTTAGAGCATTTCCAATATTTAAACAATTATACGGAGCAGAAAATCCTGATTCAGATACTTTCTATGAAGATAGGAAGAAAGCGGTTGAAGATTTTAAGGAGATGTTTGGAGAAGAGAATCTTCCAGAAAAATTTACAAAGAAAGGAAAGTTAGCGGGTATTGAGAGTAGGTTAGCAGAGCTTACCTCCGAGGAAGAAAAGCAAAATCGGGATTATCGACAATGGGATAAAAATCGTCAAATAAAAGAGATGCACGGTGGAGATTATCCTAAAAGTGGAGACGTTGGTTTTGAATTTATTAAAAAGGACGATCCACTTGATGCAGATGCAGAAGTGGAGAAAGATGTAAAATTACGAGAAGAGATTGGTAGACTTCGGGAACCGGATTCATATGAAGAGTCTGGAGCTTTACCCCCAAAGGTCTTGCTACCATTGTTAAGATGGTATGATGAAAATAAAGAACTTAAAAGGGGTTATAATAAAGACGAACCTCAAAGAATATTAAATGAAAACGAACGTCAAAGAAGGTTAGATGCTGAAAATGAAGCACTTAAAAGGGGTTATGCTGCTGTTCCTCCTATGGAAAAAGAAGTAGAGCAGAGCCTTGAAAGACAAAAACAAAAACCAGAAGATAATATAAACGAACAATATAATCCCTCCGGTTTTACTAGAGAAGGTCGATACTTTTCTGATGTACAAAGTCCAGAAATAACACGGAGACAGAATCAAGGACAAACATATGGTGACCACTCTTTTAAGCAAGTAAATGGAGGCTTGTCTGATATGCGACCTTTAGAAAAAAGACCGAGCCAGAATCAAGCTGCTGTTCCTCCTATGGAAGAAGCGTATGACCCAGATGGTGTTACTTCAGAACGGGGACGAGATTTAGCTACAATACAAAAAGACATAGCAATAACAGAAGCTCTAGAAAATGGAGACTACGAGAAAGTAAAGGAAATTGAAAAAGCGTATAAAAAGTATGAACGTCTTCCTACAGATGATACGGATGACTACTCGTACATGGGTTTTAATCGTCAAAGGGGTGGCTTAGTAGGCTATCAGGAAGGCGGGGGTGTACCTCTAGAGGCTGATCCGGCATATAATGAGCCAGACATGGGCTTTGTAGGAACGCCCGAAGAGGGGGCTATGGATCAGCTACAAGCTGCACAAAATGGAGAGATGGGTGGCGATAACGTAGAAACGGAAGTTCCTGAAGGTTCCTTTGTACTTAATTCGTATGCTGTAGAATTGGCTGGAATTAAAGATATCGAAAGTTTGATTGATGATGCAAAGAAATTCGTAATGGGGCGTATGGGCGAAGAGGGTTTTGCAACACAGACGGAAACGGGTGAAGATGTAGAAGTCCGTGTATCAGAAGGTGAGTACATTATTCCTCCCGCTCTTGTACGAATTATTGGACGGGATCGTCTTGAGAAAATCAATAAGCGCGGAATTGTAGAGTTTGAACGACAACAGGCGGAAGAAACGGAAATGGGTGGTCAGGAAATGCCACAAGGGCCGCAACAACCTCAAGGTTTCATGCCACCTCAAGAAGGAGGGGTACCTATGCCAGCAGAAGTACCTCCAGAACAAATGCAAGGTTTTGCAATAGGTGGTGGTGTTCAACAACAGCAACCAAGAATGATAACTATTGGTGAAGATACGTTAAAGGCTGCATTAGCTTCAAAACCTCATACTCCTCCAAAACCTAAACAACAACAAATGGCACAAGCACCTAAACAAAGGGTAGCACAACCGCCTAGACAAAGAGCAGTACAGCAAAGGCAGCAACCTGTATCACCTCTTACACCAGTTAATCCTATGGCACCGGGAGCACAAAATTTACAAAATACTAATATGCGTATGGCTAATATGGGCGGGTTTATTCCCTACTCGCGTAATGGCTGAAGAAACTGATAAACTTTCCGAGGCTTTTATGGAAGTACCTGTTCCAAGACATAAGCCACTTCCATATAAAGAATGGATTAAATCATTTTCAGATAAAGAAAATATTATAGCAACTCTTTTAGGTGAATCACGAGGTGAAAGAGTTAATGGTTCAGCATATGAGCCACTGCAAGGTGTTGGAAATGTTATAGATAATAGAAGTAAAAGGAAGCAATGGAGGAACTATACCTCGTTTACAGATATAGTTAAACAACCTAATCAATTTGAGGTTTGGAAGGTATCATCCGATCCTAAATTAAATAAAATATATGAAGAGAATCGTAAAGATGTTTTTTCAATTATGCGAAAGAAAAGTAGTAAAGAATACAAAAATGCCGACGAGATAGCAGATTTACTTTTAAAAGGAGAATTAAAAGATATAACTGAGGGATCAGATCATTTTGTTAATCCTAAAAAAATTACGGATGAAAATAAGCTGCCATCAAGATTAACAAATACAATAAAGATACACAATCATCAATTTATGAACTCTCTACTAGATAGTCCATTTCAAACACCAGAAAAGTTTTTAAGAAAAAAACCTAAAAAACCTTTCGTAGAAAGTACAGAAAATGTAATTCTTTCTCCTCCTCCTGCTCCTGTAGTTGAACAACCTGATTGGGATTTCATTAAAAAAATAATTCCAGAATTGACGGGTCTAGAACTTGAACAAAGAAGTCAATTTGATGGACATGAATTATGGAATAAAGCTACAGAGACCATTGAAAAATATCCGAATGATCCTAGAAAAGCTCGAATGTATTTTCTTAAAGATATAATTACAAACCCCGATAACGCTATTTATACAAATATTATAACAGGGGAAAGTATCGAGTTACCGAAAATTGGTAAAAAGGAAGGCGGATTAATCCAGAAGTATCAAAAAGGAGATTTAGTCGGTCCTTCTACTGAACCAAAAACAGGATTTTTTAATGTATCAGGAGGATATTCTGAAAAAAAAAGAAAACCCGTAGGGAAGATTAACAAAAATACGCCAGTAGTTAGGGGTTCTGAACAAAAAGGAATTTCTATGCAACTACAACTTCCTAGAGCTATTACTGATAAAATAATAAAAGGGTTAAGACTTGGAGGAGAATATTCTGAAGAAAAATTTATAGAGAAGTTAAGTGCTAGTAATCTTTTTAATGAAAAAATGAAAACAGAAATTAAAAAATCAGGTATTACCGTAGGTAAAGATAAATTTGATATAAGTTTAAATAAAACATCCTTTAAACCAGAAGGACAAAAATCAAAGAATCAATATGATGCATATGGACGATTTACTGTAGATAAATCTCCATTAGGAGAAATAACAGTAAATCTTAATGTTGAAGATTTTACAGGTAAAAGACCACAGTATGGAGTGTCTTTAAGAAAAGAAATAAAATTTAAGGAAGGCGGATTTGTATCCGCTTGACAAGAAGGTCAGCCACCCGATTAATCGGCTCTGACAAACAACACCTAAGAACGGCTACCCAGTTTATAATTGGCCCCGTATAGAGGTATAAAATGAGTGAAACAACTTTAATTGAAGAAGAAGAATACAACGAATCTACCCCATATCAAAACGCTTATCATAAGGATTTAGCAATTGACGATGATACGGAATCTCTTGATCTCGGTGACGTACAAGGAGCCAGCAAGGACACTTCCGGTCTTATGGAAAATAAAGAACAGGAACATGATTGGAAGAAAAGGTACAGCGATTTAAAGCGGTATCATGACACCAAACAGAATGAATGGAAACAGAATGCGGAATTAAGGGAAGCACAGTTTGAAGCGCAAAGTCGCGTTCCTAGAGAACTTCCTAAAACAGCCGAAGAACTGGAATCATTCAGGGCAGAATATCCTGAAATCTTTAGTGTAATGCAATCTGTCTCACATCTTGAAACTAATTCTCGCGTTTTAGAGCTTGAGAAACATATTGAGCATCTAACTGAGAATGAGTTGAGAGCTAAAGAACAGGTTTCAGAACAGCAATTGCTAATCCGGCATCCAGATTTTGCGGAACTCAAAGAAACTCAAGAGTTCACAGACTGGCTGTCTGTACAACCAGAAAATATTTCTGATGGTCTTTATAAAAATAAAAGTGATGTAGATTGGGCCTCTCGTGTAATCGACTTATATAAATTGGAAACTGGTCACTCGCAGAGTAAACCTAAATCTAAAAGGAGACAAGATGCAGCAGCAGCAGTTACAAAGACACGTACTACTGCCGGTAATCAAATTTCTGACGATAAAAGGATTTGGACTAGCTCTGAAATCTCTAAATTGAAGCCTCATGAGTTCGAAGCATTAGAGAAAGAACTTGATCTGGCTTCAAGACAAGGAAGAATAATTTAACCTGAAAGGAGACATAATATGTCTGTAGGAACTGCGGCGGGTTATGATAATTTATCTGGTGGTAAATGGAATCCGTCAATATACAGCCAAAAAGTCCTCAAATTCTTCCGTAGGGCGTCGGTTGCTGAAGCAATTACGAATACCGACTATGCGGGCGAAATCGAGAACTATGGCGATACAGTGAAGATTATTAAGGAACCAACGGTTTCCGTATCTTCATACACCCGTGGTGCTGTCGTCAATACTCAAGACCTCACTGACACTGAAATTACTCTGACAGTTGATCAGGGCAATTACTTTGCTTTTAAGGTTGATGATATTGAAGAACGTCAGAGTCACGTTAATTGGGAATCACTCGCAACTTCTTCGGGTGCGTACTCGTTGAAGAAGGCTTATGATTACAACATTCTGAAAGAGATCAACGACAGTGCTGTTCAAGGCACTGCGACCACCGATACTGGTGCGGCTAGTGCTGCTATTTCCTGTAATACGGGCAATGAATGCGCTAACTATCTCGCTCGTATGGCTCAACAGCTTGATGCGAACGATGTACCGCAGGAGAATCGTTGGTTCGTTGCTAACTCTGGATTCTATGAGATTCTGAAACAGGCCGATGCTAAGTTGATGGACGCCAGCGTAACTGGTGAGAATATGTCAGCTTTGATGAACGGTGCTGTCACTGCTCGTAAAATTCATGGTTTCACGTTGTACCAAACTAACGTCATCCAGACTGGCTCTGCCGGTACGGCTGCTACGTACACGTTTGGCCCATCTGCGACCAGTGGTGAGACTATTTGTCTAGCTGGTCATATGAGTGCAGTTGCGACAGCTTCGCATATTGCAAAAACTGAGGTCATCCGTGACCCCGACAGCTTTGCTGACATTGTACGTGGTCTTCACGTATTTGGCCGTAAAGTTCTAAAGGGTTCCGGCAGTGGCTACAAGGGCGTCCTTCAAGGCGTCGTTGATTTGAACACGTAAGGGAGGACTAAATTATGGCTACTTTTAATGCTACGCATTCAGGCGGCGGTACTGTTGGTCATCCATCAAGTGCACTTAAAGCCTATGTTATGACATCGCCTGTTTATGATGCGGTAGATAATACTGATCTATCTCAAGGTGATATTGTACAACTTATGGATATTCCTGCTGATACTTTGATTATTGGCGGTTGTGTCGAAACTCTTGAAGCATCAGGTAATGGTCAGATCACTTTTGATCTCGGCTTTACTGGTGGTGATGTCGATTGTCTTGTTGATGGTGGAGCTTCAACTGCTGTAATTACACCATTTCTAAGTGCAGCGGCTGGGGCAACTGGCGCTAATCCAGTATTAGTGACAACTGCCAGTACTATTGATCTTCTTGTTATTGATGGTGGATCAAGTCATTCAGCTACATGGCGTTTTCGAGCGCATGTTGTACTGGCTGATGTATCTAAGAATCCTGTTGAATCCGCTACGGTGACAACTGGTACGTAATACTTGAGTAAAGGTTTTGTAGGGTTCCTTTTAAAAACCCTACGCTACCCTCTTTGCTGTGTTCAAATTATGAGGTAACAAATGTTTTTAAAGCTACTAGATGAAGAAGATACAACTTACTTACGAAACCAACTTACGAATAAGAAGTTTGTAGATGGAAAGAAAACACAGAGTATTAGTAAGTTTTATGATATCAAACAGAATAAAGAAACTATCGTTCCTGAAAGAGTTAGAAAGTATCTAATAGACCTTCTGTATAATAACTCATATATAGATTCAGTCTACTGTCCTAATAGAGTATCAGTTAATTTTTATAATAGGTATACGGTAGGAGACTTCTATAATTATCATATAGACTCGTTTAAAGCGTCACCAAAGTCTAACAATGTTTTCTATGACTATGGTTTTTCAATTAACTTAAATGATGATTACGAAGGTGGTGAGTTTATAATAAAGACAGAAGCAGGAGAAATTGGTACTAAGTTACAAGCGGGACAAGCGGCTGTATTTCCAATTATCTTTCCGCATAAGGTAGGTAAGGTTACTAAGGGCGTAAGAGAAAACATCATAGGATGGTTTTCATCAAATGTATCGTATGAGCAATTCTTTATATTAAAGCATCTACAGGAGTCAGCAGTGACACTTACAAGACTAATAAAAGAAGATGCTGCAACAGCAGAAGTACACAACGATCTACTCTTGAATAATACACTTGTTCAAAACTATCTAAAGAAACTTTGGGGGAAGTAATATGGCCTGTGATAACTGTGAATGTGAGAATTGTCCTGATGATTGTATGTGTGAGAACTGCACTCCCGAAATGTGTGAATGTAAGAAGGAAGTAGTTAAGCCTCAAAATGATTTTGGATATAAAAATAAAATGAATGGTAGTTTTTATAGGGTTCCTCTTTATAATTATCTACGTCAATTTACATCGTAGGTCTAGAAATTTATAGGATAATTATAAATGGCATGGAGATGGGCTGCACTTATAGTTTATCTTGTAATCTGCATCTATGATTTTGTAGTAGTACCTGTATGGTACGGATTAAACAGACCAGACCTTGCCCCTTTCGTTACGTATATAGCAACAATTGAAGACCCACTAGTACAGTTAGAGTTAATGAAGAAGATGACAGGACAGCATAGTCCTTTCACCCTTATGGGGGGTGGTCTATTCCATCTAGCTTTCGGAGCATTACTTACAGGATCAGTATTCGGTAAAGAAAAATAACGGAGATGTCAGTGGCTACTAAAAAAGATTCAAGACTTACAAGAGCAGGAGTATCTGGTTATAACAAACCTAAAAGAACTCCTAATCATCCTAAGAAGTCTCATGTTGTTGTAGCTAAAGTTGGAGATAAGGTTAAGACTATTCGCTTTGGACAACAAGGCGTAAGTGGAGCAGGTAAAAGTCCTTCTTCATCAAAAGAAAAAGCTAGACGTAAATCATTTAAAGCTAGGCACGGAAAGAATATAGCTAAAGGGAAAATGAGTGCGGCTTACTGGGCAAATAAAGTAAAATGGTAAAAAAAGTACTTGACTTATAAAATTTTCTATGTTATAAATAATTAATAGCTGGAATTAGAAAGGAATTAGAATGTTAAAAACGCTTATATTAAGTATCTTACTATGTGTAGTTGCTTCTGCTTCTTACGCTGTTTCTGCTCCTTGTGCATCTCCAGACGAGATGGATGAGTATTTACTTACTGCTTTTCAAGAAGAAAAAGTATGGGTAGGAATTACTAACAAAAGTGACAAGACCCAGCAACTTACTTTCCTATACGAAAATCCTGAAACAGGTGGATGGACGATTGCTTTCCATGATCTAGAAAGAAATATAACATGCGTTGTATCTGGAGGAGAATCTTCATCACATCTTGTTGTAAAGAAAAAGGACTCTAAACTGTAATGGATTATCTAACACTAAGCAATAAGGTACTACATTCTTTAAATGAAGTAGAGTTGACTACTGCTAATTTTGCAAATAGTAAGGGCATTCAAACTGCTGTCAAAGATTTTATTAATCGTAGTATTAATGATATCTATACAGCGGAACTTGAATGGCCTTTTTTGCATACCGATGGAACTATAACAACTGTAGCAGGAACAGCAGAATATGCGCTTCCTACAGGATACAAATCTGTAGATGTAGACACTTTATATCTTATTGAAGCTAGTGAGGACGTTAAAGTAATTCCGTATATTCCATACGATCAATTTGCTATTCAATTTAGAGAGCGTGATCTTGATCCTACGACTACGGATAATAGGGATAAACCAGAATACTTCTATCTTACTCAAGATGATAAAATTGGTTTTACGCCCATTCCTGATAAAGAATATACAGTGTATTATGAGTACTGGGCAACGCATACTGACTTGAGCGCATCGACAGATGAACCAGCCCTTCCTGCACGTTATCACGATGTTATAGTTGCACGTTCTGAATATTATGTACATCAACTTCGTGCTGATCTTCAAGCAACGACATTAAAGCATAGTGAATATGAAGCAAGGATAAGTAGGATGCGTATCGATCTTATTAATAAACCAGACTATATGCGCTCTACAGCTATTAATGCAGGTGGTCGCTCTAGTACACGGCACCCAAAGTACTTCTAATATGGCAGAATCACGACTAAGGACAGTAGGACAGCTTTTAGGTTCTTCAGGTACAGTGTACACTTGTCCCGCTAGGTTTGAAGCAGAGATTAAGACGTTTCATATCCATAACTTAAATGCATCTGCTGTTACTCTTACTGCTAAAGCTGTTATTTCTTCTACCGATATACCTATTGTAACAACAAAAAGTATAGCAGCAGATACAATCTTAGACTTACTT
>TARA_R110002020_G_scaffold82173_2_pt1 | contig 18744 bp, 31 predicted proteins | sample TARA_R110002020 | Tara Oceans TARA_R110002020 (sample SAMEA4396489) | marine metagenome | biome: Westerlies Biome; feature: [MES] marine water layer (ENVO:01000295) within the mesopelagic zone...; material: water (ENVO:00002006), including particulate matter (ENVO:01000060) such... | reverse complement strand
ACAATGGATTGCGTTACAGGAATTGAAGTTGTTACAAGTTTTGACGCAGATGACGGGGGTGAATTACAGTCAAATCAAATTGTTAGTTCTGTTTTAAATTTAGTGAGAACCCGTTCGGCTGGTTATTATGACTTATCGTCAGACGGTTTCAAAGTGTACACCTGTACCAATAACGGAATTAACTATATTGAAGAGGACGCAGAAGATAAAACATATTTTAGGGCGGTAATTCAAATATCTAATCGAGTACAAAAAACATAAAATTATGGCATATATAAGCGAACATATATCATGGACTGAAGCAATAAGATCAAACACAGCTAAAAAACATGAGATTGAAAATATACCAAATCAATCGCAAATAGTAAACATGAAATCTATTGCTAAAAACATTTTTGAGCCTTTAAGGACTTGGGCAAATGAACCTATAAGAATTAACAGTTTTTTTAGATCGCCCGAACTTTGTATAAAAATAAAATCAAAACCAACGAGCCAACATACTAAAGGTCAAGCACTTGACATTGATGCAATGGGTGAAAAAACAAATGGCGAATTGTTTGAATATATAAAAGAAAATTTAAATTTCGATCAATTAATTTGGGAACATGGCGACAACGAAAATCCTGATTGGATTCATGTAAGTTATGTTGACAATGTTAATAATAGAAATCGTATTTTAAAAGCAGTTAAAAAAGGTAAAAAAACAACGTACGAATATTATGTTTAAAGTTCTTTTAGGTTTATTAAAAGGAGGTGGCGGTGATGGCCAAAAATCTGGTGCTGGAAATTTAGCTTGGCAAATAAGAGAGGCTATAAAAGGCAAAGAGTTAGACCCTACTCAAATAATAGAATTACAAACAAAAATTAACGAAGTTGAAGCACAACATAGAACTGTTTTTGTTGCAGGTTGGAGACCTTTCATCGGTTGGGTTTGTGGCGTTGCTTTAGCTTATAATTTTGTAATTAGAGATTTATTAATTTGGGCGGTTGACCCCGCCGAAGTTCCTCCCGCCTTACAAATGGAGCATTTAATGACTGTGTTGCTTGGAATGTTAGGACTTGGAGGACTTAGAACATTTGAAAAAGTAAAAGACAAGGTAAAATAAAAAATATTATGGAAGAGTTAAACGAAGAAACAAAATTTCAAATAAGTATAAAAACATTAATAGCGATAGGAGTAGCATTATCAACATTAATAGGAATGTGGTTTGCATTACAATCAGAAATTGAAGAGGCAAAACTTTTGCCTGAACCTGAAATTTCACGAATGGAGTATGATATGAAAGACGAAATGATTAGAAATTCAATTTTAAATACTGAGGATAAAGTAAATTCTAACGGCGATAAACTTGACAAAATAGAGGAACGTTTATATAAAATAAAAACAAAAGATGACTAAAGTAAAAAGTTTTTTTTTAATTATAATTACTATTTTAATAACTGGATTTTTTAGTTCATTTGACACAATACAATCAAATGTAAAATTATTACAGATTAATGCTCAGTGGAATAGAAAAAATGACATTAATTTAGATCATTTGCCAACCTTTCATAATAATATAAAAATTAAAAAAGAGTTTGCATTGTTAGAAAGCCAAACGCCTAAAATTAAAGAAAGCATAAAAGCTGTGCCAGTAATTATTTTAATAGTTGACGGGAAACAAAAATATCAATGGACTGCGGACTTATCATTTCGTTTAAATATTACAAAAGAACAAGTTAAAAGCGTAATATCTAAATTACTTCCATAATAAAAAATGGCTAAAAAAATTATAAATATCTTTGTAGAGAAAAAAAAAACCAAACGAAAGGGAGTTCATTCAAAAAATGCAAGTAGGGGACAGACAGGTTGGAAAAAAAAATCGGTTGGTCAAGGTAAAAAAAGGTAATAATTAAAAAAAAATATAAATGTCAAACGATTTATTTTATTCTGGTAATTATCAAAAGGCGGCTTTTGGTGAATTTGGTTTGAGGATAATAACAAACGGCAACACTTCGGTTGTTGGTGAAAAATTTAACGCAATTCAAGTGATTGACGATTGCAATATTTCATGCACTAACGGGACAACTGGGGGCGATACAACAATTACAAATTTAGAGCTTGTTGTTGGTCAAATTATATATGGCACTTTTTCAGCTATAACAGTAAATTCAGGTTCAATCATTGGTTATATTGAATAATGTTAGGACTGGGGCAAACATTAGCGAAGTCAGCAAATATGATTTGGTTGGCGATTCAAGATAAATGGGCGGCGTTAAATCGAAATTTTAATTCACTCAATAGCAATTGGGACGATATTTAAACCAAAAAAAAATTAGTAAATTTGTATTTATAAAATCAAAGTAAATGGGGACAACATTAACAGGAACAAAAGTAAAAGATACTTATAAAAGTTTAGTAAAATTAACCGATAACGCTGAAGCAAGTGCAACGGGAAAACAGTTAAGCGATGGAAATGGAAACGACTTAGGCGTTTTTGTTGATACAGATGGAGTTGTTGGAATAGGGGCGGCAGCAGCTGTCTCGTTAGATGTTTCCTCAAAAACTGATGCAATTAGATTACCAAATGGAACGACAGCTCAAAGGGTTACAGGGACAGCGGGTCAAATAAGATATAACACAACAACAAATCAAATTGAAGGTTACGTTGCAGGGTCAACAAATGCTTTTGTCGATTTGGGTCAAACTGCAACCAGCGGCGATATAACCGCAGTGACCGCGGGTGATGGATTAACTGGGGGTGGTTCAAGTGGAGACGTAACCCTTGCGGTTGGCGTTGACGATTCAACAATTGAAATAAACTCTGACGCTTTAAGGTTAAAAGATGCGGGGACAACACTTGCAAAAATTCAAAACGTAACAGCAAACAGTTTATTAATAAGAAACGCAAACAGTAGTGGAGTATTAAGTGAATTAGCTTTAGCAACTACGCAAATAATGATAGGTGATGGTACTGGTATGGTTGCAGCAGCATTAAGCGGTGATGTTACAATGGATAATGCAGGTGCAGTTACTATTGCAAATGATGCGGTTGAACACGCAATGCTTGAAAATAGATATACTGCAAAAGCTACAAGCACAGGTACAGGAAGTCAGAATTTAGATGCTTCAGCAGCTACAAGTTTTTTACTTACAGGAAACGTAGCAACTGCAACTTTAACTATTCAAAATATGAAACTTGGACAAGTTATAGATATACAAATGACAGGTACTTTAAGTAGTGCAGCTATTACTTTAGCAACTGATTTTTCAAGTACAACAATTAACAAAGTAGGAAGTACTGATTTTGATACTTCTGAAAAAAATGTAATACAGGTAGTTTGTGTAGATGATACAGATGCTGCTGCAATTATAAATTATTCAGTAGCTAAATTAACAGTAGATACAACTCCATAATAAAATAGATATGAAAGCAAGAACAGATAACGGTAATATAAAAACATACAGTACGACTCCTAAAAGTTGGGGAGCTGTTATATGTGGATTTGATACATTTTCAGATAGTAAATTACAAACTTATGGTTTTTATAATGTAGAAGATATTAAAACTACTCATTCAGATTTTGATGGTAGAATCCACAATGTAGGAGCTTTAAGTTTTGATACAGATAATAATGTATATAAATATGCAAAAGAAAATAAAACTTTTAGTCAAACAGTTGCAGAATTAAAAACTCAAAAGATAAATAATTTAAATCATATTTATCATAGCGAATTATCAAAAACTGACTGGATAGTTACAAAGCATTTAGAACTTGGACAAAGTGTACCACAAGACACATTGGATGCAAGAGCAGCGTTAAGAACAGAATGTAACAATCACGAAAGTTCTATAAATTCTAAAACAACAAAAAACGCAGTAGTAACTTACGATTTACCAAATTTTAGATAATGGGTATAAATAAAAAATTATTTACAGGTGATGCTGGTGGATTAGTTGCTGCTGAAAACTTTGCACCTGTTATATATACTGGTTCTTCAGGAACTGGAGGTACTAAAAATGTAACAGGCGTAGGATTTGAAGCAGATTTAATATGGATAAAAAATAGAGATACCACCGCAGCCCCAACTCTTTTTAATTCAGTTAGTGGAGAAAATGCAAGGGGATATTATTTGCAATTAGTATCAAATGACACTGATTATGAAGCAGAAAGAGATTCAACAGGTTGGGAAACTCCTTATGGGGGGTTAACAACAATTAGTTCAGATGGGTTTACAGTAGAACACGGAAATTCAACTGCTGCTTATATATATAATGGTGGAAGTAAAAATTTTGTGGCTTGGTGTTGGAAAGCCCCTGATTCTTTTAGTCATTCAGCAAGTGGTAGCCAGTTAGCAAGTACAGGAAAATCAAATCAATCAGCAGGTTTTTCAATAGTTTCATATACTGGTAATAATAGTTCAGGTGCAACCGTAAAACATAATTTAGGAGGCACACCTGAATTAATGATAGTCAAAAGAAGAGATGCTACAAGTGACTGGGATGTTTATTCTGCTACAACTGGAGAAACAAAATATTTAATTTTAGATACAAACCAATCTGTTTTAACAGCTTCAAATATTTGGAATAATACTGTTCCTGATGACTCAGTTTTTACTATTGGTAATCATTCAAGCGTAAACGCAAATAGTGGAACTTATATAGCATATTGTTTTAAAAGTGTATCAGGGTATTCAAAAATAGGTGCTTATGATGGGCATACAACAAATGCAACAAGAATCTATACAACTGACAACGGTTCTTCAGGTGGTGCAAATGGTTTTACTCCAAGATTTGTGATGATTAAAAGAACTGATAGTACTGGAGACTGGTTTATTTATGATTCTGTAAGAGGTAATACAGCAGGAACAGGAGCACCTGCAATTTTATTCCCTAATTCAAGCGAAGCAGAATATACAATAAACAATACTGCTTTATATATGACTTTTCATAGTGACGGGTTTCAACCAGCAACAGGGGATAGTGGAATTAATGGAACAAGCAGAACATTTTTATACTATGCAATAGCTTAATAATGGAAGATATAAAAACATATAGCATTATGGGAACTGGTTTAATAATAAGCGTATTGGATATAATACCAATATTACAAGCAGGGGCGTTAATTATTTCAATTATATATGGAATAATACAAATAAAACAAAAATTATGAACAAAAAAGAAATTTTACATTATGCAGGTGCTGCAATGATTTTTGCAATGGTAATATTTTTATTACTTTATTTAGCAAATTATCAAATTCCAAATGCTAATAAAGATATATTTGTTAGTATTATTGGTATGATTGTTGGGTCTTTGTCGGTTGTTATTTATGCAATTATTGGACGTAATCCAGACGAGGTTGCAAGTTTACAACAAAAAAATGAAAGTTTGAAAATGAAAGTTGACGAGCTTGTTAAGCAAAAAGATGCTTACGAAAATCAAATAATTACTTTACAAGAAAATATTATTGATAAATTAAGTTTGGCGGGTGCAACTGCTTTTGATACCATTTTTTCATTAAAATCAAATGATTGCGAAAAAGATGATTGTAATGGTTGACAATAAAACAAAATGCGTATTTATTTAATAATTATTTTTTTTTCTTTATTTCGTGTTTTAGCTGGATGCAGTAATTTAAAAATGGTTACATATAATAAACCAATGACAAATGCTGAGCTTGTTCATTATATTAGATTAATAGAACATAAAAAATTAATTTCTTTTGAAAATTATTTATATAGATATGGCAGAACCAACCATTTTAATTTTTATTATAATCAGCCTTTTTATAGCGGTTGGAATTTTAAAAATTATAATAGGCTTAAAACTGTAAATTTTAACAATATAACACAACCAAAAACAGGCACAACAGGAAACACTTTAACAACTCCAAGTGTTTTACCTCCTATTTTAAACGGTAATATTAAAACAAAACAATAAATTTTAATTTGTATATTTGTATAATATTTAATAATTAATAATCTAAAAAAATAAAATATGGCTACAACTGGCGTATTCAATGGAACTAACTTAATCTTAAAAGTTGAAGGCAACGCACTTGGTCACACAACTTCATGTTCATTATCATTATCAAACGATTTGCCTGAGGCAACTTCAAAAGATTCGTCAGGATTTCAGGAAGTTATTGCGGGAGTTATAAGCGGGGAAATTTCTTTTGATGGACTTGTTAAATATGACGACTCAAGCAATGCCATTGAAATGGCTGACTTTGTACTTGCAAGAACTCAAATAACTTGTGTTTTTGGAACTATTGCATCTGGTGACGCTGTTTATACAGCTGAGGGCTTTCTAAGTAGTGTTGAAATGAGTGCTGAAATGGAATCACCTGTTACTTACAGCGGTTCAATAACATTAACAGGTTCAATCGTAAAATCAACTAACTAATAGTTAGATAAATTTTAAAATAATGGCAAACAAAAAACGAGGGTATTATACCCTAAAGCTCGGTGGTAAAAATCGTACATTACATTTTTCTATGAATTTTTGGGCGAACTTTACCGACTTATTAAATGTGCCACTTGACAAAATTGGAGAAATTTTTGAGGGTGGCATTTCTATATCTGCAATTCGTGGGCTTGTTTATTCAGGTTTATTAGCTTATGACCAAGAGGAAAACAACGAAGTTGATTATAATGAATTTAAAGTTGGATCATGGCTTGAAGATATTACGCAAACAGATTTGGAAAAAATGATTAATTCAATGATGGAAAGTCGTATTTTAGGAAACGACTTAAATATGGGTATTGAACGAAATCCAAAAAAAGTTGCGAACCCTGAGGGAAAGCAATCACCGACTCAGTAAGTTGGGACGATATTTTAGATTATTATATTGGACAAGTCGGTATAAGCCCCAACGAATTTTGGAAAAATACTTTTAAAGAGAATCAATTGCTTGGAGAGTCTCATACGATTAAAATAAATTTACAATGGGAGCAAACAAGATATTTATCAGCAATGATTTATAATGTAAATTGCACAAAAAAAAGTCAAATGTTAAAACCAATGTCTCTTTTTCCTTTGCCTCAAGATAAGTTAATAAAAACAGGGTTGCCAAAATCTACTCGAGAGCAATACGAAAAATTTAAAAAATTAGCAATTGAATCAGGCGTTGAAATTTAACGCTTTTTTTTTTAGTATTTTTGTACTATGGCAGATCAAAAATTAAATGTAATATTAGGCGTTGACTCAAGTAAGTTTAACGCCAATCTCGGAAAAGCACAAGGCAGACTCAAAGCCTTTGGCTCAAAATTAAAATCAGTAGGCTCAACCCTTTCAACTCGCTTATCTTTGCCTTTAGCACTTGCAGGGGGTGCGGCTATAAAAATGGCATCAGATTTTGAAGAGTCAATGAATAAGGTTGACGTAGCTTTTAAAACATCGTCACACATTGTAAAACAATTTGCAGAAACAACCTTAGAAACTTTTGGAATTGCTGAGGGAACTGCTTTAGATATGGCGGCATTATTTGGAGATATGGCGACTTCGATGGGTTTGTCAGTTGATAAAGCTGCTGATATGTCAACGGCTTTAGTAGGCTTAGCGGGCGACTTAGCCTCTTTTAAAAACATGAATATTGAAGAGGTTACAACTGCTTTAAATGGTGTTTTTACTGGTGAAACTGAGTCTTTAAAAAGACTTGGAATTGTAATGACTGAAATTAACTTAAAACAATTTGCACAAGAGCAGGGTATAAAAAAGAATATTAAAGCAATGACACAAGCTGAAAAAGTAAATTTAAGATTTCAGTTTGTTTTAAAAAACACTGCTAACGCTCAGGGTGATTTTTCCAGAACTTCAGGCGGTGCCGCAAATCAAATGCGTATATTTCAAGAAACAATAAAAGAACTTGGGGTAACTTTTGGTCAAGAAATTTTGCCGACATTTACAAAAATTGTTACAAAAGTAAATGATATTTTAAAATCTTTTAAAAATTTAGATGATGATACAAAAACATTAATTGTTCAGATAGCTGCCTTTGCTGCTATATTACCCCCATTAATTTTTGCTTTTGGTCAAATTTCAATTGGATTATCGTCAGTAATTGCAGGTTTTCAAACCTTAGCAATTGCAATGACAGCAACTCCTGTGGGATTAATGGTTACCGCTTTAGCTGGGTTAGCTATTGGGTTTATTGAATTAATTCATAGAATTCAACCCGCTGTTGGTAGATTTGAAACATTTATTAATCTTCTTAGATCAGGTGGAAATCCTATAAAATTCAATCAATTACAAATTTATTCAATGTCTGAAAATCTTGCTAAACAAGGTAAAGCAGCTGAAAAATCAGAAAAAGCAAATAAAGATTTTCAAGACACAATTTTAGGTATTGCACAAAGTGCAAAAAAAGCAAATAATGAACTTAGACAATTAGCAAAAGTTTCATCAGTTAGTGCATTACCAAAAGATTTTAAGGATTTAACCGCTATTGAAACGGGTATGTCAAAAATAAAATCTATATTTTCAAAAAATGATGTTGGAACAGGTGAATTAACAGGAGATACAACGGGTATATCTAATTTAACAAATGGTTTAATGATGGCAAAAGAACAAATTGACCCTATTATGTTAGATATAAGCGACACAGTTGTCAATGGATTTTCTAACATTGTTATGGGTATGGCATCTGGTGCAATGTCTCTTGGTGATGTAGCGGGAGGATTAATTGGAATGATTGCTGATATTGCGATACAATTAGGAAAAGCAGCGATAAAAATTGGTGTTGGAATGTTAAAAATTAAATTAGCTTTTACAAACCCTTTAGCGGCAATAGCAGCTGGAACAGCTTTAGTTGCAATCGGTAGTATTATGAAAGGAATTGCAGGTTCATTTGGCGGAGGCGGAGGTGTTCAAGCCTTTGCAAATGGTGGAATTGTTTCAGGCCCAACGCTTGGACTTATGGGCGAGTATTCAGGAGCAAAATCTAATCCAGAGGTTATTGCGCCACTTAATAAATTACAAGGAATGATCGGTCAAAAACAAACAAATGTAAATGTTGGCGGGAATTTTAGAATACAAGGTCAGGACTTAGTTTTAGCCTTACAAAAAGCAGATAAGCAACGAAATAGAATTATATAATGGCATATGGTATTAAATTTGAATTGTTTTTTTCTGACAAAAACAACAGACGACTTAAAGTTGAAATTTTACAAAAAGACTTTACAGGAACAGGTCTTAAATGGGAAGATATATCAACAAATTTTGAAGCAACTGAGAATTTATGGAATGACCAAACGGAGTCAATAACGGGGTTAATAGGAACCGAGGAACCTGTCAAAATAGAGTGGGACGGTGACGATGACATATATTCGCCAATCATTGGTTCTCGTTGTATTTTAAATTTATACGTTACCGACACCACAAGTTATGACGAATTTTATACAGCTGATGAGAGAGAATATATTGTAAAAGTTTTATATTATACGCCCAGCGGTTCAAATTGGGAAAACACCGAACCACAGTGGGAGCAGTTTGACCAAGTATATGAGGCTGGTTTTGGTGAGGATATTTTTTATCAACCAATGTGGGTTGGGTTTTTAGTTGTTGACCGTTTTCAGGAACAAGTTCTTTCTAAGCCCTATCCAATAACTTTAGAAGCTATTGACGGGTTGGGTACTTTAGAAGGTTTTGAAACTCCTTTTGATGCTTCGGACACAAACGCAACTCAAAATCTTTTTTATTCTTTAAAAGAAATATTAAAATTAACGGGGCATGAACATCAAATATATATTGCAAATGACACCCGTAAAGTAGGCGGAGCAACTAACGACACTATTTTTCATGATATTTCAGTTAGTAAGTACGCTTTTATGAATCAAAATTTGATATTTAAAAACGCTAAGGAAACTTTAGTTTCTATATTAAAGGCAACAAATTCAAGAATATTTCATTCATACGGGCGCTGGTATATTGTAAATAACTCTTCTTTAATAGACAATAGAGTAAACCAGTTAACAATTGCTCCATCAGGAGACGATACTGCTATCGAACCTGCAACACCTGTCGACCCAACTGAAGTAATTTCAACACCAGTTATGACAATACAAGGCAAGGCAAGTGTTGAGGAGGGGACAATGTTTTCATTTTTTGGTCAAATTACTAACAATAGTGGGTCAGCCCCTACGTCTTTTACTTGGACTTTGCCTGATGGGTCAACACAAAGCGGAACAGGGCCACTTCCACAAATACAATTTTTAGCAACTCTTTCAATGAATGGTCAAACAATTGCTTTAAGTGTTTTAAATTCAGCAGGAACAGGAACTGTGACAAATTCTCCTTTGACGCTGGGTGTAACTTCACCGTCAACACCAACTGGCGGAGATGTTGGTGGACATATTCAAATTATAGCCAATACAGATAATTTAACTAATTCTACAGTTAGTCCACAATTTCAATTGCAAAATTTTTTAGCGGGTGAAGTAGGAAATTCTTATTCAATGGATTTTTTAGTAACGCCAAACGCAGCTTATTCATTAGGCTCTATAAATGACATAACGGTTTCAGGTCTTAGCGGAACGGTTACAAAAACTCTTTCGGGTTCTAATATTAACATAAATATAACAGGCACTTTGCCGAGTCAAGGTTTTATTGAAACTATGACAATAATTGGTGGAGTTGATAATACTTTATTTTATATTTTTAAATTAAACGTTGTAAATAATTCAACAAATACGCAAATCTTTGCTGAAAATTCGCCTTCTGTCGCTACAAGTTTAACATTTGAAAAACAATTAGTCATTGGGACTGTTTTTGATACAAAAATTAGAGTTGTTGCAGATGCTAATTTTGTTTTTCCAAGTATAGATAAAATTGACGCAACTTTGACAACTGGTTCAAAAGTAAAGCGGGTAACAAGTTTAGTTAAAGCGGAAAATTCTATTAGTGGACGAGACGAAATAATTGTTATTGCTGAACCTATATCGTTTAATGATTTATTACAAGGCGGGTCAACAATTGAGGATATTTTAACAATAACGGGAGGGCCAATAAATAACGTTTTTGCTACAAGTTTAGATATTACCGAAACAGACCCGACTAATATTGGCACGATTACCGTACCGAACACAACGGGATATTTACGACTTATTGATATTTTAGGCGTGGGAACGGGAATTAATAATGCTTTTGCAAACGGTTTAATTGCAATTTCTATTGAAAACGCTAAACGACATCATAATAATATTAGCGACACACCTTTCGGAAATGTTTTATACCCTTTTATTGAAGTTGTAAATCAAAACACAATTGTTTCAAAAGATTGTTCAATTCAAAGTGTTTCTGGTAGTGGTGGAAAATCTTGTGCTTTTATTTTAGACGGTTCGGGAGATAGTAGAAATATACATATTAAATATAATAAGATAGAGGAATTTACTGTTAGAGGACGTTTCACAGCTGACATTGTAATTAGGTCAGGAGTAAGTGGAACATTATTAGCAAAAATTCCCTTTCAACAATTTATAGGAACAACAACTTCAGCACCTTAAAACATTAAATTATGGCATCAATACAAACGCAACAATCTAACTTACTCGCAAATAACAAAGAACAAATCACTTATAAAGTTTTTGACTCTGAAGGAACATATTTAAGAACCGAAGATGAAAACATTTTAATTAACACACCTTTAGAATTACAAAATGTAAATTCTGATTTAATTATTGAAAGAGAACGCCCCCTGAAAAAAGTTGAATTTCAAACTGAGTTAGAACCTTTAAATTTTAAAAATGAAAATGCTAATTTTATTAATGGAGATTCAAAATTTATTATAGCAACACCACAAGCGGGAAAAACGAGTGACGTTAGAAGTGACGCAAGTGAAACTGTTGACGCTTTAACGGGTGGTAAATACTTTTTTTCTCAAGATGATGCAACAAGTGTGTCAGGTTTTGTCGATCCTTTAATTTCAATTGATAAACAACATAATACTATTTCACAAGGAAAAAAATTAAAAGTTGGTTTTAATTATCATATTAAAACTACTGATGATACTGAAAAATATATTTTTAAAGTTGAGGCTGGTTTGGATGAGTCTTACAGTTCGGGAACAGATTTAAAAAGGTATGCTTTTCAAGATAAACAATGGAAAGACGCTGGGTCAGTTACTGGATTAAATAGATACAGAACTGTTAACACTGAAACAGTTAACAATTGGGGAAAAGTACAATTTGAGATAGAGCCATATGATTCGGCAAGCGTATCAACTGATGTATTTGTTAATATAACTATTAACAGACCTTTTTTGTCAGGGGGTGGAACTGGTAATTTTCAAGCTATTTACATTGACAATTTTTACATTGCAGAGACTAACGATATTGATAGTGATTTGCTAATTTCAAGACGAAAACAAGTTCCCGCAAACGGAAATTTTTCAGGCGAGTATTTAAATGAGGATAATACTATTTCAAACGCTGCAAAAACAACGGATTATTTTATTGGAAAGTATGACGGAACTTTTAAAAGGCTAAGAGATAGCACCGCAAAGAGTATGGAGCAAATTGTTACAATTGAACAAATGAATGATTATAGAAATTATTTAACTCGTTATACTGGTACATTTTGCAATAAATCTACAAAACATATTGGATTACATAATAAAGTACATATTGATTTTGGCGGTGAAACTTATCAAGACCCCGTTTCATGTTATATTGACGGTATGACTTATGATGTAAAAGCTGCTTATTATGATATGCGTTTACATATGCCAAACCAAGATAATGACGTTGATACAACTTTTGTAAACATATTTGACTAACAATTTTTTAAATTTTAACGATAGCTTTTTGTTTGCTGCCCTCTACTAACCATTTATGGCGTAGGGGGTTTCTAAATAATATAAAATATTTTTTTGGTTATATAAAATATTCTTTATATATTAGCTTTGTAAACAATTAAAAACAATTATATGACTATATATATTAATCACGAGGAACAAAATATTATTTATTGGACACTTGTTGAAAAAATAAAAAAAGAATGTAATATTGAAAGACTTTCACAAATTTCTGTTGGACAAGCTATTGCATACAAAAAAGAACTGGAAATCATTGACAGATTTAAAAAACCAGTATATGATAAATTAATAAATAACATACATGAATTTTAAATTACGATTAGAGTCTGAATTGAGGAGACTTAATTTAACAAAACGAGAAGTTTTTGAACATTTAGAAATGACACGCCCAACGTTTGATTCAAGAATAAAAAATCCAAATACTTTTTCAGTTGGGGAAATAAAAAAACTTAATCAATTAAAAATAAATTTAAACTATTAAAACTAAAACAATGAAAATAATAATAATACCAATTGGAAACGATGACCAAGAATATTTCAAATTTGACCACCAACAAAAAATTATAAATTTTAATTATGAAAATCATAAAATAATTCCACAAAAAGGTGATATTATGATTAGTGATAGAGATATTACAAATGATGAATATTATTTTAAAGTACAATCAAGAAATTATATTTGGGATAAACACGTCGGTGAACCAAATACAATATATTTAAACGTAAAAAGACTTTATGGTCCTGAACAACAATAAACTAAAACAATTAAAAAAATGAAATCAGTAAACATAAAAGGTTCGCAGTATATTACTGTGAATGAAAGACTAAAATATTTTTGTAACAATTCTAAATATAATAACTTTCGTATTAATGAGGAACTTATTGAATTAAATGAAAATGAGGGTGTTTTTAAAGTTACAATATTTAACGAGCAAGGCGAACCAGTGGTCTCGGCTCATGCTCAAGAATATAGAGACAATTCATATATCAATAAAACTTCGTTTTTAGAAAATGGTTTTACTTCGGCTTTAGGTCGAGCTTTGGGATATTTAGGAATTGGAATTGACACAGCAATTGCCTCAGCTGATGAGGTTAAAACTGCAATAAACAACCAAGATGACAATAAAAAATGGTTGTCTGAGGAGCAACTTAATGCAACCCTCAGCGGAACAAAAGAACAAGCGGTCAAAGTATTCGCCACTTATAAAATGAAAAAAGAATACAAAACTAAAATTCAAAATAAATTTAATATATAATTATGGCAGAAAAAATCTATCCAAAAGGAATTATGTTTTTTAAAGCGAGAGAGGGTGCGCCCGATTTTGTAAAAGGAACAATGATTGTGACACCGAAACAATTTGTAGAATGGGCAAAAACGATGTCTGAACATTTTAGCGAATATAACGGTGACAAACAATTAAAGTTTGATTTATTAGACGGTAATAACGGCATTTATGCTGCGTTAAATACATTCAAACCAAATCAAAATCAAAATCAAAGTCAAAACACAGGATCATCAACAAATTCTGATAATGACGATGATTTACCGTTTTAACAACTAATAAAAGGGAGTAATTTATTTATTATTTTTCATTTTAATTTTTTCATAAGCACTCACCTGAATAGATTATTCCCTTTTTAAATTTTAGAATTATGGCAAACAAAAAAACAATAAAAAAAACAATTGATAAATTAACTCAAGATGAGTTAAATTGGCTTTATACTCATATAGAAGTTTTAAAGGAAACCGTTGCAAAACAGTATAATACTATTGTTTTGTTAAAAGGCCAAATTGAAAACCAACAAGACGAAATATATAAAATGAAAAGTTTTTTAGGTTGGCATAAACATCATGAGGCATGAAATTAGTAACTACAAAGGTTGAGACTAATGAAGCATATCATAAAAATGATATAATTTCGGCGAGTGGATTAAAAAAAATCTACGAATTAAAAGGTGATATAAAACAATATTTAGAAATTAAAAAAATACAATATGAACAAAATACAAATTTTATTATTGGCAGTGCTGTGCATTGTTTGTGTCTTGAGGGTCGTTCCGAATTTGACAAACAATATTTATCAATTACGCAAAAAGTTGATGGACGAACTAAAGAAGGTAAACAAGCAATGGAAAACTATAAAAAAATGGGTGGCGAAAGACACATATTCACATATGCAGAACATCGACTAATTGAAAATATTTATACAAATTATAGATCAAATAAATTAGCAGTTAATTATTGCACTGGAGACGTTGAACTTTCGCATTATGTTGAACATGATAATATAATTGTTAAAGTTCGCCCTGATTGTAAAAATATAGAACAACAATTTATTTCAGATATAAAAACATCAAAGTCGGCAACTGACACAGATATACAAAAAGAAATTAAATGGAGACATTATGATTTACAAGCTGCATTTTATTGTGATGTTTTAAATTTTCCTCCTGAGAATTTTAGATTTATTTTTATGCAAAAGTCAGCTCCTTATTTTATTGAAATTGTAGGACTAACAGATGAGACAATTGAAAGGGGACGCAATAAATATAATGCAGCATTGCAACAATGGAAATTATATCAACAAACAAAAGAATTTCCAAAATCATGGAATTATGACCAATTATCAAAATGTAAAAGATTTTAAAATATTAACGATGCTAAGACAAATAAAAAAATTAGTTGAAAATTATTATAATATTCAAGATATTTCTGTTAAAAACAGAAGACCAAAATTTGTTGAGGCGAGAGTTGTATATTCAATTATAGTTAGGCAAAATTCTAATTATACACAAAGCGAAATTGGAAATTTAATTAATAGAGATCATAGTTCAATATATCATTATAATGAAAAAATTTATGACTCTTGGATCAGTTTTCCAAAATTTAATATTGACAAATTACAGTCAATTCAAATAATTTATAATAATTTTATAGAACAAAACAGTCATAAAGCTGAATTTTATAATGTTGCTATTGACGATAAAAGTTCTAATGAAAAAAAATCCTTATCAAAAATATTTAGGCAAAGAAGATGTTTTGCAAAGTAGTGTAATGAATTATTTAAAATTAAATTATCCTAACGTTTTTGCAATTCATGTCCCAAATGAAGGTAAAAGATCGCCATTTGAACGTTATAAATTTAAATATTTAGGTGGTATTTCAGGAGTTCCCGATTTATTAATATTTGCACAAAATAAAAAATACTGCGGTTTAGCGATCGAATTAAAGGTCGGGTATAACAAACCCACAGAAAGTCAACAAAGTTGCTTAGAGAGTCTTAAAAAGGCAAACTGGGACGCTTTATGGTCAAATGATCTTGAGAAAACAATAAAAATTATAAATAATTATTTTAATAATATAGAAAATGAATTATAGAAATGTTTATTGGAATGACGGTCGTCAGCGAATAAGATGGACGACAAACACGACTTTTGAGAATCACCATAATTATGAATATATTGGAGCAATGACAAGGGCTGAATTTGATTTATTGCTTGAGGTATTAGTTGAATATTTTGGAGATGATGAAATTACAATGGATCAATTTATTAGAGTTTTTAACGATTTAAGACATTTTTGTGATAAAATAAAAGGACTTTTAGAAGAGCAATAAAAGAATATAAGTAAACAATGAACAAAAGCTATTATGCTATAATACCCGCAAATGTCAGGTATAATGATAATCTGACCCCTAACGCCAAATTATTATATGGCGAAATAACCGCCTTATGTAATGAAAAAGGTTTTTGTTGGGCATCGAATAGTTATTTTTCTGACCTTTATAAAGTTTCAAAAGTATCAATATCTAAATGGATAAATCAACTTAAAGAAAATGACTTTATTAAGATTCAATATATAATAGATAATAAAAAAATACAACAAAGAAAAATTAAAATAACCCCCCTTAAAGAAATCTTAACCCCATTAACAAAAGTTAATGCCCCCCTTAAAGAAAAGTTAAAGGATAATATATATAGTACTATAAATAATAATACAAATAATAATAGTCTAACATCGAAAAACGTAAAATCTGAGAAAGATTTTCCGCCTTTAATTTTGGATTCATATAATCATATTGTTAAATTATTTCCAAAACAAACACAGCCAAAAACAAAAACTGAAAAATTAAAATGGTTATCTGAGTTAGATAAATTACAAAGATTAGACGGTTACAATCCAAGACAAATATATCTTATATGTTCTAAAGTTAGAAATGATAATTTTTGGTCACAAAATTTTTTATCAATCACAAAACTTAGACAAAAAAACAAAGACGGTGTAAAATATATACAGTCATTTGAGTATAGATTCGCTAAAGATTTAAAACAATTAAAATTATGAACAAACAAGTTGCAAAAGAATTAAAAGAGTTTGTTAATACTGTTAAAAATAGATATTCAAAAGCTGACAGGGAAGGCAATTATCAAAATGAAACATTTAAAATAAAAGAAGTTATTCCGACTTCCGATCACACCGCAACGGTTATATTTGAAAAAGATTCAAATAAATTAGCTTGTTTTTTCTTTTATTATATAAATTTAGGAATGTCAAAAGGCTGGAAGTATTTTGTCCCTACAGATAGTCATATTACAGGAATGAGGGCTTTTGAATATTATAAATTACAAACCGAAAGGTTTAACTACAAACATAATTTTTAACATAAATTATATGAAAATATTAAATTTATATGCTTGTTTAGGTGGTAACAGATATAAGTGGGGTAATGAACACGATATTACAGCTGTAGAACTTGATCCTGAAGCTGCACGATTATACCAAGAACGTTTCCCTAATGATAAAGTAATTGTAGCAGATGCACATCAATACCTTATAGATCACTATAAAGAATTTGATTTTATATGGAGTTCACCTCCTTGCCCAACTCATAGCAGGATAAACATAAGTCAATATACGAGAGATAGTTGGAAACCAAGATATCCTGATATGGCGTTATATCAACAGGTTATATTTTTAGATAATTTTTTTAAAGGTAAATATGTGGTTGAAAATGTAATACCTTATTATGATTTACTTATACAAGGGCATAAAAGAGATAGGCATATATATTGGACTAATTTTAATTTACCTAACAAATTAAGTAAAAGAATAAGGGGGCAAAATTTAAGTAATATGCTTTTAAAAGAGTTATCAATTTATCACGACTTTGATTTCAAAAAATATAATGGAAAGCAATCAAAATTAAAAATGGCAAGAAACCTTGTAGATTATGAAGCTGGTAAAACAATATTAGATACAGTATTAGGAATAAGAAATAAACAAAACGAACACCAAACAGAATTATTTTAAAAACAAACAAAACAAAAATGCTAAAACAATTAGAGACTATAAATATTAATGACTTCTTTGCCATTGGTATTGAACTTAAAAGAAAATCAGGAAACGAAAAAACAAAATGCCCAAAATGTAAGGACCAAAGAAAAAATAAACATGACAACCCCCTTAGTGTAAATATTGACAAAGGTTTATATAATTGTCATAATTGCGGTTGGTCGGGCAATGTTAAATTAAAACAAAAAAAAACTTATTATTTACCAGTTGAACAAAAGTCAGAGTTATCGGATAGAACTATATCATGGTTTAATAAAAGAGGTATTACAGAAGCAACTCTTAACAATTGGAAAATTGGAGAATCTGTCGAATATTTTCCTCAAGTAGATAAAAAACGAAAGGCAATTAATTTTAAATATTTTAAAGAAAATAAACTAATTAATATAAAATATCGAGACGGTGAAAAGAATTTTAAAATGGTTTCTAATGCTGAATTAATATTTTACGGCTTAGATAATATAAAAGAAATGGATGAAATTTATATTGTTGAAGGTGAAATGGATGCTTTAAGTTTACACGAATCAGGAATTTATTCTGTTTGTTCTGTTCCAAATGGTGCATCTAAAGGAAATCAAAGACTTGACTATTTAGATAAC
>TARA_R110002020_G_scaffold123277_2_pt1 | contig 18768 bp, 13 predicted proteins | sample TARA_R110002020 | Tara Oceans TARA_R110002020 (sample SAMEA4396489) | marine metagenome | biome: Westerlies Biome; feature: [MES] marine water layer (ENVO:01000295) within the mesopelagic zone...; material: water (ENVO:00002006), including particulate matter (ENVO:01000060) such... | reverse complement strand
TACAAGGCTGCACTGGGGCACGGATTGCAAATCCGCGCCATCGGGGATCAGTGGAAAGAATTAAAAGGCAACTATTATGGGTACTAAAGAACAATTAAAAGAAGAAAGGGACAAAATTGTTAAGGGTCTTGAAGAAACTTATAGAAGGCTTGTAGAGTTCAAAAAGCAAAAGAACAGTCCTATGATCATAATGAGGGATGGAAAAATAGTAGCTATGGACCCGAAAGAAATGCTGCCCACTATCTTGTATAAACGTAGTTAACACCTGCTGATCGGCCAATTAATCTCTTTTGCTCACCGCTGCCGCACGGATCCTTTCGTGTGGCTTCCCGTTAAATTGTTCAAAAATTTGAAAAATTGCCACATCCGCTAAAATCCATTATATCCCTGTCGGGTACTTGTCCTGGGCCCGCCGAAGTAAGTGAGGGGTTAGAGGTGGTCATTTGGCAGGCTGAAACTCGGAAACCTCAAACTTTGGACCTTCCAATTTCGACATTCACCGACTTTCACCAATAGTTGGTCCGTATCAAATTCGGGTCTAAAACCGCCCCTTTTTTCACCCTAAATTCCACTCTATAAATTTCCCTAAAAAACCCATCAAAAAAACGCTCCGCAACCCGTAAACTTTCAACCCGGTGTTTTAAATGTAATAAAACATCCATCGGCTCCTTTGGGGGGGCGACAAAGTGCTTGCTCCGGCGTATTCACCCTAGGGCGTAAAGGATTCCAGTCGCCCGATGGCTTTTTCCATATCGATGGAGGTGGACAGCAGGGGCGCGAACAGATCGCCCTTTTCCTTTATCCGTGCCGCGGCATTATGGAGGGTGAAATCTGCCGGACGTACGGGTTTTTTTAATTCTTTCCATTCCAAGGGCATGGAAACCTGTGCCCCCGGTACCGGTCGTACCGAATAAACGGAGGCTATCGTTTGCCCTTTTCGGTTCTGTAGATAATCGAGATAAATTTTACCGTCCCTCTTTTTTATCGCCCGTTCCATGGTGGTGAGATGGGGCAGGGACTGTTGTACAAAGACACACAGGAGCTTTACAAAGTTCCGTACCTCCCCATAGCTGTATTTGGCCCCCATGGGAATATATATATGCAGCCCTTTGGAACCGGAAGTCTTGCAGTATCCGCTTATCTTGGCCGCATCCAATGTTTTTTTAAAGGCCAGGGCGGTTTCTATGACCTCGGAAAAAGCTTTTCCTTCGGGCGGATCCAGATCCACTATCCCATAATCGGGACGTTCCAGGTCGTTCACCCTGGAATTCCACGGATTGATCTCTATACAGCCCAGATTGGCCATGTGGATAAGGGAAGCCGTAGTTTGGCACAGTAGGTAATCGATGTCCCTTTCGGACGATTCAGAATAGATCCGGACCGTTTCCATCCATTCGGGAACGTTCTCATTGTCTTTTTGATAGAACGCTTCCCCCTCGATCCCGTTGGGATGGCGGTGCAGGCTTTGTGGCCTGTCTTTGAGATGTGGTAGTAGGGTGTCCGCTATGGATAGGTAATAGTTTATAAGGTGGAACTTATTCAGGTCGGATTCTGGCCAATACACTTTTTCCAAATGTGTTATGGCGACCGGGCGGCCATCGATCTCCAGCACTTCCCTGGATTCTCCCGTCATCGTCGTTTTAGTGGGCATTTGTGATTTCACCACATCTTTTTTTATAGGGATCGGAACATTTTTGAGGGTCTTAAAGACCGGATTCCGAAGCAGCCCGTTTTTGGTTCGCTCCGAAAAATTTACTTCACAGATCAGTTCCGGTACCATCCAGTGGGGTTTTCTTCCCTTGAGGGACAGTTTTTTTTTGAACGGATTTTCCTTGGTCCTATACGGGCCGAAGAGCGCAAGGAGTTCATTTTTCCTTTCTTCCCCAAAACCGCTACCGCAGTTACCGATATAGGTAAGTACACCATCCTTGTGCGTACCAAGGATGAGGGACCCAAAGGTGGACCCTTCGTCCACCGAATCGGTATAGCCACATATGAGGGCGTCCACTTCGTCGTGCGATTTTATTTTAAGCCATTTTGCGGTGCGGGCACCGGGATGGTAATCGGAGCCCGTTTCCTTGGCGATGACCCCTTCCATTCCCAAGGATATGGCCCTTTCGTAAAGGGCCGTGCCCATGCCTATGACATGGTCGCAATACCGGGAAAGTGTAAGGTGTTGGAGCAGTTCGGGAAGCAGGCTTTTGCGATCTTCCAACGACAGATCTAACGTACTGTGCCCGTTCAGGTATAACAGGTCGAACACATAAAACCGCAGTTCTCCCTCACTGTCGGGATAGTTCTGGAGCTCCCCGAACTGCGAAATGCCATCCTTGTTAAGGATCACCACTTCCCCGTCCAGAATACAGCTATGCTCCAATTGTTCCAGATCCGATACCAGCAATGTAAATTTGTCGTTCAGCTTGATACCGTTCCTCGACTGTAACAGTACTCCCTTATCGGATATGTGGGCGATCACCCGGTAGCCATCCCATTTCAGTTCGTAGAGCCAGTTTGGGTCATTGAATACTTCCTTAAAGGGGGTGGCCAACATCGGGGCCACAAGGGTATGGGGCACCACTTCACGGGCGACCAATGGAATATCGGTGGTGGGGGAGGGCAGGAGGGCCTCGGCATCATAGGGGACCGATAAGGAAAAAGGGTCCTTTTTTTTGATCAACAGCCAACTTTCCTTTCCGTTCCGCTCTCCCGTCCGTACCAGTGCAAAATGGCCCTTTAACCGATCTCCATCCAAAATAAGTTTCATGTTGCCTTTAAGGTATTGTTCATGGGCGGACATATCCAGTTCCGTTCGGTCCACCTCAAAAATACCCCTGTCCCAAATGATCATTTCTCCCGCCCCGTAATTGCCCTTTGGGATCGTTCCGTGGAAATCGAGGTACTTTAATGGGTGGTCTTCCGTAGCGATGGCCAACCTTTTATCGTCTGGGTTCATCGAGGGTCCCTTGGGTACCGCCCAGCTTTTTAGGGTGCCGTTGATTTCCAACCGCAGATCGTAGTGCAATCTTCTCGCATGGTGCCGTTGTACCACAAAACGTTGGGTTTGGGTACTTTCAACATCCTCACCAGTTGGTTCTGGGGTCCGATCGAAATCCCGTTTCTGGTTGTATTGCTTTAATGTCATTTCAATGCTATTGCGACCATTTTGGGAAAGGGCCAAATTAACAACATATAAAAGGCCCCTATTGGAGGCAGAGATCTTCTGTAACTATTTTCTAGGAGGCTTTTTTCCTTTTTTCCAAACTGGCCTTTAGTTGTGCCATCAGATCCTTTGCCGGGGTGGCCTTGGACTTGAATTTTTGCGATTTCGACTTTTTCCCGCTGGCTTTGGCTTCGATGATCTTTAACAACTGCTCGTTATAGACGTCCTTGAATAGGGCAAAGTCGAATTTTTCCGTATACTGTTCGATGAGCGATATGGCCATATCCAGTTCTTTCTTGGCCACCTTTACTTTTGGAAGCTCAAGGATGCCCGTATCCTTGATCTCATCTTGGAAACGTATGATATGGAGCACCAGGGCATCGTTATAAACACCCACTAGGGCCAAATGCTCTTTCTGCCGCATCACAAAAGTGGCCACCCCCAGCTTTTTTGTTTTTTTAAGGGCATCCCTCAAAAGGGAGTATGATTTTTCGCCCCCTTTCCGTGGTTTTACGAAATAGGGCTTTTTAAAAAGGACATCCGAAACTTCATTGGCCATTATAAATTGCTCTATATCAATGGTCTTGCTCTTCTTCATATTGGCGTCCTCAAAGTCCTGTTTTTCCAAGATGATATAAGCGTCGTCCTTTTTAAAGCCCTTTACGATATCTTTCCATTCCACTTCCTTGCCCGTTTTTTCATTGACACGTTTGTACCGTATACGTTCCCCGTCATGGCTGTCCAACATATCCAGGTCCAAGGCCCTGTCTTCCGAGCCGGAGAATAATTTGATCGGTATCGATACCAACCCAAAGCTGATGGAACCATTCCAAATTGACCTCATAGACGATATTTTTTATAGATGTTCCGATTCCACCGAGGTGAAAAGGAGGGTTGGACCTTTTAGGGCCTATCTTTATGCCCATAAAATTACCACAACGCTAATAAAGGATGCGATGCTAAAGCATCCAATTTTGACCCAATGGATATCAATCTCCCGTCTTCGGCCCTATTGGGATGTACGTCCCTAACATTGGCTCCAAATGCGTCCAATAGATCTGGTGTAGATCTCTCCTTGATCCATTCTTTTGATTGGATAATGGAACTTAAAATACTTGTTTCTAACAACTTAATTTGATTTAAGTTTGATTTTAGTTTTCGTGCAGTAGGTGGATGTCTTCCCTTACTGCCTTATTCGTCTATCAGGCCAAAACTTCCTTTGATAAGGAATTGGTCGCCAGATTTTAAATCGGGATTGTCCTCAAGGCCGATATAACCTCCATAGCTGGCGGATGGCGTGACCGCTACTTTGGAAAAGATATGGTTTTCGCCTTCCATACCTTGTAATCGCAGCACATAGGAATATCCATTCTTGGTAACCACCGCTTCTTCGGGCAGGGCGGGATATTTCACTTTTTCACTCACAATTTGGGCCTCAACGAACATACCTACGGTAAATCGGGTTGCCAGGCTATCGGGCAAATGTCCGTGCACCTTTATGGTCCTGCTGTTCCTATCGACCGTTTTTCCTACCAGATGGACTTCCGCCTGATAGGTTTCCGCAGTGTTCTCAGGGGTGCTAAAAACGATTTCTTGACCTTTGGCGATTTTCATGATGTCTTTTTCAAAGGCGATCAGTTCCAGGTGCATATGCTCGTTATTGACGATTTCCATGATCCTATCGGTGGGCGATACGAACATGCCCCTGCTAATATCCATGGCCGTTATGTTGCCGGTAATGGGGGCATAAAGGGTTATTTCAGAAGTAATGTTGCCCGTCTCCACTTGTAATGGATCTATATTGAGCATCCGTAATTTTTGTTTTAACCCGTTGTATACCGCCAGATTTGTTCTATAGGAACTCTTGGCCTGAAGGAATTTTTTTTCGGAGGTTACCTTTTCTTCCAATAGAACCCCCTGCCGTTCAAAGTCTGTCTTTAGATAGTCCAATTGTTCGGCCACCTCCATATAGTGCTGTTGGAGGTCGATATACTCAGGGTTTTCCAAGGTCAGCAGTGCCTGGCCTGCCCTCACCTTGTCGCCCACCAGGAGGGAAGTGCGTTTCACATATCCTCCCAAATAGGCATTTATTTCTGCCCTGTTTTCCGGGGGGACATCGATTTCGCCCGTAGTGGGCACCATTGTCGGAAAATCCCTTTCCACCAGCTTTCCCAGTTGCAGGGCGTTGGAATTGAACTGTTCCTTGGTGATCAGCAATGTATTGGGATCCCAATTGGCGCTTTTTTCGCTGCGCTCCTCCTGCTCCCTACAATTGAGAAGGGTCAAGATCACTATAAGATAGAATATGGGTTTACTATTTTTCATGGGTTAGGAATTAGGTAGTTAATGGCGATGACGGTTTCATTGTATTGTTGCAGGTTGTCCAGATAGGAAAGCGTAATTTCATTGGCGCTCTCCAAGCTCTGTATGTACTCGAAAAAATCGATCTCCCCGTTTTGGTAACTTATTTGTGCCGTTTTGAGAATCTCTTCGGACAGTGCCTTTCCTTCGGTATCGTAATAGGACAGTGCCTCTTCAAATTTTCTGAGCTCTGCGGTCAACTGTCGGTATTTCGCTTGCAGCAAGGCCTTGGTGTCGTCCATTTCCCATATGGCGCGTTGTTCGGCCAGTCCCGAAGCACGTATCTTGGATGCCTTGCCGGTAAAGAGCAAGGGGATCTTAAGGCCTATTTGGTACCCGTTCAATTGTTCGTCCAGGCCCGAATTGGTCCCGGTAAAATAGTTCAGGCTGATATCGGGCAACAAATGGTGTTTTTGAAGGTTGTTCTCGGCCTCCGTTAAGGTGATTCTGGCTTCGCCTACATCAAGCATCACATGGTCTTGCACCTCCGTATTTTCCACCAAAAGCCTTTCCATTCCCACATGGGCCACTTTTATGGAGTCCTTGGACTGTACCAGTCGCTGCAGTTCCTCCATGGCCATGGCCACTTCCTCCCCAACCTGTCGGTACCGGGTCTGTAGCTCCCGTTGTTTTGCTTGGGCGGTGATCTTTTCAAGATAATTGGTTTCCCCCATTTCGAACCTTCGCTGTGCAGAATGTGAGAACCGTGCATACAGACTGTCCAAATGGGCATATACAATTTGCCGTTCCAAGGTATATTGAAGTCGGTTATGGGCCTTTGCCAGTGCCCCGTCCAGTTGCAGGCGTGCCAATTCAAGGTTTAGGGACTCCAGCTGATGGGCGGCCCGGTTGCGGGCCTTGGCAGCACCGTATATGGTCGGAAAAGCAAAATCCTGCTGAATGCCCCATACTTTTAAGGGTTCGTCGTTAAGGGCCAGATTGTTCTGATCGTATTGGTAATAGACTTCCGTATTGCTGAAATCGTAGGCAGAATTGATCAGGGCCTCGGTTTCCTTCTCCCGGAGGGCGGATGCCCTTAACAAGGCGTTGTTCTTATGGGCCATTTCCCGCAGTTCATCGAGGCCCAATCCCTTTTCTTGTGCCGCCCCGGGTATGGCCAATAAGAAAAGGACCAAGACCGCCATATATTTTGGCGCGCTGGAAGTGTTCCCTTTCCCGTTCCCGCCGCCAAATAGGGAGTAGAGTACGGGAAGTACGATCAGGGTAAGCAGGGTGGCAGTGATAAGACCGCCGATCACCACGGTCGCCAACGGACGCTGTACCTCTGCCCCGGCATTGGAGGAAACCGCCATGGGAAGAAACCCCAACGCGGCCGCGGCCGCCGTCAGGAGCACGGCCCTTAGTCGGTCCTTGGCCCCTTTTATAATAAGTTGGTCATTGTGTTCCATACCTTCTTTTTTTAATGCCTTAAAATGTTCTATCATAACAATGCCATTGAGGACCGCAATCCCGAAAAGTGCTATAAAACCGACCCCTGCCGAGATGCTGAAGGGCATTTCCCGAAACCACAGCAACAATATGCCCCCCACGGCGGCCAACGGGATCGCGGAATAGATGATAAGGGCTTCCTTGACCGATTTGAAAGCGAAATACAACAGGATAAAGATCAGTACCAACGCTACGGGCACGGCGATCATCAGTCGGTTCCTGGCACTTTCCAAATTTTCAAACTGGCCACCGTAGGAGATGCTGTAACCCGTGGGGAGTTGTATGTTCTTGTCGATCAGTCCCTGTACATCGTCCACCACCGATTGCAGGTCCCGGTTGCGGACATTTATCCCCACGACGATCCTTCGTCTGGTATCGTCCCTGGAAATCTTTGCCGCCCCGGTTTGGTAACTGATCGTTGCCAATTCCCGAAGTGGGATCTTGCCATGGCCGGGCGTATCCACAAAGAGATTCTGTAAGCTGGATAGATCTTTTCTGTTTCCCCGGTCCAACCGAACGACCAGATCAAATTTTTTCTCCCCTTCAAAGATACTTCCAACGGTCTTTCCTGAAAATCCCATACTGATTATTTCGTTCAGGTCGGATATATTTAGACCATATCGCGCAATCTTGGATCGATCGTAACGCACGCTCATTTGCGGAAGGCCTTCCACCTTTTCCACGGTCACGTCCGCGGCACCTTCCACATCTTTGATAAGTTTTTCCACTTCTTGGGCCCTGCTCGCCAAAATGGATAGGTCCTCCCCGAAAATCTTGATGGCGATATCTGCCCTGACCCCGGTGATCAATTCGTTAAAGCGCATTTCAATGGGTTGGGTAAATTCCACTTCCATCCCGGGGATTACCGCTAGGGCCTCCTTGAACCTGTCTGCCAGTTCGTCCTTGCTTTCCGCGCTTACCCATTCGCTATGAGGTTTTAGGGTAATGATCACATCGCTTTCCTCCATGGACATGGGGTCCGTAGGGACTTCTGCCGCCCCGATCCGGGTGACCACCTGGTCTACCTCGGGAAATTGGTCCAAAAGGATCTGTTCCATCTGGGTGGTAATTTCAATGGTCCTGCCAAGGGAAGTTCCCGTTTTTAATACGGGCTGGATCACAAAATCGCCCTCGTCCAAGGTGGGGACAAATTCCCCTCCCATGGTGGAAAATATGTAAACCGATATGGCCAGAAGTGCTGCCGACGCTACCAGAACTATTTTTTTTGCATCCAGGGCCCATTGGATCGCAGGATGGTATACCCTTTCAAGAAAACGCATGAGCCTTACGGTGATGTTCCTGTCCGATAGCTTTGAGGGCCTTAAGAACAGGGAGGCCATGACCGGCACATAAGTAAAACAGAGCAGCATGGCTCCCACCAGGGCAAAGCTGAAAGTGAGCGCCATGGGCCGGAACATTTTTCCTTCCACCCCGCTTAGGGATAATATGGGAATGAACACGATCAGGATAATCAGCTGTCCAAAGACGGCGGAATTCATCATTTTGGTGGCACCTTCATAGGTAATGGTATCTTGGACGGCTCTTCTTTCGGCCGGGGGTATCGAATGCAGTTCCGCCCGTTTGGCGGTTATCTTAAAGGCGATAAATTCCACAATGATAACGGCCCCATCGATGATGATCCCAAAATCGATCGCCCCAAGGCTCATAAGGTTGGCATCCACGCCAAAGATATACATCAGGGATAGGGCAAAAAGAAGGCAGAGTGGTATTACAGAGGCCACTACCAATCCGGATCGAATATTTCCGAGCAGCAGGACCACCACAAAGATGACGATCAAACATCCGAGGATAAGGTTTTCCGTGATGGTGAAGGTGGTCTTTCCGATCAAGGTGCTCCGATCAAGGAATCCGTTTATATAGACCCCTTCCGGCAAACTTTCCGAAATGGAACTCACCCTTTCCTTTACGGCCTCGATTACCTTGTTCGAATTCCCGTCCTTGAGCATCATGATCTGCCCGAGCACCTTTTCCCCTTGCCCATTGCCCGTTATGGCCCCATAGCGTGTGGCGTTGCCAAAACCGACCGTGGCAATGTCCTTGATATAAACGGGATTGGGCCCTATGGTGCTAACTACTATATCTTCGATATCCTTTATCGATGAAACAAGCCCTTCGGCCCGAATAAAATAAGCCTGGTCGATCCGCTCGATATAACCACCTCCGGCCACGCTGTTGTTCTTCTCCAAGGCGGTAAAGACATCCGTGGTACGTATGTTCATGGCCAACAATTTTTCGGTGTCTATAGCCACTTCGTACTGTTTCAGTTTACCTCCCCAACTATTTACCTCCACTACGCCGGGTATACCGGAAAGCTGCCGGCGTACGATCCAATCCTGTATGGTGCGCAGCTCCGTGGGGGAATAACGGTTCCCATATCCTGGTTTCGTATCCAGGATATACTGATAGATTTCACCCAGGCCAGTGGTGATGGGGCCCATCTCAGGTGTCCCGAAACCTTTGGGGATATTTTCAGAGGCAGAGGCTATTTTTTCGGCGATCAATTGCCTTGCCAGATAGGTGCCGATCCCGTCCTCGAACACGATCGTGACCACGGATAGCCCAAATTTGGAAACCGACCGTATTTCGGTAACACCTGGCAAATTGGCCATTTCCAGTTCAATGGGGTAGGTAATGAACTGTTCCATATCCTGGGTGGACAGGTTTTGGGAGGTGGTGATGACCTGTACCTGGTTGTTGGTGATATCGGGGACCGCCCCAATGGGTATTTGCGTCAGGGAATAGATTCCGTACCCTGCCAGAAAAAAGGTGAACAACATCACAATGAGCTTGTTCGCCAAACTGAACTTTATTATTCGTGAAAGCATAAATGGTTGTATGGGCTTAATGGACCGGAGAAAAAAATACTACGGTTTTCAAAACAAGTACCTATAAGGTATTAAAACGGCGAAGCTCGGGGCATTTCAACGCAATGTTTCGAGGTATGTGATCGGAAGAACAGGAAATAGGTGCTCCAATCGAAAGATCGGTACATTGATAGTGTGCAAGAAATGCCGGCCAAAGATCACATCATAGACCCTGAGGGTTATTCAGGGCGCGCAATGATCGGCTGGGATCTATACCGTACGGGGAGGTTGGAAAATATTGGATTCGCTCAGGGAAGAATAATTTTTCCCATAAAAAAAGAAAGCTGTGGTATCCGAAATAATAGGGGAGGCGTGAGGGACGTAGTCCGTAACGTAAAATACCGTTCCCGTAAAGCTATGGTTGCCACACTGGTGGTTAAAAGGTAGTTGTTCATGATCCTTCCTTTCTTCCTTATGTTCCCTGTTGTGCTGTTCCTTGAGCTCCCCGTAATGTTTGGAGAGAAAGATGACAAAATCGTCCCCATAGGTTTCGGCGTGGAAACTGGCATGTTCCATCAGTTCGCCCAGTTGCATAAAATCCTTTACGCTCAAGGTAAACCCCTGCAGTAGGAATACCAAAGAAAGTACTATGGACAGTAATTGTTTCACAAATGCAAAATTGGGACAAAATACCCATATATCAAATGTTAATATGTCAAATATTTGTAGAAATTATTGTGATTGCAATGGATTGTAAGTGTCAAATCCCAAGGATTCAATTCCTTGCCCCCGCAGAGGTTTCCCAATGTAGTTCTTTGATCTGGGCAGGCACCGGAGATTTTTTCGGCTAAAAGAACAAATGGTAAGATATATAAAACGGTTGGCGGACCATCCATCCAATAGCAAATTTTATATGCGAATTTTACGGAAAACTTCCAAAGATGGTACCTGTAAAAATGGCAGCAATAAATCTTTTAATCCCCTTTTTTAATTTTTTTTCTAAAATTGTTATGGTTGGATTAAACCATTGTCCCAAAAAAAAGTCTAACATATTTAAAAACCATGACCGAGCATTGAAAAAGTTTAGACCGACCCATTCCGTCAAAGGTTATCAGGTTTACGATTCCCATGAACTAAAATCCGATAACGTCCTCCAATGAAAATAAAATATATTATCTATCTCCTCCTGATCGTTGCGCTTGGCGGTCTAGTAGCCTATCGTATTTCCGCTAACCATACAGAATCTTCCCCCGAAAAGGGGCCCGTTGGAAAAGCCACCATAGAAGTGGGCGGAATGGTATTAAAGCCCCAAAAATTTGAGGAGAACCTTTCACTTTCAGGCTCTCTGGAAGCGAACGAGCAGATCGAGATCCGAAGTGAAGTCTCGGGGGTAGTGGAAGAGATCAATTTTGGGGAAGGGAACAAGGTTTCCGAAGGTAGGGTTCTAATAAAGGTGAACGACATCGAATTAAGGGCCCAACTTTCACAAGTGAACACGGCCGAAAAATTGGCCTCCGAAAACGAACGCCGTGCCAAGTTATTATTGGAAAAACAGGCCATTAGCCAAGAAGAGTACGATATAGCAAGTGCCGATTTCCAATCCAGCCAGGCACGGTCACAGCTCATCGCGGCCCAACTTTCAAAGACCTCGGTACGGGCACCCTTTTCGGGAACGATCGGATTGCGAAACATTTCCAAGGGAACGTACGTGACCCCAACGACCGTAATAGCAAAGCTTGTCAATACGGATAAACTGAAGCTCACCTTCGCCATTCCGGAAAAATACGCATCACGTATGAAAGTGAACGGCACATTCATTTTTACAACGCCCAACTCTTTTGAAAGACACGACGCAACAATTTATGCCATCGAGCCCGAAGTGGATGTGGCGACCCGCACCTTAAAGATGCGGGCGGTAGTGGATAACAGCGAGGGAAAATTATATCCCGGCATGTTCGTAAACGTTAATTTGCCCCTGACCACCATTCCAGATGCATTGTTGGTGCCCTCGGAGGCATTGATCCCGATCCAAAATGGAAAACAGATTTTTATGGTGAAGAATGGAAAGGCCAAGGCCGTAGAAGTGATCACGGGTTCACGGACAGCTGAAGATGTCCGTGTGGTTTCCGGACTAAAAGCCGGGGACACCATTTTGACCTATGGTGTGATGGCACTGGACGATGGCATTCCCGTAAAGGTAAATTTAATAGGGTCAGATTCAATTTAAACAGCGCTATGAATTTATCTACCCTAAGCATCAAGCGTCCCGTACTGACCATTGTGATGAACGTGGCCATTATTCTCTTCGGAATCATTGGATATACCTATTTGGGTGTACGCGAATTTCCCTCCATCGATCCGGCAATAGTTTCGGTAAGTACCAGTTATGCCGGGGCCAACGCCGATATCATTGAATCCCAAATTACCGAACCCCTTGAAAAATCCATCAACGAAATTGATGGGATCCGAACCATAACGTCTTCCAGCGTTCAGGGATCCAGTAGGATCAATATCGAATTCAATTTGGAAAAAGACCTGGAGGTCGCCGCCAACGATGTGCGCGATAAGGTTTCACAGGCCGTGAGGAGCCTACCAGACGATATCGATGCCCCACCCGTTGTTTCAAAGGCCGATGCCGATGCCGAGCGCATTCTTTCCATGACCGTACAAAGTGATACCAAAAACATATTGGAACTCACCGATTATGCCGATAATGTAATTTCCCAACGGATACAGACCATTCCCGGCGTAAGTGGGGTCCAGATATGGGGACAGCGCAAATATGCAATGCGGTTATGGATAGACCCCATAAAATTGGCATCCTATGGTGTTACGGTAGGGGATGTCCGCAATGCCCTCTTGGCACAAAATGTGGAATTGCCGTCCGGGAAATTAACGGGAAGCAATACCGAGCTGACCGTAAAAACGATCGGCAACCTCTCTACGGAAGAAGGGTTCAACAATATTATAATATTGGCGGACGGAAATAAGGTAGTGCGTTTGAGCGATGTTGGAAAGGCCTCCTTGGAGGGCGAAAATATGGAAACCAAAATGAGCGATTCCGGTCAGCCCATGGTGGCCGTGGCCGTTATTCCGCAACCGGGGACCAATTACCTGGATATTGCCGAAGCTTTCTATAAAGAGTACGATAAGCTAAAAAAGGACCTGCCAGAGGGGTTTAAGCTAAATGTGGTCATAGACGATACGGTATTCGTAAAACGCGCCGTTACGGAAGTGGCAGAAACCTTATTGATTTCCATTGTTTTGGTAGTGCTGGTCATTTTCTTTTTCTTTAGAAACTGGTCCATGGCCCTACGTCCGCTGATCGATATCCCGGTTTCCCTGATCGCCACCTTTTTTGTGATGTGGCTTCTGGGGTATTCCATTAACGTTCTTACATTATTGGCCATCGTGCTCGCTACAGGCCTTGTGGTGGACGACGGTATCGTGGTCACCGAAAATATTTATAAAAAAGTGGAGGAAGGAATGAACCCTATCGAAGCGGCCATCAAAGGTTCCAATGAAATCTTTTTTGCGGTCATTTCAATTTCGGTGACCTTGGCGGCGGTGTTCCTTCCCGTGATTTTTTTGGAAGGTTTCGTGGGCAGGCTATTTCGTGAATTCGGTGTGGTCCTGGGAGCGGCCGTACTTATATCGGCCTTTGTGGCACTTACGTTGACCCCCATGCTGAATGCTTATTTGATGCGCCCGGGAAAACAGCAAAAATCCAAATTTTACAATTTCACCGAAACCTATTTCGTGAAAATGAACAAAGGTTATGCCAGCTCCCTAGGGGATTTTATGAAGCGGAAATGGTTGAGCTTCCCCATTTTGGTTGTCTGTATAGGTTTTATCGGGCTGTTCTATTATCTGCTTCCCAAAGAGACCGCGCCTTATGAGGACAGAAGTTTTGTACGCCTGAACGTAACCGCTCCAGAAGGTTCGTCATACGAATATATGGACAGGTATATGGAGCACATCACCAAACTGATCAACGATTCGATCCCAGAAAAAAAAGTAAGCCTTGTCCTCACCTCTCCCGGTTTTGGTTCTTCGTCCACCAACAGTGGTCGGGCCAACATAGCGTTGATAGATCCGGAAGATCGGGAACGTACCCAACACGAAATCGCTACCGACCTGGGAAGGTGGTCAAAAAGTTTCGTTGGTGCCAAATCAAGTGCTTCCGAACGTCCCACGATTTCCGTAAGCCGCAATGGCGGACCTCCCATACAATACATCATCCAAGCACAGAACTTTGAAAGGTTGGAGGAAAAGATCCCGCAATTTATGAGAGCGGCCGAAAACGATCCTACTTTTGCCTTTACCGATGTGGATCTAAAATTCAACAAACCTGAGATCTATGTGACCATCGATCGGGATAAAGCCGAGAGCTTGGGCGTTTCCGTGCGCGACGTGGCACAGACGCTCCAATTGTCGTTGAGCGGACAGCGGTTCGGTTATTTTTTAATGAACGGAAAACAGTACCAGGTCATGGGGCAGTTCGATAAGAAAGACCGCAGCGCCCCCGTTGATCTGACCTCCATATTTGTGCGGAACGATATGGGAGATCTGATCCAGCTCGATAATTTGGTCACCACCGAGGAGCATAGCAGTCCACCGCAATTGTTCCATTATAACAGGTATATGTCGGCCACCGTTTCGGCAAGTTTGGCGCCGGGAAAGACCATCAGCGAAGGAATTGCCGCCATGGACCGAATAGCGGAAGAGGTATTGGACGATTCCTTTACCACAAGTCTGGGCGGAGAGTCCCGTGATTTTGTGGAAAGCGGATCCAATACCGCATATGCGTTCGGACTTGCGTTACTTCTTATCTTCTTGATCTTGGCCGCACAATTTGAGAGTTTTATAGACCCCTTGATCATTATTCTGACGGTACCCATGGCCGTTGCGGGAGCCATGCTTTCCCTATGGCTATGTGGACAAAGTTGGAATATCTTTAGTCAGATAGGCACCATTATGTTGATAGGACTTGTCACCAAAAACGGTATTTTGATCGTTGAGTTCGCCAATCAGTTGCGGGAGGAGGGAATCCCTAAAAGGCAGGCGATCGTGCAAGCGGCCGAATCGCGCCTGAGACCGATATTGATGACCAGCTTGACCATCGCTCTGGGCGCTTTGCCCATTGCGCTCTCACTTGGGGCCGCTTCCACCAGTAGGATAGGAATGGGCGTGGTGATCATCGGGGGAACATTATTTTCATTGTTGTTGACATTATACGTAATTCCAGCGGTTTATTCCATGTGGTCACAAGAGCGGAAACACCGGCCGGAATTTGAAGATATTAAAATGCTCAAAAATGCATAGATCGACACCTCTTTTTTGTTTTATGGTCGGACTCTTCATTTTAAAGGGCCGGGCACAGGAATTGATGACGGCCGAAGAGGCCATCAAGATTACATTGGAAAACAACTTTGACATTCGGTTGGTGAGGAACGCAGCGGAAATGGAAGAACTTTCGGTGAGCCCTGGATTTGCTGGAATGCTTCCACAGGTGAGCGCCCTTGTGCAGGATAATAACCGTATCCAAAACTTGGACCAGACCCGTTTGGATGGAACCGTGAATGCCCTCGACAATGCCAAAAACAACAGTTTTGATTATGGTGTTTCCTTAAATTGGACCCTTTTTGATGGATTTGGGATGTTTGCCCGATACGATCAATTAAAGGAACGGAAGAATTTGGCGGATGCCGAACTCAAAAATTCCATTTTTACCAATATCGGCAATGTACTCATCACCTATTATGATCTGGTGCAGCAGCAGCAGCAACTTTCCGCTTTGGACAGCACCTTGGTCATCTCCCAACAACGGGTGGAACTGGCACATAACCGCTTTCTCATAGGTAAATCTGCAAAATTGGAAGAACTGAACGCCCAGGTGGACCTGAATACCGATCAAACACTTTTTTTACGGCAAAAGGAAACCTATGCCAATACAAAAATAGGATTGAACCAATTATTGGCACGCGATCCACAAACACAGTTTAAGGTGGCCGATGAGGTGTCCGTGGATAATAAGTTGATTTTGCCGGAGCTCGAAACCTTGGCCGAAAAACAAAATCCTGAATTATTGGCACAGATAATCAACGATCGTATCGCAGAACTGGAACTGAAGCGGGTAAAGGCGGCCCGGTATCCCACTTTGGTCGCCTCTACCGGTTATAATTTCAATGAATCCGAATCCAGTCTTGGTTTTACGACCAGTTCTTCATCCTACGGATGGAACTACGGTTTTCGGGTCACCCTGAACGTTTTTGATGGCTTTAACCAAAACCGTAACGAAAAGATTGCAAAGATCGGGGCGAGCAATGCAAAATTGTTGGTGGAACAGCAAAAAAATGATCTGCTTACCAGATTGAATACGGCCTTCCAAACCTACAGGACCAATTTGGCACTGATCGAACTGGAACAAAAAAACGAAGCCATCGCCAAGGAAAATTTGGACATCACCATGGATAAATACCGTATCGGAACGATTCCCACCATTGAATTTCGGACTGCCCAGCTCAATTATATCAACGCACAACTGCGCCATAGCAATGCCAATTTTCAAGCAAAATTATCCGAAATCTCATTAAAGGTACTTTCGGGAAATCTGTTGTACTGATATCTGATTGTATTCTTGTGGTAAAAACATCAAAGGCCAAAGTTGTATCCCTGTGTACAAAATCGGTTAAATCAATAAACCTGGGAGCAAACTCCGCAGGCATCAGGTCATCAAATAAATCCCACCTAGAGGGTAAAGGATTGTCGGAATTCCAATGGGCTCAATTCCGTTTTTGCCTTAAATAACTTGCTAAAGGATTGCGGGTGCTCAAATCCCAATTGATAGGCTATTTCTCCTACAGAAAGTTCGGTCGTGGATAATTTCTCCTTGGCCTTTTCAATTAATTTTTCATGAATGTGCTGTTGGGTCGTCAGTCCCGTTAGCTGTTTTAACATGCCTCCCAAATACTTGGGGGAAATATGGAGGTGGTCGGCAATATATTGTACGGAAGGCAATCCACTGGAAATCAGGTCATCGTTATGGAAATAATCCGTCAATAGGTCCTCTAAACGGTTCAGCAGTTTATTGTTCGTTATTTTACGGGTGATGAATTGACGTTGATAGAAGCGTTCCGCATAGTTAAGCAAGGTTTCAAGATGTGAAACGATGATATCCTGACTGAATTTGTCAATATTGGAATTGTATTCGTTTTGAATGTTCTGGACAATGCCATTGATCAGGGTCTCCTCCCTGTCCGAAAGGAACAATGCCTCATTTGTTGTGTAACTGAAAAATTCATACTGCTTCATTTTTTTGGCAAGGGGCGTATTCCATAAAAAATCCGGGTGAATGAACATGATCCATCCCTTTGGTCTGTGATCTGGGCTATGCTCCTGTCCGGTAATGATCTGATTTGGGGCCATAAATCCCATGACCCCCTCATCAAAATCGTAGGATTGCTGTCCATATTGTAGCTTACTGCATTCCCTTTTTAAAGAAATGGAATAAAGATCAATTGATACGCTAAGGCCAGGGGCTCCATGCATAGCTTCACAATCTACGATGCTGATGAGGGGATGCAGGGGTTTGGGCAGGTTTGCCAAACGGTGGCCCTCCGTGATGGACCTTACTCTGATGATGTTCTTTTCCATGGAAACGATCTTTTACAACAGTTAAAATTACGTATATCTTTTTTGAACATCCCGCCCTATGTTTGGAACGGATGTTTTAACCATATCAATACCAAAGGTATCAATAGAAACGGTATCTCCATCAAGGCGATGTTATAATGTCCCGCTCTAAGGCCCAATGCCATAATGCAAATTATAGTGATGGCATTCAGAAGGTTGCCCATAAAGAAGGTTTGGGGGAACAGTACCATGATGGCGATCAACAAGGTAAGTACATTGAAAATGGGCATATACCTTGTGTTCATACCCAGATCGGCCAACATTTTGAGCATTTGGGGAGATTCATTGATGTGTATTCCGTCCCAAAAGTGTTTTGCATGTAGAAATACGGTAACGAGTATTAAAATTCCGGAGATGATCTTTGTTTTCATGATATTTGAATATTTTTAATGGTCATAGCCTGTACATTGGTTTCCTGCTTAAAAACGGCCTTATTTTTTTACTTACCACAAAACCTGTTATACCGGTAAGCAAACTAAAAAAAGGAACCAATAACAAACCGATGCGCAGGCCATTGTTAATATGGGAAGCCGTTGCCAGATCACTGATCCACCCAACTACAAGAGGGGATATTGTCGCGCCCAAAAGCCCGGACCCCAACATTAGGACACTAGTGGAAAGGGCCTGTTTTCCAGCTCCCGCGATCAAGTGGCCCGACCCAAAGGCATAGGGCAACAGAAATGCAAAAGAAAACATTCCGGGAACCAGTAAGATGATGGAAATCCATCCCACAGGTATGAAAAGGGCCGTTAAAGTAGTTAGGGAAGCCATGATCAAAACGATGGCAGGTGGATAGAACAGGCGGGGAGAACCCTTTTCTAAGGCCCTATCGAACATCCTGCCCCCGATAAGCGTACCTGCGATTCCCATCGCACCTTGTAGCAATCCAAAACTAAGACCTACCTCACTGGCTGAAAATTCAAAGGTGCGGATCAGGAAGGGTGCGGTAAATATGTAAAATGGGGAGGATGCCAGACCCATGAGAACAGCTGCGATGAACAACCATGTAAATGCGGGTTTTGAAAGCAGCTCCAACCCCGATTTTATAAGTCCGTCCCGATTACTTGGATATTGACGGGCAACACTGCTTTTTCCCGTGAACAAAGATACCATTACCACCACGACAATGCCCAGTATACCTGCACCAAAAAGTGCATTGCGCCAGCCGATAGTATCACTTGACCATCCTCCAAGAGCAAATCCCAACATGGTTCCTACGGGAATTCCCATGGAAAAAAGACCAATGGCCCGCCCCCTGAACTGTTCGGGAATTTTTTG
>TARA_R110002020_G_scaffold118029_9_pt1 | contig 18798 bp, 12 predicted proteins | sample TARA_R110002020 | Tara Oceans TARA_R110002020 (sample SAMEA4396489) | marine metagenome | biome: Westerlies Biome; feature: [MES] marine water layer (ENVO:01000295) within the mesopelagic zone...; material: water (ENVO:00002006), including particulate matter (ENVO:01000060) such... | reverse complement strand
TTTGTTTTTTTCGTATTGGGCTAATACAGCGTCTAATGAACTCATTTCTTTTTATTTTTTTTTAATAATTAATTTCTTTGGAGTAAATATATAACACTTATTTGAGGTTGTCAATTATCCTATAATATATAATTGAATAAAAAAAGCCCTTGGTAGGGCTTTAGATATAATATGTTTTATTTTTTAGTAGTCTGAAGCGTCAAAACTCTTTTTTATCTCCGTATCAGAAAAATTATCTACATCTTCTGGTGTAAGAATATATTCTTGTTTTCCTTGTGCTTCAAATTTATCTTGACTATCATCCCAAAAATCTACTAGACTTTGATTATACGGTCCAGAATCTAACTTTCTCAATTCTACTTTTTCTTCTTGTGTCTTTGGTCTGAATTTTTCTATTTGGCTTTCTATGTCTTCTATTTGTGCCATTAAATCATCCATACCACTTAATTTTTCTTCCATACCGGTTAACATATCCATTAAAGTATCTAACTTTTGATTTGTTTCTCCAGATGTTTTCTCCAAACCTTCTTGTTTAGTTACTATATCTGTAACATCAACCTCTGTGGTGTCACCGTCACCTTCTCCATCTGCTGGCACTAAATCGTCACCTGAAGGAGCTGCTGTTTGAGTTGGGTCTGCACCTGCTGCCGGTGGAGCGGGTGGAGCGGGTGGTGGAGTTAAACTATCACCTTCAGCACCTTCTACATCACCAATTTCAACTTCATCAAATGATGGAGGCATTTGTCCTAGTGGTGGTAAAGAATCTTCTTCTGTATCAACGTCCGTTTCTGGTTCTTCTTGTTCACCCAATTCTGATTTACCTAATATTCTATCCACATGACTTCCCATACCTAAATTACCAAAACCACCCATGTTTTGTTCATTAAGGTTTTTAGAATTATACCCGATTTGATTAAATCTTTTTAATTCTTCTAATAGTTCTTTTTCTAAATTACCCATTTAATAATTGTTTTACATCCCCGTTAGGTGATTCTACTTGGACCTTTCTATTAACTCTGGTTTCGTTTTCTACTCTTTCTATTAAACCATCTCTAGTTCTTACAGTATAACATATACCTGTATCCAAATCACAAACCTCTTTAGATTGACCATCTACAGAAGAAGACCTTTCAACGATGTTTGAATTTTTCCCTAAAAAATTGTCTAATTTGTTTTTTAAATTTTCTGTAATCATAATTTCTTTTATTTATAAATATTAGTTAGAATTAAATAAATTCTTTTTATTGTACATCACTTAAATATTCACTACTAAACTTGTCTGGATTTAAATACTGCATTCTTTCTGATAATGACTCAGTTATGACAAATCTTCTTATTTCATAATGTAAGTGTATACCTGAAGAATTTCCAGTATTACCCATAACACCAATCTTTACACTTTGTTTAATAGCGTTACCAACAACCTCTGTTGTAAATTCTTTATCTTTCATGTGTGCTAATACAAATTGATACCTGGATACTTTACCGGGTTCCCATCCACTCTTACCTTTTTCTAATATAACTCTTTCAATTACTATATGGTTACCTAGACCGGCATACCCAGGACCTTCACCACATTCTTTTATTCCAGCGACACAACCACTTGCTATATGTTTTATCACACCACCAGTTGGTGATACTACGTCAATTTTAGTGTCCTCAAATTCTGGACTTGGGGAATAGTCTATCCCTTTATGCACATAACCATCACTTCTTCCAGCATTATAGAGTTGTTCTGATGTTGGTTTTACAACTTTACTTAAATTAACTGGGTCCATAACATCAATACCTAACTTCTCAATTTCTTTTTTATCTATTTCATCATTATAGGAACCTCTATCAATTTGTGTTCTAGTTAGATTTTCTTCATCTAACCCTAGTTGGTTGGTTTCTGTTTGTTTAGTTTCTGTTGGTAATGTTTTTAATAGTGTATCCTTAAGTTTTGCTAGTAAATCTGTAACCTTAGGTAGGCTTGGTATTCCTACTCTAACCCCAGTAAAATTAGTTTCCATATTATTTGGGGATATAGTATGACTTACATCTATAATAAGATAAGGTCCACTAAACATAGGAACGTACCTTAACTCAAAATATGTTGTTGGTTGTATTAAAGCATTACCCATACAACTTACACTACATTTATAAGACCGTGATTTATAAAGATTAAAAAGATTAAGAGAATTCGTAGAAACCTTTGAACCACTTGCCATTTTACCCATATCTTCAATAATTTTGAAAGACTCACTAGTGTTTGGAAATTCTGTTTGGTCTAAACTAATACTTTCAAATACATTTTGATTTGGTATTCCGAAATCTACCGCAAACGCTACTACTTTATTATTTAGTTGTAAATTAGTGTCTTTAGTTACTGGAGATAATAACGGATTTGGTGATGTTCTATTAGTGATAAAAGAATCGTTATTATATCCGTATGTTGGTGTCTTTATATTAAGATTTGTTGATGGTGGCCCAATATACTGACATAGGTACTTTGGTGAGGATAAAGTTATATCTACTTCTTTAAATGTCCCAAATAAAGCATTTCCTTGTGCTGCTGTATTATTGTTCTCAACATTATAAAAATTAACATATGCTGGTAATGGTATAAAATTAAAGTAATTTATACTACACATTTGACTTATAAAACTCGTTATATTTTGTTTAACCGAAGTATCCGCTTCTGTTGAGAATGGACTATCTAGGCCGGCGAATAGATAAATATCTACTACAGCTTCATCCCCAATATCAACATTTCTTCTATCTAAAAATAAAAATCTTTCGAACTGTGTATTAAATGACGTTATTACCCTATTACTGGTAGGTGATGGATAACGAGTACTCTCTCCTTGTACTTTTATTCCTGATATCCATTTATCATTAAATGTTTTAAAACTTTGGTATAGTTCTAATTTAAGGTTATCAGCGATAACTTCTGGTCTATCGTCACCATTAACAGTCTGTTTATCTCTAAGTTTAGCTAGTGGGTCTATCTTTGCCGCTTCTTTTAGGAATGTATCAACATATTGTTCTACTGAACCATTTAAATTTTTAAATAAAGCATCAATAACACTTACAAAGTTTTGTTTACTTACCCCGGTATTCGGTGAAGAACTTTGTTTACTCAAAGTTAGATAGAATTTTAAAATTGGTGCAAATTCTTTTACCAGTGTAGGTGATATGTTAAAGTTAACAAAGAAATCGAAACAAATAGTTGCTGATTGTGTAAATTGTGTATTAACACCCACTTCTAGTGTTGGGATTATCCAATCAGATATTAAGGTCGCAAATGATGGGGTGGTTGCTCCACCTGGATATAAAGAAGCGTCATAAGATGGAAATGTCATACAATCTTTTAAAGCTAATGGGTCAGAATTTGCAGTTATACCTTGATTGGATTTGTGTAATTGTAGTAATATTTCTATAGTACTTACTTCTGCACCATTAAATGTTGTTACTATATCGAAGCCGTTCACAGAACCATGTTTGTATACAACCTGTTGGTTTAGAAATATAGAGGTTGTTTTAATAAAGTTTTTATATTGTGTTTCCCCAATTTGTTGAGTGGTGTGTGAATTAGAGTTTGGGAACATCTCATCTACATCTTTCTTCAATACCACCATAATATCTTTAAAGATAGATTTAAAATTCTTGTATTGACCTAATACTATTTTACCATCTGGATTTGAGGGTGAGGAAAAGTTCATAAACTCTTGTGCAAATTTGTCTAAAACTTGTTTTGGAAATATAGCTAATAGTTCAGTAAAATCTTCATATTGTGTTAAATTATTTGTGTCGTCAGTAAAGTTAATGTTCCACGCGTCTTGTTCTGGTTGGTTGAATTGTAATTTTTTAAAATAGTTAGTCCAGGGTACTCTACCGTATATCGCTCCATATTGTAGTGGTTTACCGGGAACACTAACGTCAAAAGCTCCGTATCCCGCACCTGCCCATAGAAATCTAGCACTACCGTCAAAACCAGCTGTAGAAATATTTTCTTCCATGTACTCTAAATCAGAATTCACTAAACCACCAATAGATGGGTAAAGTATATAATAAGGGTTTTGAACTGGGTCTATATCTGGATGGCCAGCTGAACCAATATTAGATGAATCAACAAAAGTCGTATAAAAATCATAATCTATCCCTTCCTTTGAAAAATGTAACCCTGTTTCTTTTATCAAACTTAAAGTAAAACCACCTATAAAATTACTTGCTACGTCTGGGACTGGTGTCCAAGAACCAACATTAGGTAATATCTTTTTACCTGTTATAGCTTGGTGGGTCATGTCTATTAATCTAGGCCATAAACCTAAGGTTTGTTGTTCGGTATTTAATCCTGGTAGTGTGTTACCCCCACTAGTATAGTCATACCATCCTTGTCCATTTGCCTGACCAGTGTCTACAAACCATTCATTACACCTATCATTACCGTCCTCACCAGTTCCACCACCATCTCCAGTACCTAACCCACCAAATACAGAGTTGTTTGGTGATGTAGCTGCACTATTTGCCCACCATAAAGAACCTAATTTTAGAACAAAGCTATATGGTAGTTCATGATAAGCAGCTAATTGTTTGATTAACTGTCCTGCATATGCCCCATATTGATTCTTACCATCAAAGTCTTTTATAACTTTTTCAAGTGGACTTGTTATTGGTAATGAATTAAGATATAAGTATGCGGCTTCAGCATATTGCCCAACACCGTTAGGGTTTGTATTTTCATTAATCACTCCTTTGTATATAGCATTAGAAAACCATGGGGTGTTTAACATGGATATTGATTGTTTTAAACCGGATAAGTTGTTTATCCCATCAGTTAATGATTGTTGTAAAATATTTTGTTTAGTTTGGTAAAAACTGGACCAATTACCTTTAGTTGTGAATGTTTTTATTACTGGTAATTCACTCAATGTTTTATCAGTAACATCAAAAGTATCTTGTTTGTTAACATCCCAATTCCAATTAGTAAAATATAGGTGATGATTGGTTGTGGCATAAACTCTGGAGGTAGCCGGTATATGAAGTTCGTTTATTTCATAAAATTTTTGTTGTGTTATCTTTTCTCCATCTGCTAACTTGTTAGGTAAAGCATTATTATTTGCATTGTAAGGGTAAGTATCCCACAAACCAAACCCTGATTTTTTAGTTTTAGTATATAAATCTATATATTTTACTATAGGGCCATCATCTACTAATGTAGAAAATACCACATCAGAAGCAAATAACCCAAAACTATTTTGTGTATTTCCTAGATTTCTTTGATTTAAGTATGGTGTGTTAATATGTCCACATTTCCAAAGTAAGAATTGTTCTCTGGAATTATTTTTTAATTCTTGTAGTAATCCATTATAATTTAAATTATTACTATTAAAAAACTCATTTAATGTATAATCGTTTTCTATAGCTTTTTGTAAATTTTTACAATCGTTTGACGCTGCTTGTATAACCACATCAACCATATTTTGTTTTTGTGTAGTTGGTTTAAATCCAACAACACCAACATAATTAACAAAATCTATAGCTCTATCTAGTATCTCCCATAAAATCTCATTTTTACTTTTAAGTGGGTCATATACTTTAGTGGTAAAAGGAAACTCCCTAACTGATATTGGGGCACTTCCTAAATATAACTTTTGGTTGGTTACTGGAAAAACCATTTCTGTTTTCCTAAAATTCATTGCTTTTGTATATTCCTCTACAAATCCAACTTCAGGCCACAACTTTTTATCCATAGCTTTTGTTTTGGATAGACTTCCAGCCGCTCCTGGGTATTTTAGAACTAACTCTCTAGTGTTTATATCTTCTTCATAATATTGAGGCCAAGGAAAACATTCTTTTAGACCGTCTTTTGTATCTTGGAATGCGGCTTTGTCTGGACCTGTAACAGCCTTAACTCTTAATGGGTTTGATTTTTGTTTGTATGCGTCTGTATGGACCTTATCCATAACTCTTAAGTAAGTATCAACACCAGCCATCACTACCGCTGTTAAATTTCTAATAGATGGGTAAAACTCTAAAACATCTATAAAGGTATCATTAAGTTTCTCTGTGACTTCTACCTGTTTTTGATTATATTTTTTTTCAAATTGTTTTAACACACTTGCGTGTACACCACCAAAACTTATAGGACTAACATCAAGTACATACCACCCTTTAGAGTCGATATCTTGTAAATTTTTTGCTTGGTTAGCTGTTGCTCTTTGATTCTCCACTTTAAACTCATCTATTAATTCGACTGAAGATTCTCCTTTGTTTTTTCCAAATGTTGGGTTTTCAGATAGTATTTTTTTATATCCTTCTATTACCATCTTTAATTTAGCCTCAGCATTAATAATTGCTTCTTCAAGATTACTACCATCATCAGCAACATTTTTTAACTTATAAGCTGTAAAAGATATACTATTGCCATTGCTTGTACTGTTCAATAATCTACCATTTTCATTTAAATATTCAGATATCCATCCTTGAGTACCAAAGATTGCGTTATAAAAATCATTTAGCTTGTCCTGATATTTTCTCTGATTATCTGTAAATTCTAAATCTGCTTGTGTTAGTTTTTGTGATAGCTTATTGGTAAAATTATTAACTTTATTTGTTAGTTCGTATATTGTTAGGTTTGGGAAATCTTTTTGTATAAGACCTAACTTCTTATATATACCATAAACCTCATTCATGATATTTCTTCCTAAACCATTTGCTGACTCTTCTGTACTAGCGTTTTCCGAACCTAAAGACGGATAAAGATATGGAGCTATCATCGCTTGTTGCATTTTTATATCATTTAATAATGCAACGTGATTACCTATAAAATTTGCTGTAACATTGTAATCACCACTAGATGCGTCAAAACTAGCATTAAAATTAGTAAGAGCTAATTGGTACCTTACTCCTTTACCGTAATATCCCTTTACTGTTAGTTCAAAAACAGGATAAGGTAAATGAAAAAAGGCTGTATATGGGGAGGCTGTATCTCCTTGTTCAAAAAGGGTCATCCCCCTTACATCCACAAAGTTTATAGTTACTTCTGGTATAAAAGAAGCGTTTTGTTTTATATCTATATTTTTAATACCGAACCCATGAAAGTCTGTTTTGTTTTCAATTGTCTTAGAAATAAACATACTGCCTTCATCATCTATCTCTTCATTTCTCACTACTTTATTAATACCTGGGTCGGTAAAAGCGTCTGTCCAATCACTATCTAAAGATTTTTTACCACCTGGTTTAAGAAAATTTATCTGACCAGCAAACAAATCTACTTTAACATCACTATCTGAATTACCTTCAGTAACCAATATTTTAGACCTAGGTATTATTCTAGCCGTTAAATTGACGTACATCACCAAATCTTCATGTCTAACTAACCTATCCTCCACCCCCATTCTAGTTTGCACTTTATTAGGGTCTATTAGGATTAGATTGTCCGCTACATGTGTTGTGTGTACGTTTTGGCCACCATTAACGATATCATCTGCCATAATATAAGAAATGTTTATCTAATTCACTTTTATAATCTTGTAAACTAACTGTTAGTGGAAATGGTATCCTTAATATTCTTCCGTCTTTGATATTCCATTCTTGTCCACCGTACTCTGGATTAGCTTGTAAAATTAACCAACCAAAATATGGTGTATCATACATTTGTTGTGATATTTTATCTAGTCTACTTTGACCTACTTTATATACCACTTTTCTATCACTACTTTTTTTAGGTAGTAATATTAATGGTACTGTTGTGGGTTTCCCGTTAACTTTAAAATCTTTATATCTATTATAGTATGACATTTTATGTTATAGTTATATTTTTTATTATTTTACTATTGTAGCTCTTATTATTAGTGCCCATAACCGTAGAGGTAAAAAAGCTTCTTACTAATGATAATTCACTATTATTCCGTGTAAAGGTAACTTCGTAATTATGTTGTGTTTTTGGTATACTTTTTATTTGTTCTAATTTTTCTGGTAACATAATGAACTTAAAGTAATTATTATATCTAGAAACATCGTAATTTAATAGCTTTATTGCGAATTTTAATATATTTGTTCTATAATCTACCATTATATCTTTATGAATACCACCTTTGTATTTAGTTCTTTCTTTGGTTAATTCATTAATTAATTCATTATCCCTATATTGTACAAGTTTATCCGCGTTAAAATAATCTTTATGTGAATCTACATATCTCACAATTTCAACATCCATTAATTTGTCAATAAAAAAAAGATATTCGTTAGGGTAAGATAATTTGTTTATGTAATTTATAGATGTAGCTCCTCTAACATTAGAACAAAATATTTCTAATTTATTTGCAACGTTAGCTACATCAGATTTAAGATTACTAATACTACTCCCACTAGTTATGTCAAAATTTACCATTCCGTTGGTGGAGGTACCTGTTAGATACCCACCGACTAGATTTGAGGCTAAATTTAATTTGTCTACACTTTGTGTTAAAGAAATCTGTCTTTCTCTTAATTCTATTAGATTTTGTAATACAAATCTTCTCTTAGTGTCCCATGATTTTTTTGCGTATTTTAACAAAACTTTCTTAACATATTCTTTATCTAATGTTGAAGCTTTTGGTGGTAGTTGTTTTTGTAGGTTTGTGGTTTCTGCGGTTATAGAATTTTTAAGAATTAAGTATTTATCATCAAGTCTTTTTATACCTTCGTCTGGTACACCAACTATATTCATTCCGGTATTCATAATATTCCCCCACTCATAAGAAACATGTTTAAAGGTTTCTTCTAAAACACCATGACCGAATTGGTTGTATGTATCCACACAACTTACATTAATAAAGTCACTATAGTTCTTTGTGTTCGTTAAAAACGAATTATAAAGAATTTTATATTTTGATTCACCAGTTAATGCCATAATTATTCTGTTGTTTCTTCTTTTGGTGTTAATGATAATGGGTCAATTTGTTCACCCCCAGATGTGTCACCATCTGGTAAATTAGTAGGCCCTGTTGGTTTCTTAAACATATTAGAAAATATGTTATCGTAATTCCCTGTTACAATATCTGGTATTGTTTGTTTTTGTGCTCTTTCATCATATAGTTCAGTATTACCAAAGTAACTAAATGATAATGCGTTTTGTAGTTGACTTACCGGGCCTTCAAGACCTTGTCCACCAATAAATTTAAAGTTAGTCTGTACACTAACAATCATAGGTTGTACACCAATACCTTCTGGATTTAAATCCAATATATTTTCATCATAAGAATAACTGACAGAATCAAATACAACTTTAGAGTGGTAGAAGTCACCTATACGTAAAACACAGATTGGTGGTGGGCCGAAAGCTGTATTATCAGCGTCAACCATAGTAGTTCCTTGTTCTGTAGTGGTAGGTATAGTTTCTCCTGGTCTTAGAATTTGTAATAAGAATGTTAACCTGGAATTAAGACCTTCAGGTGTTATCGCGTGAAAAGCTGGATGGAAAAATTTTAAATTATCCCTTAGAGATTTATATAAAAACGGATACTCTTCTTTTATAAAATTAAAATAATTTTCCTCACCCAACATTTTTCTAACAATTTTTGTAATAGTAGCTCTTTTATCTGTAAACCCGATTCTAAATCCACCGCCTATAACACCCTGAGTATTGTTTTCTACATTTATTTGTCCGTTTTCACCATCCTTGTCTTGTTGGTTTTCTATATCATTAGCTTGGTCTGGTGTCATACCTAGTGGGTCTATAATGTCTGATTCACTACCGGCATTTTCTGACATAACTTGGTCTGGGTTAGAATTGTATTCCTGAGTCACTTCTTTAGAACCACCAAATAAAGATACTTGTATGTTCATTAATTCATCCAAACTAAAATTTGGATAATTTTCAGCTAAAGTATATATGTCATATTTTTTACACCCAGCAAAAAATGCTTCTAAGGCTGCATCAGCTTCTGCATCTGGTAAATTTTTAAGTTGTTCATTTGTTATAGCGTTTAAAATTGATGGGTGGTCAACAACGATTTTAAAAGATAGTGTACCAATTCTTTCGGTATTGTTGTATGTATATATCGGTTCTGGTCTACCTAAAAAGTCAGTACGTGACCAATTTGTTGAGTTCGTATCTCCCACTTGTATATCATAAGGTGGAAACCACATTATTCTACCACCATTTGGACCTTTTTCTGATACTGGTAAATTACTTTGTTTTCCAGTTCCTCTCCAAGCCAAATTCTCAATAGAAAACATATATTTTTTAACTTTAAGTCCGTCTGGTATTGTAGTGGATTTACCCATATTTGGGTTGGTTGGTGCTATATTAAGATTAAATGGTGAGTCCAATACAGAATTTGAGTTTTTCCATTGATTTCCTTGTGTTTTAACTAAGTTTTTATATTTGGAATAGGTATTGTCCTTGGTCCACGCTCTACAATACTCCACACAATTCCACACCACTTCTCCTGGTGTAAAATTAACAACATTAGAACCTTTAGAAATATTTTTATACCCGTCATTAAATATTTTAGATACTTGGTCTATCGCGTTACCAGCGTGTTTCCATTTTGCACCACCATATGCTGGAGCGGAATCTATTATCTTTTGGGTGTAATCTAATAGTCCACCTTTTTTCTTTGGTTTTAAGTCGGACCTAGTTAAAATAAACTCCATGGATTGATTTCCAGAAGATACGGATTTTTTACCAAACCAAGTAAAACCACCTTCAAGCGTACCCCCATCTATAGTTGCTTTACCATTAACTCCAAAATTATAATACCTCCATAAAGCTCTACCTTCTACATTGTCATATTCTTTATATACTTCTGACGGTCCATATACTAAAGCTCTAACTTGTCTATCAAATTTATCCTTTGGTGTAGCGTCCATAGGTGATTGTATAACCCCTGGTTCTGTATTTTTACTACCAACGTAGTAATTGGATAATGGAGCTGGTGTATCAGTGTCAGTTTTTGCTCTAGTATAATCTGGTCGATAAACATTATAATTAAGCGTGTCAAATAATAAAGATTGTTGGTTCACACCCATGTACTCTACAAATTTATCAGACGGTGATGATAATGTAGATGGTGTGTTAGGTAATACATTCTCTGTATTCTTACCATTAAGACTTGCTTGTGATATATTTTTACCTCCTTGTCCAACTAAAGAATTTACATCTAAAGGTCTTGGTTGTATAAAGTAATAACCTGGGATAGCAGATTCTAAAGAATAAACACCAGATAATCTAGATAAGTAATCTGTTTTTGGTGGAATTAATTCACCTGGTTTAGTTGTTATATTTGAAGTGGCACTTCCTTTATCTGTTAAATCAAAATCAAATTGTGCTAAATTAGCTCCTAAATTATCTTTTAAATAAGGTAAAGAAGATTGTATCAACAATGAATCGTCTAAAATTTCTGAATTATTAGTGATTATTTGACCGTTAACGCTATTAATTGAGTTCATAACTTCAATAGCTGTATAATTAGAAATTATAAATCCATTAGGTTGTAGTGTGTTTGGGCTAACATATTGTAGTTGTGCAGATTCAACTAAGTTTGTCACATTAACTGAAAGTGGTGCCCCATAACCTTCTGATGGTCCGTATTTATTAACTAGGAATTGAGTTTCTTTTAATAGTGTTCCGTTATTATCTGTAATTTTTTCTGGCTTTGGTGAGTCTACCACTGAGACTACTTGTGTATGACTTATAACAGCACTACCTGGAGGACCTCCATTATTTAAATAAGAACCATCTAAATTCTTATTTAATAGAGTGTCTCTAATTATCTTTGTTCCACTTACAGAGATATTAAAATCTCCTTGAGTGTAAGGATAATTTATTTGTGAATTTTTACCTATAGACATATATTAAAAACCTTTTACTATAAATAGATGATAGTATTATTTTTTATAACTTACCTATTATACTGGTGTCGTTGGTTGTAAGTTCTCTATACCTGCTGAGATATCCCTAAATAGAGGTGGTAGTACGGCTTTAACCTGTGCTGGTGTTAATTTTAACGTATTACCATCATAACTTATTACTAATTCAGAAAATTTATGGTATATTTCTACCATTTTAGGCCCACCAGGTGTAAACCCCCCTGCCGCTGATACACTACTTTGATTTAGTAAATCTCTACCTTCTGGTGTTGACTCTAAGTAATTAACAATTTCTGTTGGTAGGGCGTTTAATGGTCCTCCAGAGCCAGGTGCCGAAATAGGTGCGTCTGGACCAACTTTATCCCTACCATATCTTTCTTTTGAAGAGTTCCACGCGTCACCAATAGGTGTGGAACCAACAATTAAATCAAATGAGGTTGATGTTGCATCTGCTAGACCGTCTAAAACAGTTTGAAGGTCCATATTATACCCTGGTAGACCTCCTTCAAACATCTCACTACCTAAATTAGAAGACGCGATAGCTTCTGCCATTGCTTGTGCTGTGGTTCCCATTCTACCTGACGCTGCCATTTCAGTTAAAAATACTTGAATTTGTGCTACATTAGCTGCCATAGCTTCAGCGACGGTTAATTGTGCTTTATTAACCTCTTCCAAATTCATCTCATTCTTTTCTGACTGTGCTCTTAATTTATCAATCATTTCTGGATGTTCAGATAATGTGTTCGCCAAATCATCAAACTGAATATCTTCTGTACCTAATCTTACTAAAAACTCACCACTAGCGTCTATGTCGGACATAGATGCGATTAATTCTTTATCTGCGGTACTTAACTGGGGTATACCACCTAATTTACCTATAGCTTGGGTTCTTTTTGCAGCTTTTACAGCTGTATCCGCAAGATTAGTATAATCTGTACCTGTAGCGTCTGCTACTGCTTTTAACCTTAACCTTTCCGCTGGAGATATTCCAAATTCACCAGTCTCCTTATTAAATGTTACCGCAGCCTCTGCTGTTTTTGTAAGTGAGTCCATTAACCCCTCAACATCATTTTGAGCCATATACATTAACTGGAATGGGTCTAATAATTCACTAGCCGCACCACCAATCATTTGTAATTTAGATGCCATTTCAATTGCACCTTCTGGTGTGAATGCTTTATCCGCTGTCTGTAACACATTACTCATTTCAAAACCTAACACCTGTGCTTTAGCTACCATATCCGTTAAACCATCAACACCATTTTTAAAACCATAAGTGTTAATCTTAGAGATATTTGCTTGTACTGTAGGTAACATCTTGGATACTGTTGCCCCATATCTCCCAGCTGTTGCAACTGCTCTATTAGTCATATCGGTAGCCTCTTTTGACCCTATACCAATTTTATCAAACTCAGCCAACACAGCACCCATATCCATATTATATAATTTCTCCAGTTTTGTAGCTTGTACTAAAGCTTCTTCAGGTAATATAAATGCTCTACCAGTAGCCGTTGCTGTTGACTTTAAGGTTTTCATCGCATCGTTAGTTGTTAAAGCCCAACCGGTAAATTCGTCAGAAGCGTCAGTTATACCCATAATGATATCGGTCATCATTCCCTGGTCCATACCCATATCACTTATGATATCTTTACGGAATTGGTCAGTTAATGATAATATGTCTAAATAAGCTTCTTGTATTCTCCCAGTATACCCCGCTGATGTTGGACTTGACATCATAACTGTCATGATGTCTAGGGTTTCTCTCATATTTAAATCGTTCTGTCTTCTTTCTTTGGATAACCTTAACATGGTTTTATTAAGTTTATCCACCCCAGCTGATAACCCTTTTCCACTACCTGGGGAGTTGTAATCATCTATATTAGATGAATCTATATACCCAACATCTTCAATAGCGTCTTTAAAACTAGAGTCGGTTACTTCTACTGTCTCACCATTTATTACTAATTTAACAAAAGAAGGTATAGGGTTTTTAATTCCATATTTTTTAGCTAACTCTAAAGAATACGGATTACCGTCTTTACCTAACTCCTTAATAGAGTTTACTCGAGATTGATGGTTTGGTTCGTCGTAAGTGTTAAACACCCCTAAAGGTACTCCTAATTCGGGATGGGACGCTAAATAAGGCTTTCCTTGTGAAAGAAAACCTTCTATTTGTAGTTGTTTTATAATATTAAACATAATGTGTTTAATCTATAAATATTTTATCTTTTGTTTTTAGCTTTTTGTATTGCTTCATTTTTTTTCTCAAATTCTTCGGAAAGTTTAGTTATGTAAAATCTTCTCTCGAATATTGGCATTTTTAGAATGTCTTCTCTAGTAAAACTGAAGTTTTTAGAAAGATGGTAAATCTCTTCCAAAAGCGCATACCTATAGCCCGAAGAAAGGACGAAAAAAATTCAAGCCGAAATTAATAGAAAATTTAACTTCCGCACCAGAAGGTGCTATTGCTGTTCTAGAAACATCTAAACCAGGTTCTACAGAATTTAAGAATTTTTTAATTTCTTGAGCGTCTTTTAGTGGTAGTGTGTGTATTTTTACAGATAGAGACATTGGGTCTTTATCACCATCTAACTCAACTATACTTTTTTCTAATCTTTTAGTAGCCATTGGTTTTACTTTAAGATTTTGATAGCTTTTTTCTAATTCTAAGAGTTCGTTATTGTCTTGTGGTGTTAATAACTTTAATTTTGCTTTTTTACCGGACATTGGTAATGTAAATTCAAAGCAACCGTTCTCGTCAGGTTGTGATTCTATATCTTTAGTTTTTATAACAGATAAGTCTTCAGTGTGTTCAAACTGTTTATTAGTTGCTGGGTCATTTAAACTAAACTTATATTCTGGACCAAATGCTGTATTTCTTAAAAAAATAAATATTGCTTGTTTATCACATTCAGCTAACTCACTAACATTAACATCTTTATCTTGGATTTTATTTTGTAATAAGGTGTCCATTAACTCACCAGAATCAGTAAGGTTTGGGGAAGTTAGAATATTTTCGTCTGCAGCAGTTAAATAACTTACTTTTAAACTTTTTTTATTATTTTTATAAAAAACCCCTTGTGATGGTAATGACACAACATCATAAGGTATTGTTGATTCGTTTGGTTGATTTAAATTATCCATTTCTATGTATTATATTTGTTATTGTGCATAATGATAACAAACTATAAGTATTAAGTGAATAATTTTCTACAAAATAAAAAAACCCACATTAGTGGGTTTTAATAAAAGTTATATATTTAAATTTATTAATATACTAAAATACACCTGTCTGGTCTAAGTGTCGCTGCTATATTAGCCATACCTTCATCACTATAAGCTAAATCATTAAAATTAACATCAGTTAAGAAACACCCTTGTAATACCCATTTTTCCACTACAACACCTGTTGGGTCTAACATTTCTAAATCAATATTCTTTTTATATCCAGCTGCGTAACCCATTCTACCTGTTACTGATTCTGCGTGTAATCTAACCCACTCCATTAGAGCTTGTGCTGCTGAAGGACCAATAGGGTCTCTAAAAGTCACATTAATTGTATTCCATACAAATCTACCAGCTACATATGTAGAGGTATTTAAGAAAGGTATTTCCACAGAACCAATAGTAACCTGTGGTCTTGATGTACTTTCTACGTACCACTCATTTAAACCTAAAGAAGAATCGAATCTAAGGATAAACCTATTCTTTTTCTTTGGTTCATACGGTACGGGCATTTTCATTAATAAATCGGCCATGTTGTTTAATTTTTTTTAATTTTCTTATTTGTTAATAAATATACTTATAAATGTTTATTTACTTCTTTATTTATAAATATATGATTGCAGCAAAAGATATTAACTATCTAATTTACTAACTATAATCTTATTATCACCACCTTGTGACGTATCATAAACTACAAAAGTTATGTCTGGATACTCACTAGATAATTCATCTCTAATATAACTTATAATTGTACTAATATTTTTTCTATCATCATCACTAAATCCTATAGATAATTTAGTGTAAGTGTCGCTTTGTAATTCTTTAACACCATCTACTACTTTCTGAACATAGTCTTTTAACGCTATTGTTTTACCCAATTCTGGGTTATCAGCACCCATATCTAAACCAAAATTACTTTTAAATTCATCTGAACTTACTGGGGAATAATAATTTTTTGATAAATAAAAGTCTATTTTTTCATCCATTCCCATATTTTGTGTTGATGGGTATGTTTTTGAAATGTTGTTTATCATCATTTCTAACTCATCAACACTAAAGGTACTTCCTATTAAAAGTCTTACTCCTTCTTTAATCGCGTTAGGTGGTGTCCCTCTAGCGGTTATAATAGAAAATGGGTTTGCGTATGTTAAAGCTTCTTTAAATTTTTCAAAACTAGGTGCAAATTTACCTTCTTCTATAGCTTTTTTAACATCTTTTATGAATGTTTCTGGTTGAGCAAAATCTGAAAAGGAATATGATGTTAGTCTATAGTCTGGGTTATTTCTTAATTCAGCAAAATCTTCAGTACTAACTTTTACGTCTACCCACTCACCATCTTCATTCTTTTGCATTTTTATCTCAGTAGGCATAAATAGTATATTATCATCCCAATCAAAAGCATAACCTCTAACACTATCAGTAGTTAGGGTTTCACCAATTTCACTAATAATTCTTTTTAATTGTTCTTTTTTTAATATAATATCTTTTTTCATATATGTTATAAATATTTTTGTTTTACTGAATAATTTTTATTATCTTTGTAGTATGAAAAAAATAAATAAAATAGGGAAAATAATTGCAATTATATGGGGAACACTATGGATACTTAGTTTAGTGTATGTATTAACTTAAATATATTTTTGTTGTACATAAACTATAAAACCCCACATCTCTGTAGGGTTTTATTAATATATCACTAACTAAACTATAATACTATCCAAGTCTAGGGTGTCTTCTTCTATTTTCGTATATTCTTTTTGCTACTTTGAAGTCTCTGTATTTTCTTTGTGCTTCTCTTTTATACATTTCCATCATTCTTTCACCTTTATCTGCCATTGTTGGGTCACTAGGAGGTCTTACCATCCAAGTTCCGTCTGTAGTCCACTCATCTTTAAGTGCTTGCATAAAGTCATCCCATCTATTTGAAAACCAATTTCCAAGACTCTTTAACCAACCTTCATTTAATAGTTTACTTTCCATCATCATCTCACCCCTATCTGCCATTTTAAAATCATCTGCCATACCATAATCATCACCACCAACAGCATCGTCTGGAAATTGACCAGTTTCTAAAGCTAATTTAGAAGCGTCTCTTACTTGTAGAATTTTTGATTCCAACTCAAGAAACATAGGGTGATTTAATGCCCTAGCAACTTTTGGGTCTTGTCTACCCTCTGCTACATCTCTTACCCACTCATCTAAGATAGCAATATCATTAGGTTTTGGTGGTCTTTTACTGAAAAGCATACCTAGAAGTGCACCAACCGCTCCTTTTATAAGCATTCTAAATAACTTGTTCCAGTTGAATGCTTCATTTAGCGTCATTTTTTTATTTTCCACAACAATTGATTGTATAATCCTATTTAAGTCCGATTCTTTTAATCTTATAGTTTTTGCCATTTTTTTAATTTTTTGTTTTATTATATGTTATTTTATAAATATAAATACTTTTTAAAAAAGTATTTATATTATAATACGCTTGGGTTATACTTATTCCCCGCTTTATTCACCCTATTAAACCATTTTTTCATATTTACAACATCAGACTCGTTAATTGAGTTTGTGGTTTTTAATAATCTTGCCTCTGAAACCGGATTACAGTTACCACACGTATTAGGTGCAGCACAATTGTTACAGTTGTTAGCTATTTGGTTACCTTGAGGGTCTTTACAACATTGTGGTGCTACATTGTTATTAGATTGTCCACCACAAGTAGGTTCTGTATAAGGACATACCGAAGCTGGTGTACCAGCTGGACATGCTAAACAACCACCAGCGTCTATCCTATATCTTGTACCAGATGAACCGTTAGAAGACGAAGATGAAGAAGATGATGATGAATTTCCCCAACTAAAAGGATTACCTTTACATTTAGCCGGTGTACTTGATTTTGGACACACAATACCTTGATTTCCTACACTCTGAGGTGGTACTATCTGACCTGTTGCTGTCATTTTACAACAACATTTAAGTTTCTTTGGGTTACTATTTGCTTTAGGACATGGTTTAAATGAGGTATATCCTACAGGACCTCCCTCAGCACACCTATAACATTTATACCCATCCTTTGGACTTGTTGGTTCGGGTTTTCTTCTTCTTTCAGAGATAACCCTGCCTAATTTATCAAATTTTTCAGCAACAGGTTCTTGGACTAAATTAGGTTTTTTATCTTGTGGCCTAGGGTCCCCTGAAGAGTCTACACCCACATCTGAAGTGGTAGTTGATTTTCTACCAGTAGTTGCTTTTTGTGTCTCATTCCATTGTTTTACTTTATTAAAATAACCCTGTGGGTTAAGTTTAGCGACAATCTGTTGTATTTCTCTCGGTGCGGCCTTCAAAGTACGTTCACTTTTAAGTTTGTTTTTATAAGGTCTTAACATTCTCTTCTCTGAATCAGTAATTCCGAAATCTGCTGCTGTTGGTAATGGTGGTTTTGGTCCACCCTCTGCAATTCTAAAATCCATTTGTCCTTTCAACAAATCAAAACAACAGCCCCATCCTCCGAATGCACAACATAACCAATCCAGAACCCACCATCTTTCAGTTATTATTTGTTTATCCTCATTTAGTTTAGAAATTAATCTTTGTAATTGATTCTCTGACAACTTAATTTTTTGTTTCTTATTAGTTGTATAAGACTTTTTATTATTTCTAGGAAGTCCTAATTCCTCTGTTAAAATTTGTTTTCTAATTTTCATATACTATTATATATCTTCAAATGATGCTCCGGTA
>TARA_R110002020_G_scaffold95937_10_pt1 | contig 18824 bp, 20 predicted proteins | sample TARA_R110002020 | Tara Oceans TARA_R110002020 (sample SAMEA4396489) | marine metagenome | biome: Westerlies Biome; feature: [MES] marine water layer (ENVO:01000295) within the mesopelagic zone...; material: water (ENVO:00002006), including particulate matter (ENVO:01000060) such... | reverse complement strand
TGTCCGCGTCACATTCATCGTACCGTTAGCGTACTTTTCCCAGCGGCCGTTTGCATTCGAACCAGTTTCAATGAGTGCTCCGGTCGGCGCGCCTCCACTCTGGCTTACAGTACCAAGCACGTTGCGCTGCGTATAATGCAGCGTCCAAGAGGACCACTCTCCGGTAAGTCGTGTCCGCGACCATACACTGCCCGGCGGCGCGGCTGATGATCCAGAGTCCACAAGCATCATCTGCGCTTCGCCGCCGCTTGCCGTGCGCTTGCTGTGCCACAGGGTGCCGAAAGATGCGCCTGCGGGACCGCCGGAAGAGATAGCCCCACCGGACAACTGATAGGCGTAAAAGCCGGTTTTAATGCTGTTATCGGTGACCGAAGCATTGCCGATCACGGGCAGAGTGTTAATCGCCAGCGCAGACCCCGTAAGCATGATCTTTCCGGGGGTAAAGTCTGTCGGGGATGACTGCACCGCAGCACCCGTGATGGGAAGGTTGATATTAAAAGCCGAAACCCCCAACGTAGCCCGTGACACGCCATCTGTCGAAAAGCCGAGCACGTCTGGACCGAAACGGTAGATGCCGGTTTTGGGGTCGAGCCTAAACGCTAATGAGGGCGCTGCCGCTGTACCGTCTTCAAGCTCTTTGGCGAATCCCGTTTCATACCAGTCAGCCATCGCCTCAGTGTAAGCACCGAATGACGGGAACCAGCCAAGGTATCCGCTCGCATTTGCAGAAAAGTTAGGATCGCCCAGCGACGGCGCGGGATTAGGCGGCGGGGTGTAGGTTGGCCTCGGCATCAGGAAACTCCAGTGAGGGAAAGGGTGTCAACAGTGGTCCCGCCTGCTGACAGGCTGGGATAAAATTCATCGGCCACGCCAAAGACAGACAGATAAAAATCAGCCATGTCTTCGCCAGGGTAGAAAAAGCATTTCACGCCGCGCGCATTTTCTAGCGCGCGCTGAATGCGGCGGTTTGACCGCGTGTCGAAAGCGAACATCCACTCCGCTTTGCGTGCAGTCGGGCGACGTATCAGCTCGATGTTGCCGAAGTCGTCCACGGTGCGCGTCGTGTAATCGGTGAAGCCGCTGCGGGAACCGTCTAAGATGTTGCCGAGGATCACCTGCTTACCAAAAACAATCTCTCCAATGCCAGCGGTCCCGCCGCCGCCGTCAATGGTAATCTCTGCGGTGTAGGTGGGCAGCAATGGCAGATCGACAAACACCTGCTCCTCTTCGTATTCGGATTCGTAGCTGAAAAAATCCAGCCATGAAGCGATCCCGCTGCCGTCCACAAGATCCCGCGTCACGTCATATTTAACAACGGCGGATGCGTCTTTGATCAGCACGCGAACCGACACGGCTATTAACCCGACGAACGCAATCGCATCGTTTACTGTCGGAGAGGTAATCGTATAGGTCACGGTTCCGGTCTGGCTGGCGTCCTGCCCGATAGAACCGTCGAACGGACGCCAGCGGTTTGTTGCGCCTACCCTGATCCACTGCACCGGATCATTCTCGGGCGCGGTGTTTGATACGCCAGTGGTCACGGCCTCATAGACCGAATGGGTAACAGTGCGAATAACGCGGTCGCCGGTCGTGTAGCTGGTGCCTGTCACCCACGCCGGATAGTCCGTTTCGGGGATGTTTGAGGCGGTCAAAACAGCGTCATTCATCGCAATCGGGACAAACATGGCGGCAGTCATAGGACGCCCTCCTCTCTTGCCTGCTGACGTTCAAGCAGGGTGTTGTTTTTGCGCGCAAACCTGACCTTTTCGGCGTCGAAGGTTCCGGCCTGACGCGTCAAGTCGGACAGCTCTTTTCGCAGTTCGCGCAGCTCCCTGACCACTTCCGCGTTGTCGTTGCCCATCATTGGCCGCGTTTGGGGTGCGCGGTTGATCATCTGGCGGGAAAGGTCATGCGGGATCACATCAGCGCCGCTTGGGAGGCGCACAATCTCACCGCCGCGCTCGTTGATCTGCGCAAGGCCACCGGCGAAATTCGTCACACCTGTTGCAAACTGCGGAATCCCCGCGATGGCATGGGCTTGCTGCTGTAGCCTCAGACGCGCCGCGTCATTTTCGACCTTGTTCGTCTGCGTCCGCTGGCCTGTGAGCGCGATGAACTGCGAGCGCAGCCCCTCGACGCGCAGCGCCTTTTCGAGCGAGGACAGGGACGCAGACAGGCTTGCCATTGGCGCAGCAATGCTGGCTTGTGTTGTGTTGCCGAACCATGTTTGAAACGAACCAGCCGGATCGAACGTGAACGCACCGCCAAGTTTGAGCGTGCCTGTGTTGTTGCCCTGCACGGCTTCCAGTAGCGATTTTTGAGCAGTGCTTAGGGAACCGAGATTCACGGCACCATTAATGACACGGCTGATTGATCCGCTGCCCGCCCTCAACTGCTCGAAATAATCGGCGTTTGTGCCTGTGATGGCACTCGTGTTGACAGCGCCGAAAATGCTACGCGTGACGGCACCACTGGTTCGCAGGATATTGAAATACGCATTACCACCAGCGCTGCTGTATACCTGAGCTAAGTTGATGGCACCGAAAACACTACGCGTGACGGCACCACTGGTTCGCAAGATATTGAAATACGCATTGTCGCCCGTATTGCCATAGACCTTGGATAGATTTATGTATCCATCAATCCGGCGCGTGACGGTATCGGCCCCCCGCAGGATATTGAAATATGCATTATCACCTGTGTTGCCGTACACCCGTGCCAAGTTTATGTAGCCGTCAACTCGGCGCGTAACAGTGCCATCGCCTGCATACAGTTGATCAAGGTACAGCGCCCCAGCAGGCGTGATGCCAGCCGGATTAACTGAAGCCTGTATGCTACGCAGGATAGTTTTCGATGACGTTAGCAGCAGGTCGCGCTCGGCTGCATCAACACTGCTGGCGAATGCCATTGCAACGGTCACACCTCGAACGGCGGTTGTGTTGGCGTTCAAGAGCAATGTCTGCACTGCCGCTGAGGTGCCGCTTCCCAAGGTGCCGAGAACATTAACCGCGTAAACGCCCTGCTGTTGCAGCAACACCCTGCGCACATCGGCGCTTATTGGTCCGAACGCCGCCTCGATCATGGCCGCATAGCTGCCAGTGTCGCCGAATACGATCTCACGCACATCAGGGGCCGCGTTCAGGGACGCCCGAACTGCGACCGCGTATGTGCCCGCATTGGCAAGGGCCATTTGTATTGCGTCCGCATTTGCGCCCGAGGACAGTGATACGTTGACCACGCGGGACAATTCAGACGATCCGGTAAGCGCGATACGCCGCGTGCTGTCGTCCAGTTTCGCGCCCGCTGTCAGATTGATCGTGCGGTTCAGCGCGCCGATGGTATCCAAGGCGAGGCGCGCAGTGGTTGAATTGACGGTCTGGCCCGTTTGCAGATTGATCACCCGCGTAAACGATTTGGCCGCGTCCAATGCGAGATCAGCAACCGTGCTGGAAACTGTGCGACCGGCGAGGATATTCAGCGTGCGCGCAAAACCGGTGGGTGAAGACAGCGCAAGCGTTTGCAGCTTGGCGGGCAGGATGTTCCCCGCGACCAGATCAATTGTGCGCTTGAATGCGTCAGCGTCATCCAGCGCGAGCGACTGCATGTCGTCGGGGATGGTATCGCCCAGCATGAAGTTGATACGCTTTTGCAGCGGTGCAATCTGATTAAACACAATCGCACGAACGTCAGCGGGAAGCGCCTGTGCGGTGAATTTGATTGACTTGAGCAGCGTGTCGGCCTCAGACAGTGCAAGGCCCGTCAGGTCGGCGCTCATGGTGTTCTGCGCCAAGAAGCGCACCGTTTGCATGTATGTGCCAGCGGTGCCAAGCGCCACGTCTTGCGCAGCCTGTGACCACTGCGAATTATCAACGATAAACTCTACCGTCTTGATATGCTCAGACGAACCAGTCAGCGCCAGCCACTTTTGATCCGGCGCAAGGTCGGTGCGGACGATGAAGTCAATCGTGCCTTCGATGCCATTCTGTGTGTTGGCAATCAGGGTGCGAACGTCTTGCGGCAGGTTGGCAGTCGCCAGCAGATCCACGGTGACGCTTAGGCGCTCTTTCAGGAAGGCGTAGTTGATCATCTCGGCCGCCTTGATCGCGCCTTCCAGCGCGCCAAGCTGCCCGTTCAAGCCTGCAATGTCGGACGACTCCAGCGGGTTGCCGCTGTTGATGGCATCCCGCACAGTGCCCAGAAGCTCGACCTGCTGGCCCAGCAGGCCCGCAACAACATCGTGCCGTGCGCCCTCGATGTCAGAGACACCGGACGCCAGTTGCAGATCAGCCAGCACGCGCGCTTCCGCCCGCGCAACTTCCAGAGATGACCGCGCCGTTGCCCGAGTGTTGTCCAGCAAAGTGCGCGCCGCGGTTGTCAGATCGCCCGCCGCCTGGTTATCGCCGCCAATGGCGGATGCCAGCAGAGACTGGAACCGCGCCTCGGAGAATGCCCGCGCCTGCCCCCCAGAGATCAGCGCCCCAGCGGTCCCGCGCATGTCTGCGATAAAGGCCCGCAGCGTGTCAGCCGTGCGGTACCAGAGAGCCGCCGCTTGCTCGTTTGCGCGCATGGCCTCGCTTGTGGTCCCGATCATCGCGTCAATTTCGCTGGTTACGCTGCCGATCATACCGGCCAGAGCAACCGTGAGGCTGGCAACCGCAGGCAGGATCGCATCCAGCGCGCCGGACATGGACACCAGCGCCGCATAGGTTTCGCGCCCGCCCACAGTTGTCAGATCCAGCGCATCCACCATCGCCCGGAATTGTGCCCGTGTGGCAGGCATGGCGATATTGAGCGCCGCAAACTGCGCTTCGATCTGGCGCTGCGCGGTGGCGAACCGCTCGGCCTCGCTGTAGAAGCCCATGTAGAACGCCGTGGTGGCGTTGTTCATCGCCTCGATCCCGCCGAACATGGCCGCGAAGTCGGAGGCAGTGCCCGCCCCGATCACAGATGCCGCCTGCAACGTGTGGCCCAGCGTGTCCATCATCAGGTTTACGGCGCCAAGGTCAGACACGATCCGGCCAAGGGTATCGGTGCTCTGCTCACCCTCACGGGCAAACTGCGCCATGTTCGGCACAAGATCCGCAAACGCATTGCCCACGCCTGCCAGTGCCTCTGCAATAGCCTGCTGAGCCTCTTCCTCTGACATATCCTTTGTCGAAACTTGGATCTGGTGCGAGAAGTCAGCAAACGCCGACCGTCCAACGCCCAGAGCGCCCGCAAGGTCCAGTACGCCGCCCTGCATTTGTGCAATAATGCCCATGATTGGATCGGCAACATCCGCCTCGGCTTCGGTGTACGAAATCCGGCGTTTTTTCGACAAGCCCCAGAACCGCTTGATTTCCTCATCCTTGAAAGTCTCAATTAGTGCGTCCATGCCCTCGGTCGTGACGCGCAAGCCGCCGTCCAGCAGCTTCACCTTCTTGCGGAAGAACGAAAACGCCGCCGCTGCAATGCCAAGGATAGGCACAACCGCGCCAATAGAAGCGCCGATGCCTCCCAGCGATGTTGCAAGCGCAGACCCCGGCCCGGCCAATGCCCCGCCGATACTTGTCCCGATGCTGGACCCCATAGAGCCGAACACGCCAGACGCGCCGAAAATTCCCTTGCTTGCAATGCTCCCAAGTATTCCTTTGCCACCCGCTAGGCTCCCCAAACCGCTTAGGATGCCGCCACCGGGCGCTGCGTCCGCTACCTGCCCCGCAGCGGCAGCCGTTGCCCCACCACCGGTGAGGCCCATGCTGAACATGATCCTTTGCCGCGCAGCCGCAGAAACCATCTGAGAAATCATGCCGGTGAAGCTGGACAGAATCGACTTGGCAAAGTCTTTGAAATTCCGCAGGCCACCCGCAATAAAGTCACCAAAGGCGCTGGATACATTGTCGATCGCTCTGATCATGGGGCGGTTCAATTCGTCGGAAAGGCGCTCAGCCTCCCGCTCGGCATACTTGAGTTCGTCCGCAGCCTCTTTTGCCGCTTTGCCAACGCCGCCAACCGACTTGGATGCACTGCCGCCGCCAGAAGTCACAGCCTTAAGAGACTTGCTCAATGCCTCATTCGCAGCATTGATTTGCTTCACCCGCGCGGCTGCGCTTTCCGCGCTGTTCCCGAGATTGCCAAACGATACCGCAGCCCTGTTTGCCGCTTCCGGGTCAACATCGCCAAGCCCGAAAGTTAGCTTTGGCCTGCTTGCTATGGTCGCCTGAATCCCAGCCGTCTGGTTTAGCAGGACCATCAGCGCGGTGGCCTTCTCAAGATTGACATTCAGATCAGCCGCTAGGAGTGCCGCGCCCGCCCGCGCCGAACTGAAGTTGATCCCCCCTATCGTGGAAGCAAGGCGCGCAGCCGCATCAGCGGACCCGTCCACGGTCGCGCCCATCCGTGCAGCTACGGTCTGCGCCTCGGCAAGCCGCTGCACCATATCCCGAAGTTCTGGGGGGATATTCTGTGCGCTACCAAATGCTTGAATGAGGTACTGGTTCAGCTGATCGGCTGCTCGCACCAGTTCGTCCGGCCCTTCGGCCGTTTTTACAAGATTTAGTTGATCGACCAGCGCAACAGCTTGCTCACCAGTGAGGCCAAATTCATCACGCAGCCCTGCTAATGCCTTGTTGTAGGTGTCGTTCAAAACCTCAAGCTCGGCTGGACCTTGCTTAATTATCGCAACAAAATCCTCCAACCCGCCTGTATCAAGGCTGGCTATCGCTGCGTTCAGGCCGTCAAGAGAGCGCTCTAGCGCGACCGCCTGAAGGATATCGTAGGTTCTTTGGATTTCGGTTGCAAAACCGCCAAACTCGAGCGCCAACTCGGCAACGGACCGCTTGGCCCTTGCATTGATGCCAATGTATTCCTCAGACGCGATTGAAAGGCGGTCTATTGATTCCTCAAGCGCCTTCGCATTGTCGGCCCCAGTAATGAAGTTTGCAGCCAGTGGCAGTATCACACCTGCCGCAACACCCGCAGCAATACCAACAGCGCCAAACCCTAGCGCAAGGTCAGGCAACTGGATTGCGAGTGCCCGAATGAATCCGCCGCCCGCCATCGTTTGCTGCGCGACCTGCGAAAGCTGCATTGCGGCCATACGGCTTTGGAAGGCGAAAGAGTTCATGCCACTAGACGCCGCACCAACAGCTGCGTTTGAAGATGTAGCGGCGCGGCCCATCCCAAGATATGAGCTTTCGGCCATAGCCAATGTTCTATTTGCTTCGGCTTGGTTAATTACGCCAGCACGTACAGCCGCGTTTACTTGCTCTTGCGCAGCCTCATATCGTTTGCTCGATGCGTAAATTGAATCGACCGACATGCGCAGCGCAGCATAAGACTGAGTTGCATCCTGTACCGCTGCCTCTGCTGCCCGTTGGCTTGCAGCCGCCCGTTCAGACGCAGTGGCAACGCCCATGTACTTGCTGGCGGCTTGCTCTAAAGCGATATTTGCTTGCCGCTGTGTGGCACCGCCCGTCTGGACAAGGGCCGCAATCTCTTTTTGTATCTGAGCATAAGCCTGCGATGATGCAAAAGCTGGATCAATGGCGGTGCGCAATTCTTCAAAGGATCGCGCGCTCATTTTAACAGCAGCAGGAACCCGACCCACCGAGTCCTCAACGGCCCTCATTGACCGCTTTATGCCCGCCTCGGTCGCTGCCCCCGCCTTTGTGACTGCCGCAAGGTCAGTGACGGCAGGCTTTAGGCGCGATGTGTCTGCTGCAAGGATCAATGTGGAGATTTGGCTCATGTGCTGGAATCCTTGAACGCGAAGAGCCGCTGGCCTAGCGTGGCAGCGGTTCATTTGGAGAATTTGAGATGTTGAGAGTTATTATTGTGGCGTGCTTGGCCGCTATTTACGCGGCCATCGCCAGCGCAGCGCCCAATGATCGGGCGATGATCAAGGCGCCTTCAGAGTGGTCTATAGAAGAGAAAGCAAGTTTCCCTGGAACTAGTGGGTTCATCACGCTTTGCAGCATGTACTACAAGGGAGGTTATTCCCCGGCTATTGATATCGAGCCGTTTTCCGAAACGGATTTCGAAATCATTGAAGGAGAACTGAAAAAGAAAGGGTTGTCCGATTTTGACATAAGCATTTTGCGCGATAAAAAGGGCAACCAAGTAGCCATCGGGCAATCGTTTGCGGGGTTGGTTTGTGAGCTACGCAAACGCGTAAAGATCAACAAATCCTTTATCGCCGGAGTCGGTCATAGATGGCAGGCCGTACTGCCAAAGAATTTCGTTTATTTTGAAGGTGACGGAACTTCAGCAGGGATGCTCGTTACAGGTTGGAATTAGACACCCCACTCACGCGGGATGCCCAGGGCGGCTAGGCCGCTGTGCTGGTTGATCCGGCGTGGCGAACACGTTCCAGCGCAAACAGGTTGGCTTGCCGTGGATCTTCCAGCATCGCGGGAACGACAGGCAAACCTAACTGGAACCAAAGCTGCGCCGCAGCCTGTGTCCCGAAGGTCTGGCGGCTTTCGGTGATCATCCGAAGGCGTGTATTTTCGCTTTCGGACACATCCTCGTCCATCATGACTGCCTCTTGAGGCTTTCGGTTGCCCACGAAATGCTCATTAAGGACACGATAGCACTCGCGCTGATAGGTGATGACCTTCTCGCGGACTGCTTCATCCTTGATCCGCTCGGATTGGATTGTGAAAAGCCACCCGTTTACCAAGTCGAGAGGCAAGCAAAGAGTCTCTTGCGCTCCGCCGCGACCCAAAGGCACCTTCATAAGACTGGCCCCTTCTTTCAGGATGGGGTCACGTTGGATTCTCTGTCGCTGGGGTTCCCAGTTCACGCCGATCGCGTCAACGATTGGTTTAACCGCAATGAAAGTTCGGTCGCCTTCCTGAAAGCCAAGAAGAGTGTCACCGCGAAAATCTACAGTTACGATATTTGTCACAACGCGGCCCCCTTCGTATCTGCGGGCTTGCGAAAATCGCCCGAAATTGTCATTTGTTCTGTCGTCATCACTGATGATCCTTTCATTTTGATCAGTGTTGCGGACTGGCCGCTGCCTTTTACAGCGACCGGTAAAGCGTGACGGCAGGGTGTCCCGCGAAGAACTTTCCCTGCCGTCACTCGCAAGGTGCAACCAAGCACCTGCATTCCTAAGAAACCAATCCCTCCTTGAGCGCGCCCAGCAGGTTTGCGAAAAGCTTGCGGTCGTGATCTTTCCAGATGTTGCCCATCATGTAGTCGCCGAAGTCCTCCATGGCGTATTCCAGCTGCGCAACCGCGCCAGCCTGTGTCGTTGGTGTGGCGTTGCAAATCTTTTCTTCAAGATCATTCAGAGCGGCTTCGTGCTCTTCACATTCATCATCTAAAGCATCGGCACTGGCGCGTGTGGTTTTCCATTCCTCGAACCAGTCAGGGATAGGGTCGTGAACTGGTGCGTCCGGCATCTTGAAGGCCGTTGCAGCTGTGGCGGTCATTGCCAGCGCAGGGATTGCAGAGAAAAGCGCACGGCGCTTGATTTTTGTTGGTGCTGTTGCTATGTTTGTCATTGAACATTCCTTCGTAGTGGTTGGAGTTTCTATAGAAAGCCGTTGGAGTTGCTGCTCCGGCGGCTTTCGTCGTTTCATACATTTGTTTGTTCAACCTTCATCTGCGCTTCAAGCGCGGTGATTATGTGTGCGTTGCTGGAAATGCCTCTCTCATCAGAACGCCTCTTGATCCACTCGCCAATTCTTTTTGGCGCGCGGATTGTCAGTCTGTAGGTATTGTCTTTTTCATCACTCATATCGGCCTCCTATTGACACCATTTTAGTGTCGCACCATTTTGGTGTCAATAGATGTTCTTTGCATATCACCAAAATGGTGCTAATCGGCGCTCATGGCTAAGCAAGACGAATGGAAGCGCATAACTTTACGGATGCCTGATGACCTTCATCAGAGGCTTGTAAATGCGACTGGACCGGGTTCCCTAAATGCAACAATTGTTGCTGCTCTCGAGGAAAAGTTCCCTGAAACAATAGACGTAAGTGCCGCGTGGGAAGAGATTCACAAAATCCAGCTCGACATCCTTGCAGAGGACAGCCCCACCAAGCGAAAGTCTCTTGTTGAAAAACTAGACGATTGGGTGAAAATAATCGCACTTAAAGACTAAGACACCCCGCTAACGGGATGCCTTGGGCCTATCCACAGGCGCGATGCACAGCGCGTTGACGCCCGCCTCACGCTCCCGATGATACCCCTTGCACATGTCGGCAAGGATAGCCGTATCGTCGGCGTCCAGCCCCTTGGCGGATACGTAGGGCGTGATGATGTCCCAGTCTGTCGGGCCTTCCGACATGCCGTTGTTGCGGGTCGGCCCGAGGTCCATCATCACGCTCACCATGTACTCCTCGGGGTGCAGATCAGGCAGGCCTAAGTCTGTCTCGCCTGCCTCTCTCCATTGGTCCAGTCGGCATTTCTTCTGGTCCTTGGGGAAGGCGTGCAGATAGCCCAGCTGGCGCGCGTATAAGATCAGCCCTTCTGCGCGTTTCCCAGACGGTTCGCTTGCTTCCCCGCGAACTCACCGATCTGCTTGGCAAACGGGTTGTTCTTCATCTCGAACTGCGGATTGCCGTCCTTGTCCGTGATCGCATTGCCCTCCCCGTCCTCCTTCACGCCCATCTCTGGGAATGTCAGGTCGAGGAACCACATCGCGTCATCGGCAGTCGCGGGCTTGTCGCCGTTCTTGACGTTCTCGAACCCGACGATGAACGGGGCAGCGCCTTCACAAAGCTGCATATGTACATCCTCCATCACGCGAGCCTCTTCGTCTGCGTCATCGCCCTTGGCCTTCTTGCTCATCATCGCGGCCTTGGCCTTGGCGCGCATGGCGGCCTGAACCGACTTGGACGCGGTGCCGCGCACGATCACACGGCACGGCTTGTCACCGTCCATCATGGGTTCGCCCGTCCACGGGTCTACGATCTGCATTGGGGTGCCTGCTTCAGCATGGGCGCGGGTATTGAACTGGTTGAAATCCATCTGATAAATCCTTGTGGTTCGTTGGTTTGTGGCGCGCAGAGGTTAAACCACCTCCCCCGCGCGCCTTACCCGCCGGAGCGGATGGGGCTTATACTGGCTCTGTCGCCTTCACGGTCAGAGCGTTCTGCTTGAAGTTGTAGACAAAGCCCTCGTGCGTGCTGTCCGTGGCTTGGTTCTCCTGATAGGAGTGGACGTACCCAGCCGCGTACTCCACGGTATCGCCAGCAACGAGAGCGTTTGCCGCTCCGGAGCCTGTGCCAATCTTGATCGCGCAAACGCCGCCAGCACTGTCGCACAGAGCTTTGAACGTGGCTTGGTTGGTCGCCAGCGTGCTGCCTTCGATGCGGTTGGATCCTTGGCTGTCAACGCCGGATGCCGCGCCTTTGACGCCGGATGTGAAGCCGGATTTCAGATCGGGCACGTCGATATTGGCGTTGGTGACGCCGAATTGCGGGAGTGTCTGGGGGTATTCCAGCTCCACCCATGTCAGCGCCTCAAAGCCCGCCGCGTCATTTGTCGCGGGAAGTGCTGCGGAGAAGTAGATGCTCTTCCCGATGCTGTTACGTGTCGCCATGATATTTGCCCTTTCATTTGGCAAAGCGGACAGGCCCGCCTGAGCGGGGTGTTGCTGTCCAAAGTTGAAGTGAAATGCCTACCGTTCGCCTCAGATGAAGCAGCCCGCAGGCGGGGCAAACTTACTCGGCTGTAACCCAGCCAATTGCGCGCCATGCGGCCGCGTCCTTTTGCAGCGGTGTAGCAATCGCGCCGATCTGGCCGTTCGCGGCCTTGGTGTTGCTCAGTTTCACGCGCTTGGGCTTCGCCGGTGCCTTGGGCGCCACATCCTGCTCCATAGGCTCTTGATCCGCCGTGGCGGTTTTCTTTCGTGCCATGCTGGCCTCCTCAAAGTGTGTTGTAGAAAACCTTGATCTGCACGCGGAAGTGCGTGCCGCCGAGGTCTGGTTCGCTGTCACCGAGCACCGTCTTGTAAACGATGATCCGCGTGGTTCCCCGCGTAAGGCGCAGATCCAGCGGGAAATGCGCCGCGATGTCGTCCGCAATCGTGTCGGATGTCGCCTGCCATGTGTTTGGCCCCGTGCGCCTGAACAGGTCGATGTACAGGATGCCCATGTGGTCCATGCCGTCGCGGCCCAGCAGCCCCTTGCGCTCGGCCTCATTGCGGCGATGCGTGACGCGGATATAGTCGCCCTCCGGCGGGGTGAACGGCACCCCCGGTAGGCTCATAGGCAGCGCCGTGGGGATTGTCTCGACCCGCGCCATCAGCGCCGCGTGAATGTCTGTTTCAACGCCCATCATTCAGCCCCGATCTTCGCGATCACCTTGCCCGCGATTACGTTGAACCTCTGCACGACCAAATCAAAGCTGCCCGCAGGTGCCTGCCCTGACCAGCCCTCGTTCATGATGCGGTTGATGTAGGGCAAATTATTCGCCAAGTAGATCGTATCGCCCAGCTCAAGCCCCTGCGCCTCGGCGGCTACCTTGCTGATTGTCGCCGTTCCGGTTTCATCATTCAGCTCCAGCGTCCCGTTCGGCACGTTGCCGATTGCCACCTGCCAGTTGGCCCGCGCTGTGCCCTTATCGACGGGCGTGACCAGAATGACCTCGCTGAATGCGTCCAGAATGATTTTGCGCGCGGCGCGCTCCATCTTGGCGTTGGTGCTGTCCTCAAATGCACGGATCTGGTCTGCGAAGCTGCCCACTATTTCCGCCCCACCATCTTGTAATGCGTCACCGTGCCAGCGGGCGCGAACCGGCCCGCGTCGATAATCGTCAGAACGCCGTTGCTTGTGACGATCTTGTCTGTTGTCGTGGGCGTGATGGTCAGGCCCCCCGTGGCCACCAGAACCCGAAAATCTCCGGCCTTGATCAGCGTCCCGTCAATGTCACGCTGCGCCACAGGAAACGCCGCCAGACGGCAAGGATAGTCCGTCACGGTCACGGTGCCGCCTGTCGGGTCGCTTGGCCCGCCACCGGTCACCGTTTCGCGCCGGATGGCTCCTGTTTCGCCCTTATCGCTGCCAAGAATGCGGTCAGCCAGTGCTGCGCCGCGCTCGTAGGCCGTCATCCGCGCACCATGCTGGCCTGACCGGGCCCGCCCGTGATGTAGCGCCGGACCAACCGGTCAACAGCCGGATAGCGCGGCTTGCCCTGCCCGCCGAAGTATTCGGTTTCTTCCTCCAGAACGTCCAACTTTTCGCGCTTGCGCTTGACCAGCCCGTCAACGGTTGCCAGCGGGTCGGCCCCGTTCTGGATCAGAAAGGCCAGCTCCATCTGAGCCTCTTTGATTTCGCGCGGGATACGGTCAGACCTGATCGGGTAATCGCGCATGGTGCCAAACGCGCCGAAGTTGTAGCCATGTGCCTCGGCGGTGTATCGCGGCCATTCGCGCGCCTGAAATTCCTGCACGATCACCCCGCGCCATGTGTAGGTCACATCGAGCGCAATGGCTGCGCGGCGCAGGTTCACCTCGTCGGCGGTGTCACTGGCCGCCAGCGTCCAGCCGAGAGCAGCCCCGCGCGCCTGGTATTCGGCCAGCGTGACATAGCTGTCCGCCTGCTCGCCCGAAAGTGTGGTGTCTAGCGCCATGATGTCGCCTCCTGATCTTGAGAAAGGGGCAACCGAAGCTGCCCCTCAGAAAGATCAGCCCAGCAGAACGCCGCCGTGCTTGCCGTTTGGCGCGGCTGTGCCCCACGCCATGCCGATTTCGTACTTCACGCGACGGTATTGCTTGTAGAGCGCAACCTGGAAGGTCAGGCCGGAAACCGGATCGGTGATCGTGGTCACGTCTTCGGCTTCGTCGCCACCTTCGGGCATTGCGGGCTGACGTGTTGCCAACAGAAGCGCGTTGCGCTGGTAGAACATGTTCCCGGTGAAATTCGCGCCGATGGTGATCGCGTTGTTGTCGGGGATGTCCGTCAGCAGACCGGGCCCTTGGATGGTGATCGTGCCGGTCGCGCCTGTTGCGCCTGTCTTGACAATGTATTTGTTCGCCGTGTCAGCCGCGAAGGTGATCACATCGCCCGCCTTGATGCCTGTCGCGCCAGCGGTGGCACCGTCAAACACGATTTCAGTGGCGCCTGCCGACAGCGCGCCGTTGACCAGCGCGCCGGTTGCCGTGCCTTTGACGTGCGATGCAACACCGGCAGAGTATCCCATACCGAAGCCCATCAGCTGGCGCATTTGGCGCTGACGCAGCAGCTCGCCAGCATCGCCCGCCTCGTTCACCTTGAACAGCTCAGAGTGCTTGCCCTCCAGTTTTGCGCGGGCGGCAGATCCGACGATCATGACGCGACCGACTTGGGGCGCGCCGTTGTCGTCAAGAATGCGGTTTGCCTCAGCAAGATCAGAAAGGTCATTGGCGGTTGCAAAGGGCGTTGTTCCGGCTGTGCCGTATGCGCGCGACATGGCGGCATATTGCGCGCCCAGATCGGCCTCAATGGCGTTGGTCAGCGTGCGAAGGCCTTGGGCGAACTGGTCGGCCAGAATGGTGTTGACCACGCCGTTCGCCGTAACCGAAAGCTGCTCTTCGCCAGTCCAGCGAATCGGGTATGCCTTCGACTTCGTGATGGTCACGTCCTGATAGCCGATGGTCTGGTCGCCACTGTCTGCGGGGCGATCACCTGCCACGATGTCTTCCAGCGAACCCTGCGGAACGATGGGGGAGCGAACAGTCTGGTTGATCGCAGCCATATCGGCGGTGCTGTCGGCGTTCACGTTCGGGATGAAGCCGATCAATTCGCGCGAGACTTGATCCAGCGCGTTGTAGAGGGTGGGGATAAGCCCCGTTAAAGTATTGCTCATTGTAGCTTTTCCTTTTAGGATAGTGTTGATGTTGATGGTTATACAAGAACGTCATTCACCATCCCGGATCATGACAGTCGAACAAGGATAGACCTATGCCCGACAAGAATTGCAGCATTCAAGACTGCGGACGCTCCGCTTCTAGGCGAAACCACGGGAAACGCGGGATGTGCTCAATGCACTACCAGCGATACAAAAAGCACGGAGACCCTTCCCGGGTAGACCGAACTCCTAGCCCCGCAAAGGACTGGATAAACGAGCACGCCGCTCATAACGGATCGGAGTGCTTGATTTGGCCGTTTCACATTGGCGTTGATGGTTATGGTAGAGTGCATCGCGAAAATGACGGCCCCTTGACAACAGCATCGCGAATGATGTGCGAGACTGTTCATGGTAAAGCCCCCAGTAGAAAACATGAGGCCGCTCATTCATGCGGAAAGGGCAATCGTGGATGCGTAAATCCACGACACTTATATTGGGCAACCCCAAGCGAGAACCAAATGGATCGCGTCTGGCACGGCACATCGAACAGAGGCGAGCGCCAACACGGATCAAAGTTGACAGAAAACGAGGTTCTTGAAATTCGGTCCTTGAAGGGGGTTATGCCCAGACTAGAAGTTGCTGGTAGGTATGGAATTGACCCAACTACTGTTTCCCATGTCTGGAATGTTACAAGGTGGGTCTGGCTTCGTTAATCGGTGAGGGTTGTGCCGTCACGCATCGCGGATTGCTTTGCGCCAGCGTCCAGCGCGTCAAAAGCGGCGCGCGTCATAGTTTTCGCTTGTGGCTTCCCGCCGCTCGATCCGGGCTGCTTCCCGCTGCCCCCTGTGCCCGCATCCTTCACAAGATACGGCATCGACCCGGCCAGCTCTTTGGCGAGGTCAGAAAGTGTTGCGCCATGGTCAGCACCGCTGCCGATCATGGGCTTGCCATCGGCTGACAGCACCTTGGGTGTGCCATCATCGTGGAATTGGATGCGCTGCGCTGCGAAGGTGGCCAGCATGTCCAGCCCCTCCGGCACAACGCCAGCCTTGGCCAGCTCCGCCTTGAGGTCGGACTGCGCGCGCTGCGTCATCAGCTTCTGAAACCGCTGGTCGCGCTCGGATAGCTTGGCCTCATAGTCGCCCTTCATCGCGTCCAGCTTGGCCTGCGCGTCCTCTGCACCCTTGCCGGTGCCCTTGGCCTTTTCTTCGAGGTCGGCAATCTTGGCCGCGATTTCGTCGGGCTTGCCGAATTTGCTGTAGGCAGCGGCGTTCTCGCGCTCTTTGACAAGCGCAGTTTTCAGGCCGGTCACGTCCTCGGGGGCCGGAACCGCCGCGAGATCAAGATGGCCTTCGGAAACGTGTGATTGCAGCCATTCCGGCAGTGCCGTGGCGTCTGATACTTCGATTTTCATGGTGTGTGACTTCCCGTCAGTTGGTGAACGCTTCCCGCGTCCGGTTTGTGGGCGCTAGATGCGCGCCCGAAGCTCTTTGAGCGTCAGCTCCCGCCCGTTCTGGTCCAGCATGTCCCGCAGCCCGATCTTACCGTCGCGGAACAGATCCGCGCGGCCAGGGCCCAGAACCTCGTCCTGCCGCGCCTTGCTCTGCCGTGACAGCCAGCCCTCGAATTTCGTGTCCGAAGGCACCTGCCCGTCAATGCTGGCCCGCTTTCCGGGGGGCAGATCGTCGATATCAATGCCCAGCTCGCGAAAGCTCTTGGTCACAGGCGTTGACGTTGAACGACAGCCCCAGTGCAAATTCCCCGCGCCGCCGCCCCACGGCAGGTTGTGGTCAATCGGCTCCTTGCCCTCGACCGTGTAGAGCAATCCGTCGCGGGCAGCACATTCCAGCGTTGTGCGTCCGTCGAGGGTCGAGTTCCACATGACGCCCTTCAGAATGTCCGCGTTTGCCGTGTAGGTCTGATCGCGGGCCGCTGCGCTCACAGCCTGCGTTGCCGATCGCACAAGGCTGTCGGCGTTGCGCTTGCTGATCTCCATGAAGCCCGTGACAAGCTCCCCGTTTCGTTTTCCGCCCCTGACCCTCTGGATCAACTGCGCCGATGTGTCGCCCTGCGCCATGCCGAGCCGCATTGCGTCCGTGAAGCGCTCCAGCGTGTCGCCTGCCTGCCGTGACCACCAGTCGCTGACCGGTGCGCCCTGAACCAGCATATCGCCCACCAGCGCCACAGCCTGCGCCCGTGTGAGCGTTGCCGTTGCCAGCTCTATGCCAAGTCCTTGGTTGATCACCCTTGCCGCAAAGCCCGCCTCGATGTCGGCCAGTTCCCGAAGCTCCCCGATCAGCTGCGAGGATGCCCCGCGGTAACTTGCGCGGATTGTCTCCCGCGCCTGTGTCAGCAGCTTTTCCAGCCGCGCAACTCTGGCGCTGTCCCTTGCAACGCCTGTCGGGTCGATCTTGGCCAGCTGTGCCACCAGATCGCCCTCAAGCTCGCTCAGCAGCCGCCGGATCGCCCTGCGCTGCCCCGCCTCGACACGCAGCAGGTCAATCGCGTGACGCGTAACCAGATCCGCGATGATGTCGTTTGCGCTACCGTCAGCGGGGGCCATCTAGAACCTGTGTCATTATGTGTTCCATCAGGTAGGCGCGAATTTCTGTGTTGCCCTCTGCGGGAACTCCAGCATTTTCCATTATAAAATCGGCAGCATGGACGCATTCATGGGCTATAGTTTGCACAGGCAGTCCGCGCGGTATGACCATCGCGAACCACATTTCGCCTTCGTCTTCCCACATCACCGCTCCAGCATTAGCGCACTGGAACGTGGGGGCATTGGGGAACTGCTTACATAGCGCCTTAAACGACTTTAATACGGCGATTTGCACCTTAAAGGGATCAGCATAGATAACCCGAAACTTCTCACAGTTGGCCACTACTCAAGCCCCAGCGGGTTGCCCGTAATGCTCGGCGCTGTTGTCCCGATGCGCTCGGCTTCCTCGTCTGGATCCAGATCGGCCGCCACCATTCCGCGCCGCGCCAGTTCGCGCAGGAAGGTCTCGCGGCTCATGTTGCCTGTCTGGACGGCCTGCAAGAGAACGCCCATTTCCTGCGCCGTCATCATGCCGACCGTAAATTCTTTGTTGACCGTGACGCTCGGCTTCGCGTCGATGCCGCCATAGCGCGCCATCCAGATCAGCGCCTGCTCCAGCGCGTCCTGTAGCTGGTCTGCGGTCATCCCGAGAACAGATGTTTCCTTTTCCGCGTCCAGCGTGGCACCGGTTGCCGATTCCGACCGCGCCACCAGCAATTGCAGGCCGTGGGTTTCCATCTGGAACTCTAGGTCTTTCAGATCCTGACGCCCCGCACCGATAGCAGCGCCCGAATGTTCGACCCATTGCAGCTTTGCCTCCGGGGCCGTTGCTGTGGTCATCTGCCCCACGCTGATTGTGATCGGCTCGTCATCCGTGCGCCCTGATCCGAACAGGATTGGCACGCGGGCAAAGTGCAGAATGTTGCGCTGGTCCGACTGCGACTGCCAGTGCGCGATATTCACGTCTGCCAGATCGTCCAGCAGCGGCTCGGCCTCGAAAAAGCCCGTGCGGTTGGCGTAAAACGGAACAACCGTGATTTCATCCATGCCGCTGAATGTCGGCTCGTCCAGAAGCTGCCATTCGTCTTTGCCGCCCGCTTGCTTCACCTTGCGATAGAGCCGCGTCATCACGCCTTGGTCTGTCCGGTCCAGAACGCGCACCTGGTCGATGGATACCGTTGCGAATTCGTCCTGCGGGTCTTGCTCCGACACGCTCTCCATGATGCGCAGCTGCGCCAGTACCGTGACATTGTTCACGACCTCTGTGCGCCAGCCCAGCACGTCCTCTACGCGCAGGTGAACCATGTAGGGCCGCAACCCCTGCTGTGCCGCCTGCGCCGCTGTGACCGTGCCCTGCCGCGCCGGTGCGTCCACCATGATATAGGCAACGCCCGCCTGCATTCCGTCCTCGAACACCTCGCGCGCAAAGGTCGAAAGGTCACGGCCCGCAAGGTCGATATTCGTCGCCCATGCCTTCACCTCGTCGGGCGTATCCTCGGCCAGCTCGACCGGCTTC
>TARA_R110002020_G_scaffold149972_4_pt1 | contig 18824 bp, 12 predicted proteins | sample TARA_R110002020 | Tara Oceans TARA_R110002020 (sample SAMEA4396489) | marine metagenome | biome: Westerlies Biome; feature: [MES] marine water layer (ENVO:01000295) within the mesopelagic zone...; material: water (ENVO:00002006), including particulate matter (ENVO:01000060) such... | reverse complement strand
AGATCCTGATCGAAGCCCGCCGAAAGCCGAAGGATTCTCATACAAAGTATCCAGAGCATTACGAACATCAGTGTTGCGATAATTTAAATTGTTGTATACCGATAACTCACGCACAGCCGTGTCTAGACCACCACCCATTGTTTCTGGTGAGCCGGGAGCGTTAAAAATAGAACGAATGATCGTTTGATATTTATCACGAGGAGGCTGTCCGTAGGGAACTACCTCAAAAACATAAGGTGATGTTGTCGTGGATGGAATGGACTCATTAGCTAAATATAAACCATTGATAGCTCCATGTTGTCCCACAGATTGTACCACCTCATAGGTGTGTCTATAATTGCCCACCGTAGAAGTAGCAAAATTACGAGGCGCACCCGTTTCCAGACGTGGGTCACTAGAAGCTGACTGATAAGGTATGTTAGCAATCGTTACTGGGTTAATATTACCACTGAGTGGCAGCATTGTTCCCACTTCAATAGCTTCTCGGTAATTTGGTGTGCGTGCAGAAGATGAGGCAAAACTCATTGGGGAAACTGCACCGATACGTCGGTCATCAATTACGGTTGTTGTTAATTGAACATTTTGAGCGGTAACAATGTCTTTAATTGTACCCGACAATTGTGGGTCTTTATTTTCTAGGGTCGGGTATTTAAGAGGAAATTTACTTCTCTCTAAAATGTGGCTTTCAACAATGTTGGTAGATTCTGCCGCTAAATTGGTAGTAGCGGGTAAAACGTTCTCTATGACGCTATCGACAATCCCGTCCATCCATTTGAAATATTCAGTAAATTTTTCTAATTGTGGTGTATTCTGCACTGAATCAAAATATAAGCGTCGGAGTCCTTCTAACTCTTTATAATTCAAGCGATATTTATTAACCGGATTACCAATTAAGTAATTAAAATTCTCCAAACCCGCAAAAGATTTAAGTATGTCTCGTGAAATGTTTTCATACATACTCTTGCCAATGATCATCGCCTCTCTTGCTGGGGCTTCATTTGGCTTAAAAATAATGGTAGACTCACCCTGTGCGTTAACCACATTGGCTGCGGTAGACTCTTCGGGGGTTGTGACGCGCACCTTTGAAACAAATTCGTTTTCATAGGCTTTAATATCAATTGGGAAATTATATCCAAAGCCGGGATAAGTTTTAGAAACGGCAGCACCGTAATCACCAAACGCATTGGTAAAGTTTATAGACGCAGATGTTATATCTTTAGCCTCAAAAAGACCGCTGGGGTTTGGAGCATTAACTTGTTCAAAATCCCAATGGAAAATGGTAGTTAAGTATTCAGGAACAAATGTGGTATCATTATCATTTTTGCGATTAACATTTTGAAATGGATTTAATCGTCCTTCGCTGTCTTTATATTTTGCATGTAAGAAAACTTCTTCTTGTTGCAAAGAATCTGCATAATATTTACAATTTCCGATACGAGCCTGACTGCGATATGCAAGAGCGCCAGTATAATTGGTTCTTTCTGCGCCGACGAATACACGTTTTCCATTTCCTACAAATCCACCAGCAGCGCCAGCTTCGATTGAAGAAGAAATATTAAAGGAGTTTATGGTTTGTCCTGAGTCTACTTGGTAGCCAATAAGACGTGCCCAATATTCACCAGTGGCACCGCCACCGGGAGGTTGAGGCATATTTCTCAGATCGCGTTTTGGCTCAACAACTATCGCCAAGTTCCAATTCGTTCCATCGAACAAATCATAGGTATCGGTCTCAATGGGAAGAAAGTTACCATTGGTTGAAGAAAGTACAAACTTACCGTCACGTTCGGTTCTGCCAGCATGAACTGCATACACAGCCATACCAACAACGTCGGCTGCGCCGCCCCAGCCAGTTGAAGTTGCGTCAGCTTGATTGGCGTTGTGCAGTCCGAAAACAGAGCCGCTGGTGTCATATGCAAAAAAGAAGTTGCTATCTGAAGATGGCTGTCTCGGAAAGTAAGTGTTACACTCTACTGTAAACGCTCTGCTTAACCCACCAGAAATAAATGATTGGGCGTTTAGATCTGTTGAAGACGTAAAGTTAAAAATAGAGGCATCGCTGGGCAACGCAGTTCCAGAAATATAATTCTTTAGCCCGTAAAAATCGATTGTCTTATCTTTATATTGTGAAATCTCTTCGCGGTTTTCGATAGTTGTTGTTGTAAAGTTGGCATAATTGCGAACACGAAAAAGGTTCTGGTCAACGCCATAACAATGAAGAATATTTCTAACCGAATCCTGTGTGCCCTTGGACTTATAAATGTAAATAAGATTATTATAAAGATTCCTATAAATCTTATTTTTCAAGTCGGAGATCGAGCCACTGACTAAATTTCCAACTGTTGTCTTTTCATCAAGTTCAGCTAATATATCAGCGCCAGCCAAAAAATTTCCAATATTGAATCCCTGTGATTCAAGGATTTTGTCATAAAAGGGAAATATCTTTAAATCTTGGTTTTGATAATTTTTATCTTTTACCTTTTCAAATGAAGAAACTTGGGCATATAATTCATCAAAGTAAGCACCTATAATGTGAGATAAATATCTTAAATCAAAAGTGTCTTCGGCGGTGATCCACTCTGGCATTAAAGAGTAAAAATTATGATTATTTTTATTATCATAAGCCACTGCTTCCGAACGACTATTAGTTTCCAAAAGGGAGACTTGGGGGTGGAAGGAATACATGATTGGATCAGGGATTTCGTAATATGCCGAGTCATATTCTTCAATAGCCGAACCAAGTGACCGGCACTCAGCATCGTAATTAATGATCGAAGCACTACCAACTCGACCCGAATAATCCAAAAGTTTGGAGTCGCTGCCTGCGACTTCTGTTATACCCTCGTTAAATTTTAAATATAACGACAGGGGGCGGTTTGTGCTGCCACTAAGATTAGAGCCTCCATAAACCTGAGTATTCCAATTTAATCCTATTTCTCTCTCAGTACGCTGCGTTTTCCAATACCGAAATTCATCAATCGCCCCCTCATAAAAGTTCTGTGTAGCAATACCATCTGGCATTTGTCGCAAACCGATATTACCCGATACTGTATTGACCTCTGCGCTGTTGACGATGGCAGAGGAGTTGGTTTCTTTATATGTACCATCCATATAAAGTGAGGCGGTCAATGCTGCGCCAAGGTAGGGGGCGTTCAACACAAAGGCGTAGTGATGCCATGAACCTGCAACACCCAAAGTGGGGGCGGGGGCGAAGTCTATCTCCACAGTAGGAATGCCAGCTAAACCACCAGTGATATTCCAAAACAGGTCGTTACCTATTATGGTCGCGCCTAAACTAAGAAATCCATTGGTGGCATCCTTTATTTGAAACAAACCGCCTTGGCGTGGAGCATCTGGTGCTGGTTCGGGTTTTGCCCAAAATTCTATAGTGACGCCCTTTACAGGATCAAAATACAAATTATTCTTTTGAAAAGTGGAAGCGTTATAAACGTTGTCAACATTAGGACCAGCCTTAATCTCAACTTGTTCAGAAGTCCGATCGTCAGTATTTAGAATTATATACCCTGTTGTCTTGGGATATTTATCTTTCCAAATCCAATAGTCAAAGGTATTAGAGTCGTTTAAAAACTTATATTGTTCAGCCTGTGTTCCATCAAAGGGGTAGTCTTCATAAATTCTTTTAATACCAGTTTCGTAATGGTATTCTGCCGAACCAAAGCGCACATAGTTGGATAAACTACTGGAGATGTCTACGAAAGCAAATATTTTACGATCAAAATCTGCCTTTTGTTTAACTGCCTCATATGATTCAATAAAATCAGAACCACTTACAGTGAACTGGTTTTTAGAGGCTTTGGTCAATGCGGTTTCCGCATTGCTTTTAAAGTATTTCTTCAGGCTCATTAATCAACCCTAAATTTAAAGGTATTGGCTGGTTGTATATACCTTCCTTGTAAATAGAGTTTAAACGCAATTTCATACTGATATCCTGTTTCAAAATTAGTAAAATCTATGTCGGCATAAGACCCTGAAATGTCATAAGACATCAAAGTCTCTTGAGTAGAGCCAGTTCCAAAAGGAGTGACCACATAATTATCAACCACTCGTTTAATCGAATAATAAACTTTCTCTACTATCTCAGTAGAAATTTCGCTTGTGGCTACCGTATAAATTGTCGGACTCCAACCCTTTTTACGAATATAAAGACGTATGCGTGAAACGCCTCCAGAACCCGTGCTATAGGTGGGGCGTAAGTTGGTAACATTTATCACATATTGAGAATCAGGATTATAAGTGTCAGATTTAAAATCCTTTACAGAAATCGCTGATCCGGTGTGATATATATGTCCATCGCTGCCATACCACACATCATAAATGGTTGAGGCTGTCGTGGCGAGTGCTGCGGAAGCTGAATAGATGCCGCTGTCGCCGGTCTGCCCGCCCGTAACTGCGCTGGTATTAATGCTCGCGCTTCCCAGTGTAGAATAATATTTTACATAGATAGGACCAGTTCCAATGGCGGGAATATCTCTCAATTCCCCGCGTATATTATTATATAAATAAATGTTATTGGAGTTTTCAGCCGAGCTAGCCAAAGTAGAACTAGCATAAAAATTACCCCGGTCATCTCCTCGGGAAGAATTCCAACGTGCCTCTAATGCGGGTCGTTTGAACCAATATTCGCTACCTCTAGCAAAGAACTTCTTATTATAATAAGATGACGAGGGAATAGTGTTATTTTCGCCGCTTTCTTGTGAGGAAGTTAGTTTGATAAAAAATCCGTAATTACTCTTAGTACCTTTTAGCCACTCTTCGACCAGATCGGTTACATCTACCTCTAAGTCCTCAATGCCCGTTCCAAAGACCGCTTTAAACTCAGGGTTGGCGTGATAATCGCCACCCGCTGCTGTCCACGTTGTATAGCTAGTACCGTTAAATGATGCGGTGAACCAGTTAGAAACGCCCCTATCCAAATATTCTTCTGTGTCTAAGCCAATACCCTCGTCCCATGACTGTGATACTGCATTGACGGTCAATGTAAAATCAGTTGGTTGAGTTCCCACATGCGGCGCATTAGTAAGCTTAAGAAAAAAAGTAGCCGAACCTGAACCGGGAATGTCTCCGTCAGTTCGCTTTTGAGCGATATCTGTAGTGTCAAACTGTAACAAGAATCGTGCTTTTTCTAATGATGAAGTGGTAAACGCCCCATAAAGAGAATAAACCTCAACAATATCCGCAGCACCCATATTGGCATCTGTGGCGCGGGTGCTTTTTACACTACCATACCCATTCGTAATGGTGTTGTCCTTGGTGGCAAAAAACTTTTTAATAGCCATTAGATCCCCTCTCCTGTAATGTTGGTACTATAGAACTTGATTTCAAATACATAGTTTTGAGGAATCGTAATAAAACGCCCATCAGAGGTGGTGTTCTTAATGAAGTCATATTCAATATCGGAATATGGACCACCGTTTACTCCATAAAATTCCATTTTCAAAACGTCATCTACTTGTTCTGTGTCGTTGACTAGTTTTGTAATTTCAGCAACGTTGAGAGATTCCCCAAAATTAAATTTACGTCGATTAAAATATTCTCTTATTTGTTGTTCTGCTGCTACACGCGAATCGAGTAAGTTAAAGTTGGGATTTCCAATAAACGAAAATCGCATCCCAAAATTTATTATTTTTCCATCTAATATATCTAGCGAGTCAGATATTGTTTTATAGCGCGATAACCATGTTTTCAAATTGTCTTTTATTGCCTGTGAGGCTTGAGTTAAATTTCTAGACGTATCTTCTGATAAGATGTATAAGTTAATGGAGCGGCGGGGGGACATATCGTCCCTAAAAGCAGCGGCGCGTTTTACGACACCAAATTCGGCTGGCATCCTGTAACAAAAGGCTTGATAATCTTGTAGGGTCACTATTCGATTTTGGGAAGCATAAACACCGGCTGTTGCTTGTTTAATTTCATCATCAGTTAAAGTAATATTGTTACCCGCGATTCGGCGCTCGTTTTCCACCTCTAAAGAAGTAACGACGCCATCTTTTAACACCTCATCGGTCGCATCGGCAGAAAAACTAAAGACAGCATTGTCAATTTGATTAAGAGCTTTTGCGCCAGCCGAAAGGGAATCGGTGGTATTATAACGATAAGTAATTGTTAAGGTTGTGTTAGACGGACCAATGCCAAACTTATCATTTTCATTTAAAACAGTGGGATCGAGGATAGCTGATGAAATATAATCCTTACCATACTTTTGAAGAATTACGTTTGTGGGATCATTAACACTGTTTAAAACATTGCTAGTGTCCTCTTTTCCATTACCAAAAATCATCATGGTTGTTTCATCAAGCTGATCAACAATGAACCTTCTTGGTGCCACAAAGGGCTTAAGCACCTTAAGTGTTCGGGATGCTGTGGAGTTGTCATTAATATAACCACGGTAAGCAACATCCTGACTCAAAGATTCCACTTGATAATAAATGTTGCCCTCTAAATCGACTACAGAAATAATTTCTACAATGTTTGGTTGTTCTAGCTCTAGATTATAAAAAGTGTTTAAACCAGAGCGGTCTGGGACAATAATCTCCGAAGTGGTTACTAGTCCCGAAACCACTGCCGCATTTCTCTTTGCGGCGTATTTTGAGGGGATGCCTGTTGTGGAATTTACTTCCGATACTACAAATTGAGTGTCTTCCAAGGAAAAGTCAACATCTTCTGTTAAAACAAAAACTGCGCCTTCGGTTGAACTAAATGAAGTGCCCGCTTTTACAATTGGCAGATAATTTGTATTTGGACCAGCGTTAGAGTCGGCAGCGGGAACATCCACATACAAAGATATAAACCCAGTAATATTAGGTGATAAAGTCTCCTTATAGCCCAATTGGCGAGCTAGTCTAATAATGTTGTCACGGTTGATAGCGCTGTCCAACATATTTTCATTGGCTTGGTAATCTAGTTGAAATGATGTTACGTCGCCAATATAGGCTACTGCGTCTAATAAAAATGAACCAAAAGATGCCTCAGTAAAATCGTTAAATTCGTTAGGGTAAAATCTCTTAGCATATGCCACTAAAGAATCTTTAATGCTTTCAAAATCTCTAGCGAGATAATTAATTTCGGGTTTTTTTGCCATTATGTTGTTACCTCAAAAATGTCTTCCTGTCTAGTGTTGGTTGGTTCAATAACATATGCTATCTTGATACCCAGAAAATGTTCTTTCACAGCAATATTAATATCCCTAATTGCAATATAAGGGGCATACAAATTTACTTGGTCGTTAATCTCTTCTTTTATTTCCTCATCATCCACAAACCCTTCTGGCTCAAACAAGAATCTCTTCAAACCACAACCAAAATCTATATCGGTTAATTTTTCACCTTTCTCGGTAAGAATCAACATTTTTAAATTTTGCTTCGCGTTTGCATTGAACGTTTTTGTTAAAAGATACGGTCCTTCGACAGTATCTAGGCTCAGTGGGATTGATGGCTGGTATCCTTTTGGCATCTTATAATAACCCTGCTAAATCCCCGCAGTCTTTCAACCACGGATGGTCTCCCAGTAAATAGCCCCTTAAAGAAGAAAACATTTCATTTAATACTTCGTCCATTCCCTTAAATACCCCACTTTGGCGCATGATGGGAATTAAATCTTGCCCTATTTCAACATTCGGAATCGTAGAAATCGTATTAAACAGCATCGCTGGAACAAGAGAGGATTTAATTATTGCATCAAACTCGGGGGTTTTTATAAGTTCAATAAGCAATCCAGTAACAATGGAAACATTTTTGGGCACAGCATTATACTGATATACAGTATTTAAATTTATATCATTGAACTTCTTGGCTATTTCTATTATCTCTAAAAGCTTTTCTGGGGCAAACTGTTGTTCCTTAGACGCCAGCGGAAGAGTGAAAAAGGGATAGCGACCGACATAATCGCCAAAATACTTTTGTTCATAATAAATTGCCTTTTCGGGAAAGCCAGCATTTTGCACATCCTTGGAGAGCGAATTTTGTGCGACCTTGGTTCCCATTTTGACGACACACCTTACGCCCACAGTGATTGACTTGAATAAAGCATTAAGAATCTTCTCTTTATTAGATATCCACGTTTTAATTCCAATTCCAAATTCGGTTTTAAGGGTTAGGTTGGTCAGAAAAACTTTTCCATAATATCCCTCAAAGTCATCAACTGAACAGACAGCGGACTTTCCTGACATTGAAATAATATCCAAAGCACCAATAATCATTCCAAGATCGGGACCGCTGCTATCTGGATTAAATGTTTCGTCACCACTATAAAAGACAGCAAACATTTTTAAAACTTCGCGAATACAAGCTGTCACACCGTCTTTATTAAGGCTTGTTAGTTCTTCGGTACACAAAATGATGTCCGAGAGGTCTTTCGCTTCTAGTCTGATATAACTTTCAAAAGCGTACCGTACTTGTTCGGCATCAGCTAGCTTATCATTATTTTTATAAGAGCGCACAAACTTATCATCGAATTCTGCTATTTTTGCGTTGTCTACGCTCAAAAAAGAAAGACGATTCGTGGGTTCTAAAATTAAGATTTCATTAAGTAATTTTTCCGAAAATCTTTGTTTATTGATGCTGGGGTCAAAGCTTGCGATTTCAGATGGTGAGTCGGCGTATATTTTTTCATTCAATCTCTCTAGGCTACGATACACCACCCGTTTAATTGCCAATTCGGCAAGAAGAGAAGCCTCTGCTGGAGTAAGTTCATCAAGTGGCAAATCAGGATAAGTTTCTAAAGTAAGATTTTGAGCTACCATCGTATACTCTTGTCTTTCTCTTAAAACGGCTTTTACATATTGAAAAAATAAATCTACTATCAACTCATCTTTATTATCGATAATTCGAAACTTGTTCATATAAACCATAGGTACGATAGAAAAAAACATTTCGCACACGATGTTCTTGATTTTAAGGTCGGCACCATAACTTAATAGAGCCTGTGCAACTGCTTTACTGCTCATGTGGTAACCTCTTTGACTGCCTCTAAAACTTTTTGCTGTGCAAATTTGGTCATTTTTATCGATAGCGGCTCACCGAAAAGTTTGCTTGAGGCGATTTTTTGCATTTCATAAAACGCTTTGCTGTCTACAGATCCTCTGGCTATTGCATCACCAAGTGCTTTGGGATCATATTTTTTGCCATCTGTTAGGTTTCTATAAAAGTCTTTTAAGGTGGCTTCAACCTTCGTTATGATTTTTTGAATTTCTTTTTCTGCACTTTCTTCAAAAAATACATCATTCAATAAATTGTCAGAACGCTGGAAAAATAGAGTTACGGGGGCTTTGGGATTACCCACTCCCTTTAAAAGCTCTATGAGGTCATCCTTTGCCGTTTCTTTGTTGTCGGCGCTGGCTTTGGGATCCGATAAGATATCCATCTGGATCTTAATTGCACCCGCGTTGTTTGCTTTAATAAAAGGTCTAAAGAAAAAGTCCGCGACCTGTTGATCGGGGGTTCCAATTGAGGCATCAAGCTCATCATCTAAGTGATCATAAACAGCACTAAAAGTTACTTGTATCAACTCATATAATTCCTTAGCCTGAGTTGAGTTTAAGGTTGGGATATTATCCAAACTCTTCTGTCCGAGGGCATAATATATTTTCTCTTGGGGACTCTTAACTTTTAGTTCTTCATACATTTGAGGATATTTTTTTACCATCTCCTTATAATCTTGAAGCTCATCCACAAAAAACGGCTCAGATAATTTAGGGAGATCTCTGGTAAATCTCGTTCGACCTTCGCTAATGTCCACATTAAACTCTTCAAGACCGATGTCTAGCTTTAAAAGCGTTAAACTAGAGTTTCCATACTTATAGTGTAATCCTTCTTCATCCAAGGTATGAGTCAAAGAAAACGGTGCATGAATCAATTCAGGTACACTTTTTCCATCGACCTCAATGGCATTGGGATAGTTTTCACTCACAAATTCTTTATATTTTTTGGGAAATCTGCGTGGGTCCAAAATGGGCAACAACGCCAAAATATTTTCTAACCACGCATAAAAGTAGTTTGGATTATTTAGTTCGCGGCTTACGCCCAACAAAATTTTATCCATTTCATTTAATGTTCCTAGACCGCCAGCAGCGACGGGCTGCTCCACATCAAATAATGCTGCTTCCACAGAAGGATAAAGTGGAAAGAGAAAAGGATTCATTCCTATAACAACCTTTAAAACATCTTGCAAAAATTCCTTTTCAAAGCCATCGTTTCTTAAAAGTGTTGTATTGCCCTTCTGCCGGTAGCTCAAAGTATCGGAAAAAGCATAGGGAAAGAGATTATACTGTTTAACATAACTCCGAGTCTCGGGCTGACCATTAGTCTTAAGAACCCGACTCAAGCCGTAATTCCCATACAATACGTTATAAGCCAAGGATAAATCTGCTCTTAAAATATCTTCTTTATCGGGGTTGTCTCCCGCCATGTCGCCTGTAAACAGGAATTTTAAAACCTTATAATCATAATAAGGCTTTATTCTCAACTGGGAAATAATTCCCGAAATGCTTTGTGCCAGAGCAAAATTACTAAAGCCAGCTAATAATGCTGGAGCCGTGCTTACCTCATTTAAAACGCCTGTGCCGATATTGAGAATTTCACAAAAAGCACTAGTTCTCTCTTCCAGTTCAGCTTCGGCTTGCTTAAAAATGTCGTCAGCATCATCAGCGTTTCCTCTTTCTCTTATAAGTTTTTGTTTGAGTGCATCTTTAATCGCGTCTAAAGTTTCTTGTCCGTTTACTAACTTTGGAGGACATTGTTCACCGGGTGCAATTTGTTCAAATAGTGTGGCGGCGATGAAGGCTTCGTACTCATAACTTGCATTAAGAATGTTTAACATGGTTCTAAATTTAGAATCCGCAAAAGTCACAGGAGCAAAAAAGTTGTTAGCTAAAAACTTACCATGATTAAAAATATGTATTGGGGTATCTTCATTTAATAATGCCTTAAAATTAGCAATTGGCATTTGAGATGCTAAAAAGCGTACAAACTCCTGAAGCTTTGCACTGGTAATTTCAATGTCAATGGCTCGTAATTGAGATGCTACGACTTCACTATTTTGGGGCGTAAGTCCAGACGATGCGACCTCACCTTTTTTATTATTTAGTCCGACACCTATATCAGAGGTGTTTGGATCTAATTCCGACTGTTGGCAAGAAGAAAAATCTGCATCACACTCTACATCGAGCAGTGCAAGAATCATTTGAACGAAACCAACAATAAGCTCGGTCATAATTTTTAAAATAAGACCCAAAAGGAAAGCCCTTAAACACTTGTACCAATCTATAGACGGCATGGACGGTACGCGGCGATTATAAATCATGCCGAGGATGGGAGAAAGGGGTTGCTGCTTGAGGCGATCTTCAAAAAGCTCGGGAAAATTCTCGATCACCTCTCTTGCCTCTAAAGAAGTTCTATACGTTCCCATAACATCGAAATCAGCCAAACACGCAAGATCACCGCCGCCTAATTTTGATAATTCACACTTAAAACGATCAATTGCCTGTGCAATGAAAAAAGCCCAATTCGCCTTATTCATAATATTATTATAAAGGTCATCAAATGTTTGAACTGATTTTAAAGCAAATTCTAAACACCCAGAGCCACCGAAGGCTTGTTCAGTAATTGTATATTTGCGTTTATAAAGCTCCGTCAAGAGTTGTTCTTTTTCTAAAGGACTCAATGTTTGAAAAACATCCCCAAAAGAATTTAATACTGGACCTCGAAGTGGTTTGGTTGGTGGGGTGGCTGGTGGCGATGGTTTGTAAAAAACAGAGTACTTATAAAGCTTGTCAAAAAAGTCTTTATAGTTGTCGGCTGATACAAGTTTTTCGAAGTCGGTCTCGACTAAAGATAGAATCATCGAATATTCAGGTGAGCCATAGCCCGATATAGCTTGGTGAGTTTTATTAGAAAATTGCTTTATTTGTAAAAAACTATAATCTAACTTAGCTGACTTGCCCTCTGAATCAAAAGTTAACCAGCGAAGTTGTCTAAGGAGCGACGGGTAATCAGGGCTGTAAGTGATTTCCTTACCTTCTTGATCCTTACCAAGTTTGAACGGTCCCTGTAGCTTGGCAAAATCTGTTATAGAAACTAACTTCTTGTCTACCATTTCATCGACTTGTAAATTAAAAGGAATATCCGTTCCTAAATCAAACTTTCTCTGTTGAACTCCAGTGCGGACAATGGATGCAAGAACAAGTGCCACACACCGTTTTAAAGCCTTATCTTTTGGAGAATTTACAAAAATATATTCCATATCGCTTAATGGCGAATCAGCTTTTTTCCCCTTAAGGGCTTCTCCAACGTAACTTGCCAGCCCTTTCATTTCTGTGATGTCGAAAGACGAAAACACTGCATCTAGTTGTTTAATATAATCTTGTTCTATCAAGCATGTTTTTCCACTATATAAAACAACTTCTTCTAGCTGTCCAAGCTGATTAGTGGTAGGAATAATAGGAGTTGCAAAAGCCATTCCTTCATTGGCGAGTTGGGTGTTTTCTAAAATGATAGCAGCCAAATCAGCGAACTGGTTTTTTATTTGAATTCTTACGCCCAGTGATTCTACCGACTTTAATTTTTGTGCGGTAGCTTGTCCTGTGATGACCGAGGTTTTTACAAAGGTAGAGAAGCCTTTTATGGTGTCCAGTTGAGTTATAACACTTTTTTGAAGCTCGGCAGTTTTTTCATCGTTGCCGATATAAAGAGACTTACCTGCCTCGGAGAGACTAGTGAAGAATTTTTGTGCGGCTTTGCTTAGGCGAGGTAAACGTGATTCTAAATCTGAAGTGCGTAGAGATACCTCTGCCACCTCATCTAAAAGGGGCGGCAATTCACTTAAAAAGCCATGAATAACCTCTGCTCCGTAAGACGTACCTTCGTGAAGGTTTGTCAAAAAATTAACAGCATCAAGGTTCAGTACACGAGGAACTATGGTATCCACTAAAAGAGTCAAAGGAATTTTATATGTAAAAAAGCCCCAGCGAGCCGTAGATACAATTTTGGGATTATAAGTCACTACAATTTGGGGTTTAGATGAGGCAGCGTCGTTGGCAATTACATCCTCAAAAATTGCCGGGTTTAATTTTAAAAATTCTCCCGCTGACTCGGCTAATATAGCTCTCGTTTTTTCATTAAAAAGAAAATTTCGACCCAACTGCTCTAAGATAATACCTTCTTTGGCGCAAGTGCGATAAATAAACTCTGTGTCGTCAATATCGCTTAAATCCGAAAACTCAAATTTATCTCCTTGGTTTGTTTGGGCGTTTATGTCTTGTAAGGCTTTCACTCTAGCATAAGGCTCAACATAATAGGGTCTAATAGACTCATCAATAACCGTAAGCTGATTATAAATGCCGCTATAATATTGATTAGAGGTCTTAGCTGGACCAAAATAAAAAGGCTGGACAATATCCACTGTTTTATCTGTTTGGTTATAAAAAGTTATATTGGTTTGAGCTAACTGAGCAGCAGGAAGCCTGCGAAGGCGATTAAAAACACTTAGAATAAATGTAGGATCTTTAACATTGGCATCCTGCACACCAGAGATCTCTTTAATCTTTGGAATAGCATATTCAGTGGTTAAAGAAATCATTGCTCCATCGGCTGGGAGCGTTACGTCTTTGATATTATCCGATAAAGTTTTAGTATCTTTGGGCTTTACGGTAAATTCACGCTCTACATATCCCGTCTTACTCTTTGCTACTCCAGCTAAAACCCTGACTTTAATATATTTTGACTTTTTCTTGGTAATCCGCTCTAGTGGTGTTCCATTGGCTAAAGCGCCCAACACATCATTACTTGCAAAATCTTTGTAAGGGTGTTTGCCCTTTGCATCTTTATACAAACCAACCGGGAAATCGCCTTCAGCTTTAATCTCTAAGTCAATTTTACCAGAAGTGGTGCTTAGGGGCAAAAACTCAGGATTTACAAACTTTGGTTTAAGATTTCCTGCATCTTGTATACGAATAAAACCTTGGTTAAGTTTGTGTGGTCCTGAAACTATGGTGGCATAAAAGACGTTCTGTGCATTATAAAAAGCCTTTGCTAAAAACTGAGTGCCCGCATCTAATGGAAATATTGGAGAGAGTTTTAAAGAACCATCAGCAGCATTTAAACCATTGCTAATATATAATTGAGCATCTTGTGTGGTTATTTTATAATAACCCTGTCCCTTCAAATCGTATGAAATAATGAGGTCGTCGGCTGTTTCCGAAAAAAAACTATCGGGGGCAAATTTTTCTTTTATGTCTGTCATCTTAAGTGGTTTTGTTTAGTTTACTGCAAATATAAGTAGGACTCCCATCCATGAGATAGCTAGCCTTATAGGCTCCGTGGTTAAATTGTCTTAAGTTTATTTCTACTACTTGCATAATATTATCAATATAGGTTAACACGTTATTACTAATCGACACCGGATCAACAGGTGGTGATGTAAACGGGGTAAAAGGAATGGTGGGCACATGTACATGTCCGACCATGGCGGTGGTAAGTTGTGCAATCATTTTATCTACCATGGCAAACTGGGTATCTAATTGAGCTAAATGCTCCACAATACCATTCATCGCATCTACCATATTGCCACCTTTAATCATAGGTTGAAGATCATAGTTTGGCTCATTGATATTAGCGCCGCCAATTAAATCAATCCCATATTTACCTTTAATGTTGTTGTTGGTAGAATTGAATTGGTCAGTCATCGTAACAAGTTTAATACTCTCTCGTGCAATCAATCGGATGCCGTCAGCCTTCAATGCCACAGCAGATTTGTTTTTGGCTGCGCCATCAACAGAACCTACTTTTTGCAAAAATTCAGTCAATCCAAAGTTATCATCTATATCTGTTCGTTGTGAAATATAAACTCTGGCGGCATCTAAAGTGAAATTATTTTCAGAGCGTGCATCAGTATCGGTCTCTTGAATTTTTTGACCGACAGCGCCGAGGCGTCCCGTCACTACATCGATTGTCGAGCAATTTGTTTCTCCAAAATAACCAGAATCAAGACCAGCGGGGCGGTCTTTGCCTAAAACAATATAGGCATCGCCCAGTGATGTAACAAACTCTCCCGGTGCAGCCTTATAACGTAAGTATGGCTCGGCAGGGAGAGGTGCTGCTTGATAAGTCCGTTCAAAAGCTTGAGGATCTTCAAGGCGTTCAGAGGGGGTTAATTTTCCCTTTACTGCTTTAGGCTGTTTATAACTCATGCGCCCAGCCTCGTTGCTGCTCGGCTGGCTTCACCATACGAAGAATATTGATCAGGATAGCCGCCAGTGAACCATCTTTTCTCTTTGCTCCGAATATCATAATGAACAAAGCCGGGATACCAACCCAGCCCGCCATTTATTATTTTACCTGAAGCCATTAGATCTTTTACTACTTTCCACACCATGCTCGATGTAAGACCTTTCACTTGGATATCTACGGCTTTACCTAAGCGATGTTGAGATGATTGTTTTCTGCCGGGATCTTTTTTTCCTTTATTTTCGGGCAATTCAGCGTAAAAACCGGGATATTTCTTCCACCAGTTTCCTCGTGCTTTAAGAGGGGGTTGATAGCCGCCTCGACCTGTTATTGTGATTCTCGCGCCATCGAGGGCTTCACGAATAATCTCCAATTGTTTAGCAACGTTGATAATGTTTGATTGAACCTGTTCTCCGGTTTGCTTGGGATTGCCCATGGGTGCAACAGCGTCTTTATCAATATCTCTAACTTTAAAGTTCTCTGTGAGTTGTAAATTAGCTTGCCATTCACCATTTGGAGTTTCAGTGCGTGGGGATTTTGCACTCGTGTCACACGTTGTTGATTGGACAGTGGGTCGGCTGCGATGGAGCGGTGGAGCGGTGGTTTCATCATACATGATTTTCTCAAAACTATTTTTAAAAGCAGTAAGATTTTTCGCAGTTAAAGAAAGGGCTGCACCAGTGCCGAGTTTTATATCGCTCTTGGGAAAAGATAAGAAAAAAGAAGTCTTATCTCGCTTTTCTGCTTTGTATGATCGAGAATAATTATTTAAAGCGGTCACCGCAGGAGTGATATCCTCCGAGGCGTCTACAGTAATAATCATCCTAGAATCATTAGAAGATTCATAAGTTGCATCTTGTGTAAACTGAGCCACTAGGGTAGCCCACTGCTTCTGCGGATTTGAATTTTCCTGTAAGTCTTTTAGGAATTTATCATTCATTGCGACCACTTTTTGCAGAACAGCATTTATTTTACCACTAACTCTAGTGTCGTCGTCAGCATTAAAGGGAAAAGTGATGCCGGTAATCTTAATGTCATAATATTTAATCTGCCATTTTGCTAACTCATACAGCGCCTGATAATAACCGGGATTTCTATCTGTATAATTAGAAGGCGTCGATCGCAGGACGGGCTGTTTAAGTTCGATGCAGGGCTTTAAAGAGCGCGGAATTTCCACCTTTTGTACCAAGGCTTCGCTAAAACCGCTTGCATCAATAAGCTTTATAAAACTACCCCGTGAATAATCTGAACTCTTGAAGCCTACAACAATTCGGGCACCGGGAATTAAAACCCCCTCCTGTAAGACCTCCACAGCCGTCAAAAAATTTTTAAAATTAGAGCTAGTCAATAAGTGTGAGTGGGTGGAGTGCAACACATCAATATAAACATAAGCCACGCCCCGAACACCAGACTTCTGTGCGCCTTTAAAAAGCTGGGTATCTACCTCACCAATATTGTGCTGTTCGAAGGCAGTTACAACCCCCACCAATGTGCCATAAGTGTCTAAGGACACCATGGAATTAATTTTTTGTGCAATAGAAACTGTCGAGTCGCCCGTTGCGATAGTGATGCTTGGTTTGGTATTGATCAAGACCGGATTCATTGTACCGGGTCGGATTTTGGCTAGCTGTCCCAAACGCTGTTGTAGTTGGTCATTACTCATCGGGAGTTTCCTCCTTATAATCGTTTAAATTATCATAAATTGCATCAATCTCATCCCCAGTGATAGTTAAGCTTTCTTTATTAGTTTTTGCCATCAGTGAAGCAACCTTTACGAGTTGTTCGTTGGAACGCTGAAGTGTCTCAAGGTATTTAGCCACCACCATACCAGAACGCCCGTGATCAAGTTTGCCAGAGTGTATATCTTGGCAAATCTCGTCAAGGGCGGTGTTCGCTGCTTCTCTATCGAGTTTTATATTTTGGAGTGCATCTTCTAATATTTTGTCAAATTTCGCCATCGTCCCAATCAGCCTTGAATCCACGATATCTTATTTTTAGCTTTCCAAGAACCGTGGCTATTTGTTTAGTGTTGAGGTCTGTGATCTCTCTCATATATAAATAAATAGCTTTTTTATTGAAAATTTCGATATCATCGCTGTGTTCAAAAAGGACTTTAATGGCGTTTATGACTTTTATTTCGTTTTCTTTTTCGGCATCGCCGTGCCACTTATCTAATGATTCTCTAAAATGCTGTACGAATTCGTTACGCTGGCGGTCTTCTTCATAGGGTATGCGGCTCATCAAGGCGTCTTCAGCTTGATGATAATCATCAATGCTGGTTTCAGTTCTCATCTTTTTGGCTGTCTTTTTAACCTTATGAATAAACCAATTCTTTGTAACTACTGAAAAATAAGAAAACGCTTTTGAGCCTTTATTGGGATCATATTTATCTAAGATGGTCACCAACCATGCTTTACATTCTTCTCTCAAATAATCGACATTAGGTAATGTAGTAAACTTATAAGTATAAATAATCTTATCGACCAACTCATCAAAAGCGGGATGAATAAAATTTATATATAATTGTTCTTTCTCAAAGCGATCACTTGTAGCACAATATTTAACAATTGCGTCTTCGTGAATCTTAGTAAAATATTTACGCTTCGTCCGTTTTCTCGGCATTGTCATCTCCAGTTATTTGATGCTGTATGTCTAGAATATCCCCGAGAATTTCATTGAGTTGATTGCTCAACTTCACAAAGGCTTCTATTGTAGGGTCGCCATAATACGTTTCGCTAGCATTTAGTTTCTTTAAGAACTCATCGTACTCTTTCACAACAAAATATAATTCAGCTAGGCGAACTTCAATATTGTGTAGGGTCTTAACCATGTTTCGAAGAAGATGAACCGTCGCACCCAAGGCTAACGATAAAATTACAATTATTGTCCACTCAATCATCCAGCTTGAACTCGTTCGAACGAGCCTCCTTTTGCATTTGTTTTAATATCTCACGATTTTCTTCAATACCAGTTTTGGTAGTATCGCCCACTTTTTTATTATCGGACTTTTCAACGTTAGTCGTCACGAAAACAGATGGCACTTTTATAACAGTATTGCGGAGACAGGAGGCGCAGGTTTGCAGTTCTGGTTCAGACATACTTCTCCACTCCCACCAATCGCGGCTACAATGTTCACATTTGTAATGATATCTAGGCATCGTCGGAATCTTGCACCGAGATGGTTGGGGGGTTAGATACTTCCAGTTCCCCATCATTATTTTCTTCAAGCTCAAAATCGCGTAATAAGCCGGTGATATCTTCCTGCTCCATCACTCCTTTTTGGAGTGCGAGCATCACTGCACCGAGCGCTTGGTTAGATAATTTCATTATTAATCTCCCTTTTCTATTCTATAGCTATCTTCATCAAAATGTTGCGTCGAAAACTCGAACAGTTCTGTATCTTCTAAGGCAATCATTTGGTGTCTTAATCCTCGATACACATGAAAATTATCTCCTCTTTCCAAGGTTACAGTCCACGCGGTTTTTAAATTGTCATCGTCTGAATATTTCACCAACAACTTACCCGATTGAATATAAAACACTTCATCTTTCAGTTTGTGATAATGCCACGAGCAGCGCTTACCTTTAACA
>TARA_R110002020_G_scaffold135316_1_pt1 | contig 18846 bp, 25 predicted proteins | sample TARA_R110002020 | Tara Oceans TARA_R110002020 (sample SAMEA4396489) | marine metagenome | biome: Westerlies Biome; feature: [MES] marine water layer (ENVO:01000295) within the mesopelagic zone...; material: water (ENVO:00002006), including particulate matter (ENVO:01000060) such... | reverse complement strand
ACGCACCGCCCGTCAACATAGTCGTGAGTGTGCTCTCTCATATCAGACTTCCTCTTTCTCGTCTCATGCAACCTCCCATTCACCACTGTCTCATTTGCGACACATAAAGATAACACGTTGTCAAGCCCCACTAAATAAGTCTGCTTGGCCATTGACCTTGTAAGGGTATCCAGAACAGTAGCGTTGTCGGCATCCGTTGTAACGTAGCAGAGCTTGCGCTTCGTCTGGTGACCGGCGCAAGAAGTCTGCTATGATCTCAGCCCCTCTGCACGTTGAGCCTTCGATGCTTTGCAAAGGGTCACGGCAGTTAGGCCATGCGTCACGATGCAGGGGCATCACTTGGAAGATGCCAACCGCGCCTGCGTGAGACGTTGCAAGAGTATCAAGCCACGGGTCTTCGACCATTGCAATCCCAACTAGCAAGCGCACCGGGACACCAAGCCTGTCGCCGTGCCTACGCATAGAGCTTGCTAGCCTGTGGATCGCTTCGTCGTCAGCGCATCCACTGCCAGAGCAGGGCCATCGGTAGCTTGCTAGGTGTTCAGCGATTGGGTCAGTAACCCGCGCATAGATTGGCGCAAGGGTGACGGGCTGCGGGTCGGTTGTCCCGGACAGCACTAGCTGCAACGTTGCAAACAGGGCAGCTAGGATCAGCGCAATCCTCAAGCACTATCTCCGTGGAGTGCCCGGAACTCTAAAGGGGTCCGGTGCGCCCTGTCCCACTCACGCTTCCATGCGTTACTAACTGTTGCCGGTACGTTGCAATACCTGCAATGACACGCCGCACCTGTGTCCAGAATGTGACGGCGTGTCATGGGTATGCGGTACTTAGCAACCGTACCAACCCACTCAGTTGAACGACGAGACATCTGCGTCCTCAATGGCTTCAGCTACTGCGTCAGCTACCGTCTCAGCTATCAAGGTGGCCGTCGTCATGTAGCTAGCAAGATTGTCAACGCGCCTCTCGCACTCCTCCTTCCACCCGGCGCGATCTTCAGCGTCGTTTGCAACGTCTATCGACTCAGCATAAGCAACAGCGATCTGGGCTATGCGCTGTTTGATCTGCTTCTTGCGAGTCACGTAGTCCTTAGCGTTTATCGTCATGTGTTTACCCTTCTGCCTTGTAGGTGCGTTCGATCATGTCGTGGCGTTGCAAGGCCCACTCTTGAAGTTCTCCAATGTAATCAGGGTTTGTTCGCTCAACATCAACAGCCACGCTTAGGTTGATCTCGTCGAACAACGATGCAGCAATACCTTCTGCTTGCTTTGCGTCGTCGGCACCATGCACTACGACAGAGAACTCATGTACGTCGGTGATCGTCACCGTAAACTTTTTTGTAGTCATTGTTTATTCCTTTGGGCTGTAAAGCTCAACCCTCTCAACGTTTAACGTAATTACTTCCTGCTCGTCCCGGTTGTTCGTGTAGCCAAGCACATCGTCCCTGTGAACGTGCGCCTTTATGACCACGCTCTTGTCAAGCCTTCCGTACCTCCTTGCAAACCGTTCAGCAACTTCTGCGCTCAGGGACCACGAAAGCCCCATCTCGTTTGCAGCCTCGTCCTCGTTTGTTGTCCCCCGGTACACCGTAATGATGTCACCCTGAACAGGTAGCCTAGCAAACCCGTCAGGCCGTGGCCGGTCGGATGTCCATAGCTCTGCCCAGATGTCGTAGTTTATGTGTGGGCTTTCGCTGTCAATCCACACCGCTTCGACAAGAGTCCAGTAAGACTCATCACTCAACCTATTCTCAATCGCTAGCAACGCCTCAAGCCGGTAAGGCCGTTCGTGTATCCAGATATACGAGTGCCAATCCTCTGCGGCTAACGCGCTTGCAAGCTGTTCTTGCTTCGAGCGTAGCAACTCGTTGGCGATAGACACAAACGAAAGCACCCCATGCACAAGAGGATGAGCGATCCACGTACCCGGCCCAAGGGGGCTGTCGGTCACGCTCGCCTGCAACTCAGGCAGCAACGCCTCATCGTTAGCAAGTAGCTTGCTGAACTGCTCGACACTCATCCAGCCACTCCCTTGCGCTTTGCAAGCGCGGCCAGCGTGTAACGTATCTGCTGCACTGCGTCCCGGCGTAGCTGCCTGTTGCTCTTAGGCAGGCCACGCTTAACGCGCCTGTAGTTTCTCGTTGACGCTTTCATGTTCTCTCCGTTTGTCCTGCCGCATCCTGTTACTGGCCGAATGCTTCGCCATACTGGAGGTGCCGGGAGTCGAACCCGAGTCCGCTCTGTGCCTTCTCAGGCTTTGCAAAGCGTCGAAACCATTACCACCCCCTGCCTACCTACTTCCAATCTCTGCGCTTGGCTATCGTCTCAAGCACGATCACGCCTAGCAAGCACACCCAGAACACACACAGGGCAAACGTCGCAAGCAACGAAGGATCTTCGTAGTTCATGCTAGTGCCTCCTGCAACGCTGCAACGTCACTCTCTTGCAACGCCGCCGTGCCGCCCTCGTCGTCAATACGAACCGCTAGAACCGGACCCACAAGGATGTCATATCCAATGTGAATGTTTGCGTCTAGCTGCATTAGCTTGCCTTCCTCGTTTACAATGAGGTTGACCCCCGTCAGCTTGTCGCTAAAGGGGTAGTAAGCCATCTCAATCCAACCGCCTACGATCTCCTGCATCTTCTCAAGAGATGGGATACCGGGGAACTGCTGCCACTTACCGCCGGGCTGCTTAACTGCATACATTGCTACGCCTCTCCGTCTGTGGTCTGCACGTTAAAAGCGAAATCAATACCACCCTGCTCCTCAGCCTCTGCCAAGGCTGCAAGAATCGCCTCGACCTGCTCTCTGTCTTCTACTGTGACAATCACTTGTGCCATTGTTCTGTCCTTGGTTGAGTTGTCGTCGCTATTGCGACAGGTTACGAAGTAAGGTCGTGTTCCTGGGTTACGTTGTCAAGAGGGGCCAACGCCTTGCAACGTTGCGGCGGCTAGATCCGCGCCCCGGTGTTCCGGTTGCTAACAGTAATACGGACGGTATTCGGGGAAGCTCTCAGGGGCTGCGCTCTCGTAGACCTTGGCGCGGTACTCGCCGCCGGAGTAAGCCATGCTCGAACTGCTACGGATACCGTAGTGCTCCATCCGGCTGTACAGCTTTTCGTTCAGGCGGTTGCAATAGTTCCAAGCATCATCCTCGCTACGGAACCGCTTTGCAACCCGGACCAGATCGCCGCAGTCAAACCACCAACCGCCTTCCTCCGGGCCACCGTAGGCCCGGTCTACTTCGTACACGGCTACGCTATACCGCAGCCCTAGCAACAAGCGCACAAGCGGGTAACTCCGTAACAGCTTGCGCCACGTTGCAAGCTGCTCAGTCACACGCCACCGCAGCGCGAACGCCTTAGCCCTAGCCCGACGCAGCCACGCAGGCCGGGAGACTAACCACCTGACCGTGAGCCTGCCGATACGGAAAGCTCCTCCGTGATCCGACCATATATCAACCAAAGCCCTTGCAACGTCTGCGCTAGGCTGAAGCTCAACCGTGATGCCGATGAAGTTCCGAAGTCTGATCTTAAACATTTTTCTTCTCCGTTGTTGGCTTGTCTCATCAGTAGGCCGGGAGCCACCCGAACCCAGAAGCCGCCCAGTCCGGGCGGCGTTTCGACAGGTGCCGATTGCTAGTCAATGTCACGCTTGAACACGTAGCCGTCATGCTCTAGGTATAGATCCCGGAAGAGCATCGTCTCGTATTTGTCCCAGTAGAAGAACTGCGCCACAGGGCTTTCCATGTCGAAAAACTCATAGGCTTGATCTTCTGCAAAGGCTCGCGTGTCGCTCCACTCTCCAACGTAGTAAGCATCAAAGTCCTCCATGCTTGCATCGTCACGCCCGAACACGTGAAAGAACGCACGGGCTGCGTCACTGTGTTGATGGATAAACACGGCCACCTTTGCAACGTAAGAAAAGTCTTCGTATTCGCCGAAGACGTTATGATCCCCGAAATTCTCGTAGTCATGGATAGCCCATTCCTCCGCGAACTCCTCACGCGATGTCTTCAACATTGCGGCTGTCTCACGCTCCAGATGCTCCACAAGTTCGGCCACCTTGCAGAATGGGCGCAGCGTAACCCAAACGCCGTGCAAACGTCCGGCGTTGTAGTCGGCTAAGCTAGCAACGTAGACCCGTGGTGCCTTAGTTCCGTTGGTCATTTTGTTTTCTCCGTTGTTGTGTTGTCGTCTCAATCGCGACACTTGCAAAGTAACCTACAGCCGGGCGCGTTACGTTGTCAACGTCCGGCATTGGGACCGGGGGCTTCGACACCCCCGGCCCCGGCCTGTCGTCTAGCCGGTGATCCCGGCAGCGTCCAGATACTCCTGAACCCAAGCCGCCGGGTCTTTCATCAAGCGTCTGGCTTCCGTTGTGTACAGGCCCGGTATGTGGATATCAGCCGGTGCCATGTTGAAAGTCTCCCGGACCTGATCCATATAAGCCGGGTTAGTTGGGCCGCCTAGGTTCCAACCCCAACTATGGTATTCATTCGCGCCCCCGTTCTCAGCGTAAACGAACATTAGCCGCCGACCTAGTGACGGGCTACATAGTGCGAACGCTAGAGCGTCCGGGTTCATTTGCTGCGCGTTGCTGCGTATCTGTAGGCAGCGGGTAACCTTGCTAGGCCTATCGTACATGGACCCGATAAAGCAAAGATCGACCGGACGGCTAGCCCGGACCCGTTCGATCAGGCTCATGATAGCCGCGCCTCTAGCTGCAATCTCAGCGTCTGAACAGCTAGCACTATGCAAGCTTTCTATGTAGATCTTAACCGGGGCCTGAGAAGGCGCAGCTTGCCGCCGTTGCATATGGCGCGGCGACCCGGACAAGTAGGCCGGAACGTTGGGCAGATACCCGGCCCCGCCGGTTACCCACTTGCTAGGCAGTTTCGTGGCTGCCGGTAGCTTCCCTAGCCATTCTTTCACGTTGTCTCCGTAGCTACCAACGCCGCCGGTTGTTAGGCCGGTAGTCATGACCCCCCACGATTCTCCGTTCCAATCGCTGCGAGCTTTCTTGCTAGGTCCCTTTGCATGACTGAGGGCCTTAGTAGCAAGGCCGAACGAATCGTAGAACCTGATTTCTTCTTTCATGATCAGGCCCCTGCCTTGCTGCTAACAACCGCGCTGCGAACTTCAGCCCGTACAGCGGCCTTTCCGTCAACGTCTAGCAACTTGAGAGCCGTCATGTCCTCAACATCTGAAACGCTCCACCCGTTCGCTAGCAACACTACGCCATCGTTCACGGCCCGGCTATCCGGTGCGAACGTTGCAAAGTCGCCGCCCATGCTTCCCATTGCTTCCCGGATGGCGCGAACACGCTTCAGCCAAGCCGTGTTGCCCCTTGCAAGAAACGCTTCCAGTTCGAGATCCAATTCCCAATCCAAGAAGAAGAACCTTTCAGCAAACGCTGAATCGTGACGCTGCGCCGTTGTGTAACGAGCCGTTGGGCCGGTTAGTCGAGTGTTGCCGGTTGCAATGATGATGCAATCCTTATGACGCTCAACAAGCCCACCGGGGAACGGTGCGATGTTGTTGTCTAGTGGTGGATTCAGCCAGATAGTCGCGTCCGGGTTGCTGCGGTCCAATTCATCTAGCAACAAAACGCCACCATTCTCCCAGATACGCCGGAACGTTGTCTGGGTGGTGTTTCCGTTCGCGTCGGTAAATCCGGTAAGCTCGTATCTATCCGCTAGCGTACCGATAACGTCGAAGTCTGCGCCCAGTCCCTTTGCAAGAGCCCTAGCTGCAAAGGTCTTCCCGGTCCCGGACGGCCCCGGTAGGTAGATCGGCTTGACGTATCCGTCTACGTCTCGCTGCGTTGCAAGCCGCACCAACGCCTCCATCCGGTGATGTTGCCCGACCTTCCGGGTCACCCGCTTGCGTTCCATCTGGTCACGCTGCGTAGGTACGGCCCTCTTGCTAAGCTTCCGGCCTTTGTTCGGACCTTGCCCCGGTAGTGGCGGCTTGCCGGTTGCGGTCCAGAGTCGCAGCCCCGGCAATGATACGTTGTTTACTACAACCGTCTCCGTCGTGTAGCTGTTCGTTGTTCTGTCGATTGTGTGGACTGCTAGGGCAGCGTGTCTGCCCCTCCGGATCTCAACAACGTCTACCAACTGATCAGCTTTGGTGCCCCGCCAATCGTCGGAGGTTGCAACGGTTGGGTTGCAACGGTAGCGGCTCCCAAGCTTCAGGTCTTCGAGCCGGTGGATCCTGCGGTACGTTCTGCGGTTCATTGTGTTCTCCTTTTGTTTCGCCCCGCTCGTTGTGTCGGGGCGCGGCTTGCGCCGGACTATATAGTAGCAAAATCGCAACTGAGACGAAAGATGCCCGGAAACATTGCTAGCAAAGGGATCTAGCCGGTTGCTAACTAGTCTACTCGTTGACCTTGCAAGGCGACGGCTGCGGGTCGCGCTTGCAGGCCCCGTGCCGCACGCTGCGCCGCTCATGACCCGGAGACGCTTGCAACGTTGCAAAAACAGAGAAGGAACGCGCAGCGCGACGCGATCCCTTGCAAGCGAGCGCGTAGGGGGTGTACCCCCCGAACGGCCCAGTCACCGACGTATAGGCTGTCGTGAGAGCAAACAAAAACTGAGAGCTTGACAACGAAATGCGCGGGATCTAGCGTTGCGTATGGCTAAAGCACTAGAAAAAGGCGCACCTGCTCTACGGTATGCGTTAAAACGAAAGCAAAAAGCCCCCATTAACTACACGCAGGAAGAAAAGTCTGCGGTTGTGGAGGACATTTTTAACGAGATGGCCGATGGGCAGGTGATGTCGAACACGTTAGAGCCGTATGGGCTAAAAGCGGGGACTGTCAGGCGGTGGATAGCGTCGGACGAGTACTGGTTTTACGAATATCGCAAGGCTAGGCTATTGATGGCGCAGGCGTTAGCGGAGGAGGCCCTAGAAATCAGCCGATATACGGACAACAGGACGGTTACTAGGGACAAATTGCACATTGACACGTTGCAGTGGGCTGCTAGACGCATGAATCCGGCAGAATTTGGCGATAAACAGCAGATTCAAACGGATTCTAAGCAAACTGTGGAGATTAAGCTTGTTGAGGAAACTCCTTCTCGACCTAAGCTTGCTAGTTCCTAGTTATCTACGTTTCACGTGAAATCTCCCGATGCCCAAGCGCACGTATCCCCCCCTTACCCCCCCACGGAAACGACTTTTTTGGTTGTCGTGTGTCGCTGCGAGAGCGATCCGCTTATACTGCTTGGGTAAGGGTGAATCCCGTAGTGCTTGGGCGAGAGATCGAATCTCCGTCAGCCTTCACGCACTGTAGAGCCCCCACGGCAAACGCCGCACAAGGAAACTAAGGGACAAAAAAACGCATGGCAAGACCAAAACGACGAGGCAGCGGCAACTCCCTTGAGGTTAGCATTTATAAGTTGCATAAAGGGCAGGAAGAGATTGCTAACGACGAGGCTCGCTTTCGGGTGGTGATGTGCGGACGTAGGTTTGGTAAGACTGCGCTAGGTATCACGTTGGCTTGCAAGGCAGCGATTGATGGACAGCCTGTGGGTTGGTTTGCGCCCGGATACAAGTATGCCTTGGAGGCTTGGCGTGAACTGGTGCAGCGTCTTGGCCCTGTAACTGAACGAGTCAGTGAGCAGGAAAAACGACTGGAGTTAATTACAGGTGGCGTGATTGAGGTCTGGACCTTGGACACGCAAGATCCTGCACGTGGCCGGAAGTATGCGTTAATAATTATCGACGAGGCCGGAATTGTCCGCGAGTTGACTGAGACTTGGCAGGCAGCGATCCGTCCTACTCTTGTGGATTTAGGTGGCCGTGCCCTGATACTGGGTACGCCGAAGGGACGAAGACATGGATTTATTCAGATGTTCAATCGGGGCAATCTGGAAGAAGAACCTGATTGGCAGAGCTTTCGTGCGTCTACGCTTGATAATCCGTGGATACCGCCGGAGGAAATTGAGGCTGCTCGTAAAGAGCTACCTGCGGACGTTTTTGCTCAAGAGTTTGAGGGCATTCCGCTTGATGATGGAGTCAATCCTTTCGGACTGGAGGCTATTCGTTCAGCAGTGCAGGAGGTGGATGAGGATGCTGATGAACCCGTAGTCTGGGGCGTTGACCTTGCCCGTGCTCAAGACTTTACGGTTGCCATTGGCATGGACGCATGGCGCAGGGTGGTCAAGCTAGAACGATGGCAAGCCCCGTGGTCGGTTACAAAGGATCGGGTAAAAGAGCTAATCGGAGACGTACCGGCTGTGGTGGATTCGACCGGCGTGGGTGACGCAATCGTGTCCGACTTGCAAGAAGCCGGGTGCATGGTAACGGGCTTTACGTTTAGCCGACCTAGCAAGCTGCGGCTGATGCAAAGACTCGTCGCGGCCTTTCAGGCCGAAGAACTAGTTTTGCCGGATGAGGCGTGGTTAACGGCAGAACTTGAAAGTTTTGAGTTTACCTACACAGCCACTGGTGTCCGGTATGAGGCACCCCGTGGATTACACGACGATGGCGTTATGGCACTTGGTTTAGCACTACATGGATGGGACCGTGTTCAAGGTGTGCCACCTGAAGAGATCCAACTAACCGATCCGCTTGGAGATGACGTACACGTTGCCAACTCTGTGGCAAGTTCTGTAGATTTTACTAGATTGCCCGGAGACTACACTCAACAGCTTCCCCTTAGTGGTTGGTAAAATGCGTAAACCAAAAATGAAACGGCGTGGCGGGGTTGATCTTGTCATAGCTATCGGTGGCCCTCCCGGCATGGGAAAAAAGAAACCACACAAGCATGGCGAAGAAGAAGAGTGCCCGTGTGGTATGCCCGGATGTCCCGGTTGCGAAGAAAGTGATGAGCAAAGAGAAGAGTCTAACGGTGCCTACGGAGCCGACGACAAATCTGTCGAATATCACGAAGAGCGCATGGACTTGATGGAAGAACGTCTTGCTCGTATCGAAGCCATGATTGCAGGCGACGAAGAGGATGAGGAAGACGAGGAAGACTACGAGTCAAGCCACAACAGCGATTCTGACGACAGCTACTAATGCCTAAAAGCCCTGCGTGGCAAAGGAAAGAAGGGAAGAATCCTGAAGGCGGTCTTAATGAAAAAGGCCGCGCTTCCTTAAGGGCTCAGGGCCAAGACATTAAAAGACCCGTAAGCGCAGCCGAAGCGCAACGCTCGCCAACGGCAAGTGCTAGACGAGAAGCGTTTTGCAAACGAATGTTAGGAATGAAGAGAAAACGAACATCAAAAAAAACCGCTAAAGACCCAAACAGCAGAATTAACAAATCGTTGAAAAAGTGGGATTGCAAAGAATAATTGTAATTACGGCTCCTTTGGTTGTCGCAGGTGCCGTGATTCTGTATTGTAAACGGTCGCGCATGAAGCGACATCGCAGGGCCGATAGCCCAATGGATCAATGGTTCATATAGGAAACCAATATGCCTAGTTACAAAAACCTTACGACCGGCTCTATTGACGCTAATGCCGAAACCGTCACTCACGCTTGCCGGTTGCTTGCCCCCGGAGCAATCTCAGTGCAAATAGCCGGAACCTTCAGCGGCACTTTGCAACTAGAAGCAACTGTCGATGGCACAAACTTTTCTGCGTATTCGCTTTCTGACGGCAATAGCGCAACGCTTGCAACGGCAGCAACGGCGGTTAAGATTTTTGTAGGGGACGCTTTTGCAATTCAGTCGTTTCGAGTACGAGCATCTGCTTGGAGCAGCGGTACGGCAAACATTACGATTGCAACGCTGTAATGACAGTAATTGTGGATTTGTTGTGGGTAGCCGCATTCGTATTTGCGGTACAACGATTCTCAACAGTGCTGTCTTTGTTTGCTCCTATTAGTAACAGCGAAGAGCTAAAAAAGTTTGACCTTGATGTGCCACCTGATCTTGTAGCAATTTCTTTGCAAGAAAATGAAACATGGGCACAAGAAGAAGTAATGCGCGTTATTAAGGAACGCTACGAAGCGTTGGATGATTGGAATAAGGTTCGCACTGCAATGGGTGTCGGAAGGGTAGATGACTAATGGCTGAAAAATCAGAAGGCCCCGGTAGCGCGGATTTTCTTAGTGCCCTTGCTGACGACGAAGTTGCAAGAGCACTGGAGGGTTTTAGCAATGACCCTGAATCGCCCAACGAACAAATGGCTCCCAATGAGCCAGAGAACGAAGACCGAACAGAGGCCGAACAAAACCAAGCCTTACAACGGGCTTTGTATGGATACAATTTTCCGGCCTCTGATCCAGAGCGAGCCGAAGACAATGGCGCATGGGTGTCGTGGTGCAGGCAGTTGTGGGATTCTCGCAGGGAAGCTGTGCAGCAACACCTTCACCTTGTAGAACGAAACCGACTATTTCGCAGTGGGCAGCAATGGATTTCCGCGCAGGGCCTTGGGCCTTGGCGTGAACCTGCAAGGCCACGCGATTCTGCTCGCGTAGTCTACAACATGGTAGACAAAGCGTTAGATCAACGCTTGCAAATTATTGTAGATCAGCGTCCGGGCTTTTCTGTTACTCCTACGACACAAGACCCTGACGATAAGCGCAAGGCACAAGCGCAACAGCTTTCGCTAGAGTATCAGTTTGAGCAGCAAACTATGGAACGATTGTCTCGCGAGGCAGCATTTTGGGCGCAGACAGATGGTGTTTCGTTCTGGCATATGTTTTGGGATGCTGACCGTGGCCCTTGGGATGAACGTCTAGGCAACAAACCCGGCGAACGAAAGCCGCTTGGTGACGTTGGCTGTCAGACGTTACGTGTTGAACAAGTGAGGGTATCGCCTAACGCGACAGCTACACAACAGCCGCACTGGGTAATAGTTCGCGAGGTTATTAGTAAGTCAGAAGCCGCTTATCGCTATGGCCTGAGCGGTTTAGACGGCAGTGATGGCAGTTTAGATTACGGAAACTCGCCCGGATACAGTGGCGCAGAGGGCGTAGGTTCGTGGGTGCTGTCGCAAACTACGGTTGGTGAAGGACAAAGACTGCGCGATCAGGATGTTACGGAACGATTTACCGTCTACCTGTCACCGCATCCAGATGTTTTACCGGACGGCTTGCAAGTTATCATTGTAGGAGATCAGGTAGTCTTTGGTCCTGCGCCCTTAATGTGGAATACGATTCCGGTTGTTCCCGTAAGAGACGGCTCTAGTGATCCTAGTTACTACCCGCGCCCAGTAATGGAGCAGTGGTTAGATCATCAAATGCGAGTGAACGCACTTCTTAGCAAGTGGATAGAAAACATTCGCGTTAATGCAGGTGGCAGATTTCTTACACGACCAAACGCAATCGCAACTGAGACGTTTCTTGGTGGCGTAACATCTATGATTGAAGTTCGTGGCGCAGGTGCGCTTGGCGAGAGCATACAACCCGTCAATGGCTTTAGTGTTGGTGCAGATGTTAAAGAAGCATTGTCCTTAGAAAAACAAGCCTTTGAAGATGCTAGTGGTTGGAACTCTGTATCACGTGGTCAGGCAACTGGCGAGTCTGGTCGGGCAATTATAGCGTCTCGCGAACAACTAGAAAGAGCATTTGCTCCGGCAGTTAACGCTTTAGCAAGTTCATATACGGATTGGGCCAAAGTATCTATGGCTGCTATGGCATGGGGGTACGATGTGCCGCGCGCTATGGGCACCGTAGGAAAAGGTCGTCCCGATCTTGCAAGAGCTATATCCTCTACTGACCTTGACGGACAAAGTGATGTGAAGGTTGAACCGGCTACAATGATGCCAATGCCCATGGCGTTCCGGTTGTACTTGCTAGACAACTGGTTACAAACTGGAGTCATTGATATTAAAGAGTATCGTCGTCGGCAGATGTTTGCGATTGCTCGCGACATGGCGACACCAGACGAAGATCAAGAGGCTCGCGCAAAACGAATTGCTGACGCTATCCGATCTCAAGAATTAGTGCCAGAAATGCGATGGCAGGATGACGAGTCTATACATCAAGATGTGTTAGAGCGCGAAATTATTTTGCAAGACGATCTTGATGAGCAGATAATGGACGAAGCTCAAAAACGTTGGTTAGATCTTGCAAATCAGGCAGCGCAAAAACAAGGTGCAATGGTTCCACCTGAAGCTATTCAAGAAGGAGCAGCCGGTGCGCCACAGCAAGAAGGACCGCTTCCTCAAGAAGTTCCATTACCGGGAGCTAACCCGCCAATAGGAGGAGCGTCTATTATGCAGCAACAAGCAATGGGTGTTCCTGAAGCAGAAGTTGCAGCACGACAAGCAGATATTTTATCGCTTCAACAGTAGAGGATTGAAGACTTAATGGATATAAGCGAAGCAATCAACGAAGCTGTCGGCTCCGTTTTGACAGAACAAGAAAACATTGTTGCACAAGCGGCAAATGAAAAAGTTCCTGTTGAGACTGAGACAGAAGTTGAGGAGATTGAAACCGCTTCAGAAACGGAAGAATCCGAAGTTGCAGAAGACGAAAACACAGAAGAAGTAGAAGCGTCAGATGCAGAAGAAGATGATAGCGATGAGACTATTGATACTCCTCAAGATGATTATGTAAACGTACCCGTACTTGAGGGAGATTTAGCAACAAGCTTTAGCTTGTTAGATAATGATGGCGAGCTAGAGATTCCAAACGTATTAGTCAAATACTCTGCGAAAGGCGTAATTCGCGAAGACAGGCTAGACAAGGTTGTTCGGTTTGCTCAGATGGGTGTAGCAAACGAAGAGAATATTCAAGAACTAAAGACAACAACCGACAGCGCCATTAAAAGCCGTGACGAATTGGCACAATCTCTTGCAGAACGTGAAGAACAGTTAATAAGGCTTTTGCAAGAGGACGACTACTATTACAATGCACGTGAAGCATTTGAAAAAGAAAATTCTCCTGAGTTTCGAGCAGAGCGAGCAGAGCAAAAAGTTCGCGACTTGCAAGTAAACCATGAGATGCAAAGTATTAACAATGAAGGTGGCAAGTTTTTTGAAGCTGAATTGCAGCCAGCTATCGGAATGTTATCCGATGCTCTGCCTACTGTTTCTGCTGATGAGCTTGCCGAAAAGTGTGTTTTAGGCATCCAACCTTACATGGAATTGGCTCCTAACGGCCAGCCGTATATTCCATCGCACAAGTTTGATCGTGTCAGAGAATACATTCTTGAGGATCTAGCCTACTGGGCACAGTTGCAACACAGCAAACGTTCTGGTTCAGAAAGTGCCGCACCTGATAATGCGGCCTTGAAGAAGTTAGAAAAAGCCCGTGTTGAAGCTCAGAAAGCAAAGAGACTTGTAGGCCAAAAGACAAAGCCGGTGGGCCGAGCGGGTAAGTCCCGATCCCCAAAAAGGCAGCGTCAGGCGGCTACTGTAGACGACGCACTAGAAAGTGCGTTGGATTCTGTACTTTCAAACATTTAGGTAAATTAAATGCCTGCTCCTACCGTAATTACGGACACCGAGCTTACTGGCCTTCTCAAGAACGTGTATTCACAGTTTCGCGAGAAGGTACAGAACATGGTGACTCCGCTCCTTGCACAGCTTGAGTCTGGCAAGGCCGGTGGCCCACGCAATATGCGATGGGGTGGTAACAACGTCTTCTTTGATGTCGTTGTTGGCCGTCCCGCCGGGGCCACATTTTCGCAGTCTGGATATTTTCCCCCAGACACCACCGCTACTGAAGTGCAAGCTAACGCTGGCGTAGTTCGTGCGTACACGACTCGTCAGGTAGATGGTCTTGCTTTCGTTGGTACGCAGAGTAAGGACGCTGCTTTCACGACCATCGCGAAGAAAACGATGGAAGAGATCAAGGACGCTTCGTCGCTCTTGATGCAGCAAGCTCTGCACAACAAAGCAGACGGCGTTGTTGCGCTTGTCGGCAGCGTTGGTAGCACAACGTCTATCGTTGTGACATCACCTTATGGTGTAGCTTCTTCTGGACAGGGCTCTTTGCTTCTGTCGGTTGGCGACTACATCGCTGTGCTAGACACCTCGTCTTCGGATGCGGTTCTTGGTCGCGCTCAGATTACTGCAATCAGCGTTTCTGGAGACAACTCCACGCTGACATTGGGCACAGCCATCTCTAGCATGGCAGCAGCAGATAAGATTGTTAAGGCAACTGCGAGCGATACTTCGTTCAACAGTGCCATGAACGGTCTTATTTCAATCACAAACCGTGGTGGGTCGTACAACACCATCCACAACATTAACGGCGGCACATACCCAATTTGGGATGCGTCTCGTATGGTTGCGGGAACGGACACACCAGATGCAGATCAGCCTACTGAGTCTGACATTTGGGATCTTATTCAGCGCATCTCTGGCCGTTCTGGCAAGGATGCAATGGTCCGTCCGGGCGACTTCCTACTGATGACCACACCGGGAATCGGTAAGAAGATGATGGAAAGCATGGTTGGTCAGCGCAGGTTCACCGCAGGTGAGTTTGCTACAACGATCAAAGGTGGCTACAAGGCTGTTGAAGTCTGCGGCATACCGTTGGTCATGGACTACTATGTCCCGGCGGGTACGATCTACCTGCTTCACATTCCGTCGCTTTCTTGGGTTGATGCCAAGGATTGGGGCTTCGTGGAGTTTGAAGGTGCAGGCCCGTGGCGTTGGCTACAGGGTCGGGATGCGTTCGAGACGACTTACGGTTGGTATGGCAATATGGCCTGCCTAGCCCGTAACGCTCACGGAAGCATTACTGGTTACACAGACACCGCTCGCTACACACACGTAGCGTAATTCATGGGGGGAGTAGGGTGGTTCGTAGCCCTACTCCCCTTTCACGCTTCACAATAGGAAACCTGTGAAATGGCATACGAATTTTTTGCGCCTAGGCCGGGAAGGCTTGGCGTTTTGCCTCAGTTGCTTGCGGGTCAGTGCGATGCTGCGATTGCTAACAGCGCGACTACGACTTTCAACTTTGGGGGACACCCTGCGCGGTGCATTGCAAACCGTGCTGTAGTGTCAGCAGGAACTATACCCGTATCTAGTGGCGGGACAATTCTAGGCGTTATTCAGAAGTATGATGCTTCAGCAGATGCAGCAGTGGCCCTTAGTGGCAATGTTGACCTTGAAGCCCTTACCGCTCACGAAGGAACGGCAGTTACGTTTTTGTCAACGTTGACTGAAGCCCAGAAGACAATGGATTCCGGGGACACAATCCGGTTTGCCGTAACAGCATCAAGCACTTTAGGAACTGCTGCTGTTGATTTGACCGTCAATGTCGAGTTGTTGGTGCTCGAATAATGACAGTTATTCTTAACGAGAGGGGAACGCCACAGCCTCCTACCGATAGCGTAATGAGACTGAAGGGCATCCACCCAGATTTAGGTTTGAAGTATATCCACGGCGTTGACTCCCACTGGGGTATCACAATGGAGTGGGGAACTAAGGATCGAAGATGGGAGTTTGTTAAGAACGGATCAGCGGACCCGGACAGTGCCTTCGATATTATTGGTTACTTGCCAACCGACTGCTCGTTAGATGAAGCTCCGGCTCACATTGAACGAGTATTTAGGCAGTTTCCAAGAGAAGATGTTCAGGGTCTTGTTGATCGGGTAGCACAATGGAACGCCGCTCCTGCTCAAAAAGCAGCAGAAGAAGCGTTTGCGGAAATACTTGACTCTTCTAACCCGGATAAGGTTGGCGGTGTCGAGATTGCTGTTGAGGTTACAGAAACACTTGCGCCTAGCAAAAAGGCAAAAAAGCCTCGCAAGAAAGCAGCATCAAAAAAGAAAACAGCACGTAAATCGAAGTATCTGGACTAGGATAAGGCATGGCAACTATTACAAAAGCGGATCTTATTGAACAGACCCGTGAGTACATGGATGCTGTGTCATCAAACCGTTGGAGCGACTCGTTAATTAGCGTAGTTCTGGGTAGCGTGTTTGACGCAGAATGGTCAAACATTCTTAACGCCGCGCCTTTTTACAAGTTTGCAAAGCGTGAGGTTACTACCGCATCCGATGGCACAATAGCCTTGTCTGATTTAACGACAGGTTCGGGTGGAGATGCTGCCCAAAACTTCTATCGCGTCTTATCAGTTAGCGATGGCAACGTGCTGTACGAAGAAACAAATTTTGCAGATGTCCCACTCGCAACAACGACTAACTATCTCCCATCATATCCAAGATTATTTTACATAGCAGGGGATAACATTCAGGTTCTGCCAGCGGACACTGCTGCTGATTTGTTCATATATGTGAACTGGAAACCGACTACAATCAACGATTTGTCTAGCGACTTATCGACGTTCGATTTTCCAGACAACGCGCATTTAATCATTGTATGGGAAGCTGCCGCTCAGTTGTTGTTAAAGGGTGGCGCAGAAACAAGTGCAGCCGGTGATCTCAGAGCGTTAGCGCAGTTAGAGCGCGTGTCTTTGTTAGATGACATCCGCAGGCGCACAATTAACCCAACGAGGATGGCCTACCCTGACCTCAAGTACGAGTGGGCGGGTGGATAATGGCGAGAGAAAAAGTTGCAGATATGCAGCCCAGTATGGAGGGCGGCGTTAACGAAACCTCAACAGAGGTAATGCTGCAACAAAACCAACTTCGTCGGACAATCAATTCGCGTTTAACGGAGTTTGGTGCCATAACCAAACGGGGCGGCACGAAAAGAACAGCCGCCACGCTGTCTAGTGGTAACGAAATCCAAAATGGATTTACGTGGCGAAAAGACAGCGGGTCTAACGAGATCATGGTTGTCGTCAACGGGGGCCTAAAGACTAGTAGCTATGGGTCTTACCCTTGGACTTGGGCAACCCGCAGCGGAACCCTGTCTACTACCGAAGTTCCATCGTTTGCACAGTTTCGCGATGCAGGCGGTAACGATGTTGTGTATATCGCTGACGGCGGTTTGCTAAACAAATGGAACGGATCAGCATTAACAACAAACATTGCAAGCACACCAAACCCAAAGGTTGTTACGGTTCACAATCAAAGGCTCTGGTCGTGCGGCAATAGTTCGTTTCCTGACAGCATCTTTTATTCATCGCTAAACAATGGCGACACGCTAGGCATCTCTGCCTCTGGCGGTGGTCAAATTGTTGTTCGCACATTTGGCGATGAGGAAGTAGTGGGACTCGTCAGCATCAATACATCGTTGTTAATCTTCCACGATCAGGGAATATCCCGGCTAACAGGTTTTGGGCAAGACGATGTAACGGTTGCACCTACTGGTGTAACGGCTGACGTTGGTACAATAGCTCCCAATGCAATAGTGCCTTTTGATAATGTGGCTTATTTCATTACAGAGCGAGGTTTGTATCGTTGCAACGAGTCAGAGGTGGCACCTGTTGCTAACGCGCAAACACCAGACCCAATACTAGCAATTATTAGAAGTCTCTCGTCTGCTCAGTTTGCAAACATAAGAGCCGTGTTGAACCGGGGCACAAAAGAACTATGGATTACGCTGCCCGGTTATGGTTGTTACGTCTACAACACAGTGCTTAATTCGTGGTCAGGGCCGTGGGATACAGGTTGGATAAGCCCGAACACCACAACAATGTTTGAAACCCTGAACTCTTCTGGCCTGCCAATTATCTTGAGAGGTGACGCAAGTGGATTTGTAAGCGAATGTGATGCAACGGGCGTGTTTGTAGACAACCTAGAATCTGACGGCTCAGGTGGTGAGAGATACACCATGACAGCGCAATTCCGTCGTTTCTATTTTGGGGACGACTCGCAGTCAAAAGGTCTTCGGTGGGGGTACTTAACCGCGATGTTAAAAGGCTCTGACCAGTGCCGCATAGAATGGACAACAGGAAATGATTTTGGATCATTTTCTCTTCCCGTTAGTTATGACGAAACATGGGGAGCGTCCGGTACTACATGGGGCACAGGGGTGTGGGGAGGGTCAGGCAGCCAGAACTATCGTATACCGATGGGCGGCAATGGCTATTATGTTGATGTTAGTGTAATTGATTCAGGAGAAGCCTTACCTGTGTTTAGTAGATTCCAGTTGGAAGCATTTGCCCTTGGGAGGCGTTAATGGCTACGACGGTAGCGCAACACGCAGTGGCTACGTTTTCGAGTCCCGTCAACGGTAGTACGCCGATTGATGCGAACACGGTTCGTGGTAACGACAACACAATCCGTACTAGCTACAACGATCATGATGCCGATACAGGCGTTCATGTTCAGTCGTCTACGCTTGCCTCTCGTCCTGCTGCCGGGACTGCGGGACGCAAATGGATTACATCAGGCGATGGTGACGATTACCACCTCTGGTTTGACGATGGCACAAACTGGATAGAGGTAGGCGGGGCAACGCATAGCGTGTTAGTGCGAGCCGATGCTGCCCTAGCCGCAGGTAAGGTTGTTAAGCTGACGGGCTACAACGCTACTGACAAAGTACCTACGGTTAACGTAGTAGCAGCTACTTCTGACACAGCGTTCGGCGTAGTAGAAGTTGCAATATCAAGTGGCGCAACAGGTTACGTCATTATCACAGGCGTAATTCGTAACGTCATAAACACAAGTTCGTTTTCCGCGCTAAACCAGTTGTACCAAAACGGGTCCGCTGCGTTTACCGCCACAAAACCAACATCAGGCGAGTATCAGCCATGCGCCGTAGTTTTAAGTAGCCATGCTACTACAGGCGTAGTCTATGTAGAGTTTCAAGAGCCACGCATTGTCGAGCGGTCAGATAACACCGCAAACACGATTGTCCTGCGAGACGGCTCTGGTGCCTTTACTACAGGGGCTATTACGTCAGCCGGGTTAATCACATTTGCTTCGCTCAAAGGAACGGGTGCTACAACCGTTACAACGATCCTTGACGAAGACAATATGGCGACCGACTCTGCAACGGCTCTTGCAACGCAGCAAAGTATTAAGGCGTATGTAGACACCAAGGTGACGGCAGAGGACTTAGACTTTGCAGGAGGTTCC
>TARA_R110002020_G_scaffold79457_1_pt1 | contig 18885 bp, 9 predicted proteins | sample TARA_R110002020 | Tara Oceans TARA_R110002020 (sample SAMEA4396489) | marine metagenome | biome: Westerlies Biome; feature: [MES] marine water layer (ENVO:01000295) within the mesopelagic zone...; material: water (ENVO:00002006), including particulate matter (ENVO:01000060) such... | reverse complement strand
AGACACGTTAGATTCAGTCCCATCATAGTATTGCTTACCTTTCATCTCATAATCGAACCTTGCTATTTTTCTAATACCAAAACCATAGCGATAATCATAATCGTAATAATCAGTTCCGTCTACTACAACAGGCACATCATACAAGCTACCATTAGGATTTGTTCTTACAAAATAGTTAGGTGCGTTTTCTTTTGAGTTGTTGACATCACCTGAAACATAAAGAGTACTATATTTAAAAAAATCTTTAAATAGCTTTTTCTTTTCTTGCCCTGATACATTAAACGTAATTAAAAGACATAGTGTTAAAATAATTTTTTTCATTTTATTTTTTTGTTTTTCTTCCTCTTCTAGGTTTACCTTTAATAGCTTCATCAATATCACCAAGTTGATTACCAACTTCTTTAATTGCTTTAGCTACATCAGATAGTTCTTGAGCTGTTAGTTTGTATCTTTTTTTAATTTCTTTTACTGTTGATATTGCTTTTTCATCAATAGAGGTTTTACTCCATAATAAATTCCACACATCTTTCCAATACTGTTTTGTTAATCTCCACATAATTTAATTTTAAGGTTTTTTATAATATTGTATTTTTCCGTCGTATCTTTGTATAGCAACATAATCTACACCTTCTTCGCCTTTTGGTTTACCTGATTTAGCTCCAGTAAACGGAACTCTTTTAGTAAAACCATTTTTCTTTGCCTTTTCAACGTCAATTTTAAATTTCTTTTTTACTTTTTCTTCTTGTTCAGCTTCTTTTTTTATTGTACTTTCTAATCCCCAATATGGTAAGTTTAAATTCCAACCACTCCAACCCATTAGCAATGCTATTGATTGCCAAGTTTTAGTTTCTTCATCAAAAGCTTGAGCTACGTTCATTCCTTTTCTTAGAGCTCTATCTATAGGTATGTTTGTAATAGATGAAACGATTTGTGATACAGCTAGATAAGCTGGGTTTTCTAAATCCCAACCTTTCTTTTTTATATCTTTCATATTCCATTCAAATGTTTTAGCAGCTGATTTTAATTTTCTAAGCTTAGCATCTATAACTGGAGATATGTTAAATACTTCGTCTACAGCGTCTATGTATTTAGGACTTTTCTTTTCACTTTCGTTTAACACTCTAATGCCTACATTTTTAACAGTAGATATTAAAGCTCCACCAAATCCCAGACCATTCAATAAAGAATCAAGCATACCATTAGCTATTCTTGCTGTTTTATCTTGTTCTTTTCTATCTTCATCGTCATCGTCAAAAGCTATAGCAAATAAAGCATTTTGCAAACCATTGAATATTAAATTTTGAATACCAACATAATATAAAACACCAGATATATTACTTAGATCACTTTCACGTTGTGTCATGCCAGGTCTTTTACGTCTGTTATAAAAATCCTGAATCATTTTTTTAGTTTTTCTATTGTACTGCATTGTAACATTTTGAAAAGCTAAAAGAACACGACCACCAACACTTGCTTGTTGAGCTGATATTTTACTTGGATTACTAGACTGCTGAGTTTCTTCTGCTACTGCATAAAAATCATCAAATGCTTTTACTTCCGCTTCAGCTGGTGTATATTTTTTACCTGTTTCCTCGTTTATTCTGTTTAGTAAACTTTTTCTTCTGTTAATATAAAACGTAGCACCACCAGTTGCAATAGCTAAACTATCCATTATTCTTGTAATAACAAAACCTTTGTCAAGAAGATAACTAATCATACCTTGAAGCCCACCTTTAGTGGCAGCTTCTGTTAATTCAGCTTCACTAACGTTTATTTTTAATCCATCACGTCTATTTACTAAGTAATCAGAATTCATAAGCTTTAACACAGTAGGAACATACTCTTTGCTAGCAAAAGCTTTAGAGGCGTTATATATATTATTATCACCCCAATTTATAAAATTTACATTTGATATTAATTGTAATAGACCAGAACGAGTATTTAAGAACATAACATTACCAACCGATGCGTTCAACCAATCAAGCATGTCGTTTACTTGACGAGCACCACTACCTACAAAAACAGGTCTATTGCTACCGCTTTTCATTCTACGTAAAGAATCTTTCATTGCTTCAACCCATTTACCACCGTAAACAGACTCAAGTTTATTCATGTTTTCTTCTGAAAAAATTATATCAACGTTTTCTTGCCACTCAGTTAAAAGCTTAGATCTATAAGTTGTATCTAATCCATTTAATATATCTGAAGCAATACTTCCACCTATCCAATAAGAATTTTTTGGTGGAGGAAAACCTGTTTCTTTTTGCACTAACATTACGTTTTCAGCAAAAGGAAGTAATTCTAAATCATTTTCTACAGCAGCAACTAATGCGTTTATATCTTTAGCGTCAATACCAGGTATGTTTGTACCTTGTTTATTCCAAAGCCAAACCCTAACAGCATGAGATTTAGTAAAAGGTCCAACACCTATTGGATCTTGTAGCGGGCTTTTATTGATACCAAATTTATTTTTTCTAGACTGTATAGTTGGAAACGCTGATTTAATAGTTGCAATGTCAGCAGCTATAGTAGTTTTAGCAGTTAATAATTCTTGCTCAGCTTTATTATAAGGTTTTACTAAATAATCATTTATAAATTTTAAATGCCTGTCACCTTGTCTACCTTTACCAGCTACATCGTAAAGTAAACCTAAAAAATCTGCAGCTGAAGATGTTATAGTAAACTGATTAATAAATCTTTTAAATAAACCTCCGTCTTTTTTCTTACCTTCTAACCTTGCTCTTACGTCACTAACAGTTTCACCTGCTACTGCACCTGTTACATCTTCTATTTGTTGATTCCATTGTTCGTTTAAAGTTTGAGGTTTACCAGCTATAGCTTGTTGAACATCAGACTTAACATCTATTTGATCTAAAACATTTTTAACTTGTTGTACGTTTAATAACGAGTCATCTGAAAAATAAAAATCATTATAACCTTCAGCGGCTTTATTTAAGAACCAATCAGCTTTAGCTTGCGGTTCACCATTTCCTAATGCTGTAATATTTGCTTTAGGTATATTTAAACCTATACTTTTTAGAAACGTGTGCACAGCATCCACAGAAGCTCCAGGTCTAGCGGTAACTACAAATATATCTTTAGGTCCAAACTTCTTTTGTTTTTTCTTAGCTTCACCTACCATAGGACCTTCTAATGTAGATATGTTTACATCTTCAAAATTACTAAAATCAAACTCTACACCTTGAGTTGTTAGTTCTTCTGCTTGTACAGCAAACTCACCTGCTGTTAATTCACCTGTTGTACCATCAGGCATTGTATATAACACTTTTTCTTTTGTCAATGCTAATGTATCATCAAAATCAAAAGCACTTAAACCTTTAGTTTCTTTGTTTACTTTTTGAGCATCAAACCTAGCGTCTTGTGAATTAACAAAAGTTTGTTTAACTTCACTTGGACTTTGTTTAGTAGTAATAATATCGTTAGCTATATTAGCGTTATTTTGTCTAGCTACGTTTTCAGATTTTAATAATTTTTGAACCGTTGGGCTTTCTATTAATTTACCAAATGAAGTAGGGTTACCTAAATCATATTTAGATTTTACATCAGATTTTAAATTAGCAGGAACAAAAGCTAACGTAGGTGTTACGTTCCCATTATCATCTGTTTTAGATCTTTTAAATCTAAAAACCATATCAACACTTCCTTGTAAAGCTGGAATATCTAAACCTAAAGGATTTTGACCCATGTAAAATAATCCTTGTCCTTTTATATTTATATAATAAACAGGTGGTTGTTTTTTATTATAAAGCTCTGACACAATATTAGCGTCCATTGTCTGTTTAACAGTAGTTGGTTTTTGTAAATCCGCGTCTTGATTATTATTCCAAGCTGTAAGAGGTATTTTTTTAGAACTTGTAGTTAAGTTAACACCTTGATTTTTAATACCTTTAGCCCAAGCTTTTAAATTAGGTTCATTTTTCTTAACCAATTTATCCATTTCTGCTTGAAGTTCAGGACTGTAGTAGTCTTTTGTAAACTTAAACTTATTAGTACTAAAATCATAAGTACCATTAACACTGCTATATTGAGCGTTTTCAAGTTTAGATTCACCTAAAAACTCTATACCATTTAATTCAAAAGCAAAATCAAAATTTCTATATCTACCTTTTTCACTAGGTTTTTTTAACACAACTTTTAATCCAGGAAATCTTTTACTTAATTCTATAGCGTTATTTATAACTAACTGCTCATAAGCTTTGTCTCTTTTAAAACCGGTAAGCGCTGATATTTCATCTATTAAATACTGTACATCAACAGCATCACCTTCAATATTTTCTTTAGTAAAACCTGCTTCTTTCATTACTGGTTCAACTTCTGTTGATTTTAAACCAGTGTTTTTTACAATATAATCTTTTGCGGCTTTAAAAGCCTTAGCAAATGATTTAGTTTTTTGATAAACAGTTTTAAATGTTTTTAAAGCAGTTCTAATTATTTTTGCAATAGGAGTTATAGGATTAGCAGCAAGTGTTCCTTCCATGCTTTTTATATAACCATCAAGATCACTTATCATATCATCTATAACATCTTCAACAATGTCAAACGAAGTATCTTCTTTAGTTCTTTGATCAGCGTCTTTTTCTAACTGATCCATAAATTGTTCAGCAGTTTGCTTAGAACCTTTTATTTCTAATACATCGTTTAATTTTTTCATAAACTCTGTATCACCTTTTAAGGTTTGTATTTCTTCTACTATAACACCTTCAGCTAATAAGCTAAATAAAGACTGAGATCTCTTTTCATTTTTTTTGAAATAATCTTTTATCTTTTGTATTGTTTCAGGTGTTGTCTTTGGTATTTTAAATACTTGTTTCTTAAAGTTAGAATCTTTTTTACCTTCTCTAACATTTTTTGTAGCTGTTCTACTAACTTCTTCAATACCAAACAGTTTACCAAATCTACCTTTTATAGTAGACAACGGTAAAGAGTTTATAAAATTTTGATCTATAGTGTCAACAAAATCATTGTAAGTTTTAGAACCAAACTTACCTACAGCGCTTTTAATAACGTTTCGTATTTCTTTTTCTTTTGTTTTACCTATAATATCTGTAGCTACGTCTTTTGGTGTAATCCCTTTATCATTAACAGATCTTATTATTTCATCTTTAACCTTAGTATTTTGTGTTTCTCTTACTTCTGGCGTAAGAATTTTAGCAACACTTTCTACTTGAGAAGGATATACTTTTGGTCTTTGAGGAACGTCTTGCTGTGTATTTGTTTCAACCTGCGTATCAGCTACCTGCATAGCGCCTTCAGCATCTAAACTAATATTTTGTTGGCCAATACCAGCTTCTTGATATATTTCTTGTCTCTTTTTATTTAATGAATTAGTAACATATGTGCTCCATTTAACACCTTGAGAAGGATCAAAGTTTTTAATTATAGGTCCAAGTTTAGATTTTACAATATCCATTACTTCTTTACCAGATATATCACCTCTCACTGGATCAAAACCTATAGCTTTATAGTAAAGTGGTTTATTGTTTTCTATTAAAGATTCAGTAGCTTGATTAACATCTGATCTTTTAGTGTCAGGGTTTTTTATTGTTTTTAACAAAAGTTCATTTACACCTGTATCTGTTTCTAATTCTGTTTGTATAAAATCTTCACCTTGTTTTCTGTTTACAAAATCAATAGCTTGTGTAATACCTGGAACTATCTGAGTAGCAGCAATACCTCTTGAATCGTTCATAGCAGCTGTTGTTAAAGTTGCTAGTTTTTTATTTATTTGTTCAACTCGAACAGTTAAGCTTGAAGCAGCTTCTGGACTTACTTGTTTTAATTCTTCAATTCTGTCTTCTAGCTTCTTTTTTTCTACCATTAAATTAACGGCTTCAACATTTTTTTCAAGCTTTGCTTTCTTTAATAGATTTGTAGCACCTTGTATATCTCTATAATTGTTTTGAATTTCAGTTCCTCTTTCAATTGTAATTTCACCTTCTTTAATTTTTAAATCTAATTCTTGTTGCAACCTAAGTTCAGACCCAGGTATTTGAGCAAATAATATTTGTGATTCATTTATTACTAAATTACTAGAACTCGCTTCAACATCAATATCAGTGTCTATATCTACGTCTTGATCAGCAGGAACTATATCGTTTTGAAAAAGATCATAAGCATTAGTAAATCCTGAATTCTTTATAATTTTATTTTGTTGGTTTGATCTAATAGTTTTATAAACTATATTAGATCCACCCGCTCCACCTGTTACTAAACCACCAGATGACGTACCAATTATAGTAGCTTCAATTACTTCTTTTAAAGCTTGGTTAAATTCTACTTCTTTACCTTGCACTAAATATTCTGAAAGTTTTTCTATAGCAGTTTGAAAACCTTCTGTTCCACCCTCACCAGCTGAGTTCAATAAAAATTTATTAAAATAAGATCTTAAACCTCTTTCAATTTGTTCTTTAGTTTGACCTTTAGCTGCCGCAATAAATGATCTACCTATTTTACCTGAAAATCTTTCTAAAACACTATTAGTAGTACCTACTACAATTGAATGCATTAAATTTCTTCCGTTAATATCACCTGAAGCTATTATTTTATCAAGTTCTTCAACGTCTTTTTCATAAGTTTCTGATGAAGGATCTAGTTCCATTTTAGCAATAAAAGCCTCTGTAGCAGCATTATTGTTTTCGTATTCAGTATTAGCCGCTGTACTAGTTCCTATCATTACTAAACCAATTGGCATACCGTATGCGCTTAAAGCTGATGTAACCATGTAAGGTAATGATTCTACTGTTTTTTGTGTTAAGTTAGCAGCTACATCTGCAATATCATTAAAATTTAAACCTGATCCTTCTATCTGATCTAGTAAACTACCTCTATACTTAAATGCATCTTCTGTAATATTTTCACTAATACCTCTCATCCAATTACCTATGTCTGTACTTATATTAGCTATTTCAGCACCAACTATATTACCTCTATTAACCATTAGATTTATAGCTTCGGTTTCACCTTGTTGATCATCGCTGTAAGCATCTTCAATACTTTGAACTAAATTCGGTTGAAATAAATTTAACATTAGCTTGTTTACATAACTTGGGGTTTCTGCAACACCAGCTAATATGTCTAAACCTGTGCCGGCAAATCTTCTAAGTAAATCACCATAAAATTTAGCATCAGTAAAACCAGGCGCGTATTTCGCGTCCCATATAGATTGATCAGCATGATTATATTCTTTTTGAATTGTTGATAAACGTTTAAACCTCTCTAACGCTAATTCTCTATCTTCATCACTTAAGTTAGGGTTTTTTGCAAGTTGTTTATATGCGAATATTTTTTCTGCTAAATCTTCTTCTGCATTTTGATTAGCATCTATTGGTTTTATATTACCTTTTTCGTGCTCTTTTTTAAATTGAGAATAGTAGTTTAAAATATTAGCGTATTTAGATATATCTTTGTTTGATAATATTTCATCTAATTTATCACCAGAAATACTATCTGGATTTGAAAACCATTCTGAATCAATTTCTTCAGGATCAATACCTGTTTTTTCTTTAATAAGCTCTCTTAATTTTTCAGGATCGTTTTCTTTATTATTAATAAAATTAAACATATGAGGATTGTTTTGTATAAACAATTGCTCTTCATCTCCTTTTATTTCAAAAAGATTAACTTTGCTTTCTTCTAGTCCTAAATCACTAATGTCTACAAGTTCTTCAAATAAGCGTTCTGAATCTTGTATTTGAGGTATTTTTTCATTTATAGCTTTTAAAGTTTCATTAACAATTGAAGTTCCTTTTTTACTACCATAAGAAGCGTCATCTATAGCTCTAAATAACTCTTTTTCAGTGTATGGTAGTTTTATTGTTCCCTTAAATTCACCTTCAATCTTAGATTTTAACCCAAGTATATAATCTACTTTACTTTGAACAGCGTCAAAATGCTTATTTCTAAGCTCAGTTTCTTGTTCAGGTGATAAGAAAGGATCTTGATTGTTCTTTGATATTTGCGCCGCTATTTCAGCTGGCTCGTTATAAAAGTCTAGATCCCAAACCTTTGTTTTACCTTCATTATCACTTATAGTATAAGCATCTACACCTAACGCTATATCTCTTTCTTCTTCTTCTTCTTTTTTAATTTCTTCAATAGAATCTTCTGTTCCTAAAACAACAGTATCAAGTTCCATTACAGGTGAATATTCTCCGCTAACATATCCTGCATCTTGCTCGTCAGGATTATCTGTTAATTCAACTTCTACTCCATCTTGTTTTATTATTTGAGTTTCTAACTCAGCTGCATCAATAAATTCTTGATCTGTTGCCATGAATTCTTTAGTAAGCTTCTGCAACATGTCTACAGGGATTTCTTCCCCATCATTATTAGCTCTATACCTATTTTTTGCAGAGGCTATAAAAATATCAAGTAATCGTTTTTGGCTTTTATTCATTACATAGAATTTTTAGACATGTCTTTTAAAACTTCATTGTAAAATGTTTGATCTTTTTCACTAAGTTTCATTAACTGGTCTGTAGTTGATTCAACTTCAACTTTTTTATTTTGTAAAGCTCCTTCTTCGCCTTGTGGTATTATATTTTCGGTAAAAGCTTTTAAGTAATTATCAAAGAAATATTCTTTATAACCTTCGTAAAAATCTCTTTTATGTTGAGCGTCTAATGGTAATATATCATAGCTCCAACTATTATCACCAGCTGTTGCGTCTATTTCTCTTTGATCATCTTCTTCAGCTGAAATACTAGAACCAATAAACATATTCCAAGCGGCAACTGCTCCACTTTCGCTTTCCATTATACCTGCTATTTCTGCTCTTAAAAAAGGATCTACTTTTTGTAGAATTTTTTGTTTATCAAATTTATGTATTTTTCTACTTTGAGTTTCATTAACATCTATTTCATCATATAAAAATTTACCATCTGGTCCTCTTAAAGCATACGTTTCAATATCGAGTTCAGCATTTGGTTTTAATTTATCTGTATCAACCATTTCGCTTTTAAATATACCAGATCCTACAGCTACGCCTTGCATAGCAGTTGGTATGTCTGGAGTAATAGATACTGGTTCTACACCTGCTTGTAACATGTCATCTAATGATTGACTGTTTACAACAAATTTACCGTCACTAAAAGGTTTACCATAAGCTGTTAAATTTTGTGAACCATCTTCATTTATACCCATTTCTATACTATAACCTTGATTTTCACCAAAACCTGGAGCACCTTTAAATATCTTATTTAATAAGGCCCATTCATAATTATTATTAGGATCATAATGTTTTTCTTCTGTACCATCAAAAACTGAATATAAATTTTCTAAAAAATTCTTAGTTGTAGCTGGCGCTCCTTCTAATGATCTTAATCTATTTTGAGCAATCATACCTTCTTCACCACTTAGCTTTCCTGATTTTAAATCACCAGTTAAATTAGCGTATTCTTGACTAGTACCTTCATACATAGCATCAACAGCTGGAGTATTAGCTGTGCTTCCACCGTTAACAGGTTGTTTAAAAGCATCTATCTTGAATCCAATAGCATCACTTTGAGAGTATTCTTTTAGTATTTTATTTACGTATTTATTATCTAGTCTCATGTTTTTGTTATTTTCCAATTTCTGCAATACCTATTTTTGCTAAGCTACCAAGCATGCCTGACATAGCGCCTGATCTATCAGCTCTTGCTTGCGCTAATTGATTCTGAGCATTTTGCATTTGACCAGCAACTCTATTAATCTTACCTTGCTCTCTACTTTCTCTAGCATTAAAGGCAAACATTTCACCTTGAGCTTTATTATCTTGAAATCTACCTGTTTCACTTATTGATAATTGTTGGGCTCTTGCTTGTTCACCCATTTTAGCTTGTTGAAGTTGTTGTTCTCCTTGAGCTCTTAGTTTTTCATTTTCTGCTTCTTGAGTTTCAATACTAGATGCTACTTCTTTTTTAGATTGAAGAGCTGCTTGAGCTAAAGCTGTAGCACCACCAGCACCAGCACCACTAGCCATTAAAGCATCTAACGTGTTTGCTAATGATATATCAGCTTCTTCTGCTTTCATTTCTGCAGCTTGAGTTGAAACAGCAAGGTTTGCATAAGGATTACTTAACTGGCCAGATAAATCTTGCACCATACTAGCTAAATTAGTAGAACCACTAAAAGGATTCACTATAGCTTGTCTATTGTTTTCTAGATCTGTTAGTTTTCTTTGTAAGGCTCTTTGTCTACGTTGAGCAGCTCTAGCTCTACGCCTTGCTGCACCACCACCTATTAGCCCTCCTATTATACTAACGCCTGCTGATATTAAAGCTGCTGGCATATTATTGAGTATTAGTTGTTATATATTCAGAACCTACGGCAAATAATTGTTTTAAACCACCATTATCTGTAGTAGCATCAGTACTTAATGTAACAGTAGCATAGTAAGCTTTTATACCTGTCATTGAGTTACCAAATACTACTTCACCTGCCATAGGGGTTGAAGTATTGTTTATTATTGAAGCTTGATAATTATTTTGTTTTCTATAAAAACCAGCTCTATATTGTATGTTATTTTCTACATAAGAACCTTCATCGTAACTATATATACGAGAAGAAGTGTCAGAATGATTAACACCGCTTGGTGTTGCACCTGTATTTTCTGAAACAACTGAAAGTGCTTCCCAACCATTACTACCTTCGTAATTAACGGTTTTAAATGTTTTCATTGTTTGAGGTTGTGGGTTAAATATAAACTTAATTTGTGATGGTGTTTTTACACCGTAAAAACTATTTCTATCACTATTAGTATAATGTTTATAAACTTTAGAACCACTAGTACTATAAAATTGTCCCTGTAAACTAAAAACTTGATCAGGTTGATACTTGAAAAAGCTAGTCCAACCTTGTATTTTAGAATCGTATGCTAAGGTTTTAAAACCAGAGTTGTCACTATCATCAAATTTATATGTAGTTCCTTTTAATGATAATACATAGTTGTTATTATATATATCATAACCACCTACGGCTTCACCTGTTGATGATAAACCAACTGCCGCTAATTGATCTCTAAAAAAATCAGTCATACCAGTACTAGATATTTCTTCTATTTGGTTTCCTGCTAATTTTAATACTGCGTTTCTTGATCTATCAGTAAAATATTTATCAAAACCATAATAAGCAAAAGATTCTGGGTTTTTACTTATACCCCAGTTACCGTATATAGGAGTTATTTGACCTATAACAATGTTAGCTGTAGTAGATATAGAAGATCCTTCTGCTGTGAATATAGCGTCTTTATCTATTAAAGCAACGTTAACTTTTCTTTCTTGAAATATAGTTAAATTAGTATCTTCTGCAAACAACTTTTGTATAGATCCTCCAATAGGATCAACAGACCTTGTTATTTCTTCAGCAACACTAAACTGATTAGTTTGATTAACACCTGTTCTAGAATTAAATATACCAGAGTATATTAAAGAGTTTTGTCTTCTAGTTTGTTTGTCTTGCTCTTCAACAATATAAGCTTTTACACCGTAATCAGTAGATGTGTTATTATAACCTCCTCTAATACGTGATTCTTCTATATACCAATCCTCATCTTGATTAGCTGTAGGACCATTCCAAACATCACCAACTGCATTTACAGTGGCAGCTGGGTCAGAGTTTTGCAACTTCTTCACATAAAATGAGTTAAAATATGATATTTCTATAGTTACAGGCATATTATTAGTATTACTTGTTTTTATTAATTATTACAATGGTCCGGCATTACAATCACTAGTACCGTAAGTTGCATCACCAAATACAACCTTAAAGTTTGCCGCACCAGCTGAACAATTTTCACCTGTTGTAAGATTATTAAATATTCTATATTCCCCTACAGCACTTACATCATGTGTTGTTGATCCAGGAAAACCATTAGTAGCGGATAACTGCAGGTTATAATTAATTGTGTTACCAGCTGTATCGGTTGCATTTGTCCAAGAACCAGTTGGGTTTATTGTTCTATATTGTAAACTATAAAAAGTTGTAGCTGATTCATTACCCGCAGTACATGTTAGCGTAGGTGTTAACCTCATAACACCTTGTGTTAATGCTCCTGTAGATGATCCTGCAGCCGCGTTAGCTCTTACGTTGTAAACTTTTCTTGTACCAGTTCCAACATAAAGAATACTGCTGCCTGACGCCCCAACAAGTGTGAAATCTGAAGATAGAATTTCTGTTCCAACTGGATTTGTTGCAGTTGTCAAAAATAAGTATTGTATAGATTCAGTACAATCGGCTTGAAAAGCGCCTTGTTGTCCATTACATATCGCTCTTGGAACGTGTTGTGTACCAGCTGTAAATGTAATACTGCAAGTACTATGTTCGCCATTACCAGCCACGTCTGTTAATCTAGTTACAACTGTATAACTTGTATTTTGAACAAGTTGTCCTACGCCAGCAGTTAATACGCCAGCGCTACTAACACTAAATATATTTTGTATAGCTGTTGAATTAGATGGATCTAAACTATAAACAAGCTCTCTAGTATTGTTAACTGGTGAACCAGTTGTATCAACACTACCGTTTGTTCCTCCAGTAAATGTTTTTATAGTAGTACTACCTGTTGTTATAGATCCTGCTGTTGGGTTAGAACAATTACCAAATATTGGAACACAGTTTTTAAGTGTAGCTGTTAAACCAGATACAGTAGAATTGTAATCTGCTGCACCATCATTGTAATCTACAGTAAAAGTAAAAGTATAAATATCTGTTGAAGCTCCTGGATCTGCAGAGCCCGTGCTATACCAAAAATATTTATCAGAACCACCTTGTGCAGTTGCGTTAGTATATATTTGAAATTCTCTATTTCCACCAACTGGTCCAGCTAGTCTAAATAAATTTTCATTAGTTCGATCTGCACCTGTTTGATCAACCACTTGTAATATACTAGCTGTAATAGTACCAGTAGTTATTTGACTACCTGCGCCGTCTATAAAATTCCAATTAGTTCCTGTAGTTACTTGACTCGCGTCGTTCCAAGCTCCTAGCTGTTGGTTTGGACTAGAGTTTTCACCAAAATCTAAATTAGAAACCTCTGTAGTAACAGCTCCTCCAAATTGAGCGTTTATAACTTGATTTAATCTGGATATTAATCCTACTTGATTTGTCTCGTAAAACAACCCAAGTCTAGAAAAAGATGGTTTAGTTTCAGCAACACTTAAAAAAGGTTGCATAGTAATTAATTTTGAACCACTACCAGGTATATTAGCTGAACATTCAGCTCCAACCTGTCCTGGTCTTACTGGCTCATCTGTTAAAGGAGTATTACCGTTTTCAGTAGTATTGATTTTCATCGCAAATGGATTTAAATCTGAATTATAAAAAGGTTGTATACCTGGAGAAGCTCCCCACGGTATAGAGCCTAAAGCTACTGGATTATATATTTGTGGATTTGACGCATCTTGATTTTGACCCGTAGCGCCATATGGACCTTCTGGTCCATTAGCAACAAAAGGTATTGCAGCTATTTCTAAATCTCTTACACTTCCTATTGATAAAACTTCTTGTGAAACAAAGTCAGGATAATATTGATTATTCCAACCAGTATCTGTTTGAGGAAAACCAGGTGGTCTAGCAGCTGAATTATTTATATTTGGGTTATTAACTCTAATTGATAATATTTCACTACTAGCAAAATCAGTATCATTAGGACCTACTTCTTGTAAATCTCTAGGTACTTTGTTTATATTGTCGCTTAATAATATAGCATATGAGTATTTTTCTTGCTCTGAATTTCCTAATTTTATAGGATCACCTGATACAAAACCTGGTAAATAAACGTTATAATATTCTTGCTCTTGTTGTTTTACAACTATTTTATATGAATACCATCCAAGAGGATTTGTAGTACTACTATAAATTCCTGGCTCACCTATTGCTGAAGGAGGATTTGCAATAACACCTATTTGTGTATTTAATCTAATATTTAAAGCATCACCTATCCAATCAAATACAGGTTCAGCACCACCTGTAGCCGCTTGAGCTCTTGTTTTATATGGTGCGAAAACTGTAGAACCTTCTGTCGTTGGATCATTGTCGTAAGATGACAATATAACATCTGACTGTCTACCGTATCTATCTGCTAAAACAAAACCCACTTGATATGTTCTATTATGTTTTAAAGTATGATAAGGATATTCTACTAAGTTATTAAATTTAGCTGATTTTTCTTGTACACTTACACTATAATCAATAGATTCAGGACCAGTATGTTTGTCTACATAATTACCATAAACAACTCTGTTACTTATTAATTCTTGAGATAAAGCTTTAATAGGAACTTTATCAAAAACCCTAGTTGTTTGACCTTGCGGGAGTGTTTTATATGGTTTAGAAGACTTATATTGATATTGGTAAAAATACCAATTAATATCGCCATAAACTAAATCATTAAAATCTAAAGAACTAAAAGAAGATGATTGAGATAAAGAACTTAACTCAACTGTATCTAAAACCTGTACAGATAAAGCATCAGATTCTTTATACAAAACATCTATAGCTTTAACTTTAAGTACTGTTTGTAAATCCGCAGGTGTTCTATAGTATACAGGAACAAGTAGTTTAATATTGTCTACATTATTTTCAAACCAAGATAATATTGTAGACTTATAAGCATTGTCCATGTCTCCAATTAAAGGACCAGTTGTATTATCAGTCTTAGGCCCAGCTCCAAACTCACTGTTTTGTTTAGGAATAAAAACAGGTTGTGAAAAAGGCGCCATTAAAGAGTATTCATTATCTTCAAACTTATATCTATAACTAAACCTAACAAATTTATCATCTAAAAGAGCAGCATCACCTTTCCAAGCAACATCATAAAAAGGATTATCTCCTATACTAAGAGTTACAGCGGGTGCTGGTTGAGCAAATGTAGGTGTTTTAGAAAGAGTTATAGTATATTGGTACGCGCTAGTAGTTGCATAAGTAGCGCTAACAGCAACTATTGTTGTGCCAGCTGGTATTTTAGTTGTTTCACTAGCAGGTCCAGTACATATAACAAAATCCCCTACTCTAGGTATAGGTAATGTTTTTGCTTGTACATATTCAATAGTTTTCGCTGCGTTATCTATTTTATTCACGCCAACACTAGGCGTAGCATGGTTTGATAAATAAGGGTTAGCTTTGTTTTGTGCTGTTACTTGTAGAAAAAATATTTTCTCAGAATTACTTATTGATATGTTTTTAGACAATATTACCGTAGTAGAATTAACTATACCAATTACAGTTATTAAATCTGTTATATCAGTTAAAGCATTAAATGTAATTCCTCTTTCATCATTAACTAAAACGTCACCTATTTGTATATTACTTGTATCTCCAGTTATTACTAATGTATTACTGTTTGTTAAAGCGCCATTAACAACCGATTGGTATTGATTAAATATTTTAACACAATCCCAAGGATAAAACTTAGCAACAGATATTTGATCTTCTGAAGAGTAATGACTACTATCATTGTAAGCTTTAGTTACATTTATTCTTCTAGGTTGATTTAAATTATCTGTAAAAAATAAAAGTTCTTGTACGAGATTAACACCATATATTGGAAATGATTGATTAAAATTTAAAAAATAACCTGATACTAAACTAGTTAAATTATTAGCATCTACGTCATATCTAAATATAGCATGATTAGTACCGTTAGGAGCTTTAACACCCGCGGCATTATTATAGTTTGTAGCAAATACATATATTATGTTTTCACTTTCGTTAGTAATATAACCTATTATTTTAGTTCCACCTCCAACATCAAATAATTCTGTATTACCTAATATATTTTCAAACTCACCTACAGTATCACTTTCAGATCTACTGATCTGTAAATTTATGGCTTCTCTATATTCACCGTTAGGTATAATCGAGAGTCAAGATCTTGATTCATTTTACCTTTTAAAAAGGTATTTTTAATCTGTGCCATGTATTAATGTTTTATCCATTTAGATTTGTTACGCATAACTTGAACTATTTCATCTAATTTTATATTAGATAATCTAATCTTTGCGTTACGTAAAGCAGCATATCTTTGTTTTTTGTATTGAGGTGCTATAGCAGCTGTAGCTGTTCTTGTAGACATTATGCTATAAAGCAAATGTTGATACATAGCTTCTTCAGCTAACTTAGGAACTTTAGTATCTAAATCATAAGCTAGTCCATCAGATATATATTCTAATATAATTAATTTTTGATTTAAATCACTAGAAAAATTAAATGTACCTCTTTTGTAATCTATATTAAACCAACCGTTCATTTGCATATTAACTGGATCACCACCGTATCTTTGACCATACCAAGCAAATGGTCCACCTGGTTCTCCCCACCAATCATACATAAATAAATCGGGATTTGTAGAGTCAGTAGGCCATAAACCTGTTATGTTACTAGGATTTGATGTTTGCCATTTTTCATTTATTTGCGGAGTACCTTCTATGTTGTCGCTAAAATTATCTTGAACTATTTCACCGTCAGCTGCTTGAACAGGAGATTCCCATGGACTACTAGTTAATTGTGTAGGATATATCGTGTGCTTAACACCGTTTCCATCTACCCAAGATAATTTAACATAATTAACATAATCTTGAGGTATTGTTAAAGAAAGACTATCTGGTATTGTTAATTCCTGAGATTTTATACTTTTTAAAGTATCGTAACTAAATTCTTGTAAACCTCTTTTAGCATGAAAAATAACATCTGTTCTATTAACTCTAGGTATTAATTTATCTTGACCTACATAACCTACTATAAAATTATTTATTACTTCTCTTAGTTTTATATATTCGTAACCTCCATAATTGTTTTCAACAGCATCTTGTTTTAATTGCACTTTTATATAAGTACCTGCTGCTTGTCCAGCTCCTAATGTTATCCTACTAGTTGTTTTATAACCTTGCTCTATATAAGTTATTGTATATGCTGTTATAAACTCAGTCCAATTATTTATACCGTTTGGACTAGTATATATTCTAAAATTATTAAGTGTAAAATCAGGACTCGTAGGTGCATAACTCGTAGAACTACCTAATACTAATTTAGTATTGAATGTAAAATCATATACAGTAGTTGGTCCTGCTGAAGTATATAATATCTGCGCTCCGGCGTAATACTGAAAATTATTTTCACGGATTAATCCGCCATCTGGTTTAGGCATAGGTTATGAATTTTGTGTTTGTTGTTCTTGTTGTTGTTCCATTTGCGCCACTTGTATAATGGTAGGATCATTTATTATTACACCAGCATATGCTAACACTTGTATGATAACGTTTGTTTGCTCCGAAACACTTAAATCAAAATTTATAGATGTTGCAGAATTATACAAGTATTGACCAACGCCACCAACAGTGAAGTTCCACTCTATATCTACAGGTTTAGCAATATAAGACATAGTTATATTTGGTTGTTCCTTTACACTAATAAGCGTTGAAGGATATACAAATATTTTATCTTTCTCATATAAATATATTGGAAAATTACTTGTGGGTTGTGTTAAGGGAGATAATAATAACTGAGTTATTTCATTTCTTTGTGCATACTGAGTAAGCTCTGCTTCTTTATAAAAAACAGAGCCTAGTCTGTATACTATGTCTGTACCGTCAGCTGTTAAAGTATAATGAGCAGGTGGTCCTGCTACATAAGCTACGGTTCCAGTTCTTTGAAAATACTGTAATTGCTTTTCAATGTTTTCAACACGATTAGCATATTCAGTATCATTTTGTGGCAGTCTGTATTGTTGATTTAAAGTATCAAAATAACCTTGGAATATATTAAGTTGCACTTGAGTTCCAACTCTGTTGAATTCATCAGGTGTCATATATCCTCTCTGTTGTTGGTTAAGTATTAATAAAACTGTTTTATATACAGTATCAACGTTTATTGCCATTGTAATTTATTTTTATTGTTAAACAAGCTTTTTAGCTATTGACTTGTAAATTTCAACTCCTTCATCAGTTTTAAACCAAGCCGCTAAAGCAGCGTATGGGTTTTCATCAAAAGGAACACTAAATAGTTTTCTTTTGTTTTTACCAACAGTAAAACTTCTTTGATCATTAGCTAAAGAAATTAATCCTTGCTCAACTGATTTTATACCAAAGTTTCTTAACTGAACGTTTTCATCATTAGCTAGTTCAATAAATAACCTTGAGTTATCTCTAGCAAATTTTAACAAGTCTCTTTTTACTTCTTTAGAAGCCATTTTACTAACTTCAGAACCTATTTCAGTTCTCAGTATAGCTTCTGCTTGATCTATATCTAAAGCTCTTGCAGTGTTTAAAGCTTGAATTTGATATTCAATTTCATCAACTTCATTAGCAGCTTCAAGTACAGGTTTTAATTCTATAAATCTTTTATCCCTATCAGGGTGATACAAAGAAAGTAACTTCTGTAAAGCTTGCTCTTCTTTAGGAACAAATAAAGATCCATCTGTAAACATAATATGTTTTAATGTAACTTCTCCTTTTTGCTCGTCTGTAAAACAAGATGATTGATTTGTAGCATATCTCAATGCTCTCTGTGTTTTAGTTGATGTGTCAAAGTACAATAGAGGATATTTCTCTGTATGTCTTGACTTTATTGTATATGTTAAAGGATTTCTATCACCTCTTAACACATAGTTTCTATTTTTTATTTCCCAGTTTTCTTCAGCTGGGTTTGTTTTATCTTTTTTTGACATGATATAATATAATTAAATAAGTTAAAGGTATTGGGCGCCGAAGCGCCCTAACCTTGTATAAAAATTAAGCTGTAAATAATACGAAATTATTTCTAGCTTGAACACATAGACATCTTTCAGATAAGAAATTTACTTCCATCGCATCTAATGTAGAACTAAACGCTCCGCCAACAGAACCTGTTAACCAAGATTTCATTCTTCTATCATCAGCTTGTGAAGCTCTA
>TARA_R110002020_G_scaffold115484_6_pt1 | contig 18975 bp, 21 predicted proteins | sample TARA_R110002020 | Tara Oceans TARA_R110002020 (sample SAMEA4396489) | marine metagenome | biome: Westerlies Biome; feature: [MES] marine water layer (ENVO:01000295) within the mesopelagic zone...; material: water (ENVO:00002006), including particulate matter (ENVO:01000060) such... | reverse complement strand
GCGCCCGTAGCTCAGTGGTTAGAGCAGTTGACTCATAATCAATTGGCCGTAGGTTCAAGTCCTACCGGGCGCACCTCAATATTAAACACTATAGAATGAAATCAACGATGAGCCCCTACATATATCCTGGGCTTCAACCAAACACCAGGATGTGGTTAAAGAACCGTACCTGTTTTATGACAGGGGAACTAGCTATAATAGCTAGTTCAGTCTGCGAAGTGTGTAACGTATCAATGGACGAACTAAAGAGCAAAAATAGATCTGCTCCAATAACAGAAGCCAGAAAGATATACGCACATCTTGCTAGACGATTGTACATGTTTACTTACAGAAGACTCGGTGAGTATATCAATAGAGATCACTCTACAATGGTAATTGCAGTTAGAACATGCGAAAACTTTATAGAGATAGATCCTAATTTTAGAGAGCTGTATCATCTATGCTTGCTTAAGGCAAAGCTTAGTCTTGATCAAAATGGCCATAGTAACTACAAAAACACACACAAAACTGTGGTTACTATAGCTGAAGTTTATGAACTAAATAAAATACAAAATGGATTCAAATACCAAAGACTTCTTACTTGATGAAGTGACTCGTCTTCGCAGAAGCCAAGAAATCTTGGCCAGTGAGCTGGTGAGTCTAAGAAGACAAGTAGTACAGAACATTGTTAAATTAAATAATATCAAATATGAGCACGAAGTACATGGAGATAGACTCGGACATAGGGCCGATACAACTGAAGCTTAAGTATGAGATAGACTATGGAGAGCGTGGTGATTATCATCAACCTCCTGTACATCCTAGCGTAACCATATTCGAAGTAAAACTAGATGGAGAGATTACAATACATCCCTCAATCAAGGAAGACATAGAGTATGAGTTACTACAAGAGCTAAAAGACTATGACCCGGACTAATAAGGTCAAGGGTAAAGAACAAAGTAATGCACTCAACGCATGGCACAAGGCCCAATATAAAGGTAGCATTATTGCTGGTACTGGTTTTGGGAAAAGCAGGTGCGGTGTGTTGGCTGTCGCTCACACTATTAAGGATAGCGGCAGAGCTCTTGTTCTTGTACCTACTACGCAACTACAGGATCAATTTGCAGAAGAGTTTAAGAAATGGGGACACGAAAGTCTCTTAGATAGGGTAGAAATACTATGCTATCAGTCGGCTCACAAACTGCAGAATGAAACGTACGACATAGTTATATGCGACGAGATACACTTGGGGCTCTCCCCTGTATATCGTCAGTTCTTCTACAACAATCACTATCACAGGTTGTTGGCTATGACTGCTACTCTACCTGAGGACGATGAATATCGTGACCTACTCAGCAGAATGGCACCTACTGTGTACCACATATCTCTTGATGAGTGTGTGGCCAAAGGTTTGGTTGCCCCCTATGATGTCTACTGTATCCCTGTCGAGCTGACAGGAGATGAGCGGACAGCATACAAGCGAGCAAATCAATCATTTGTACACAACAAGTATCTACTAGGTGGATATGATGCCTTTAACGAGGCCAATCGTATACTCAAGGGTGGTCCTGGAGACAAGAAAGCAGCAGTTCAATTCTTTAATGCAATACGCAGACGTAAGTCTATCGTACAACATGCAGCCAATAAGATAGAACTGTCTAAGGATCTTGTAGCCAAGCACTCTAAGCAGAAGATACTTTGTTTTGCTGGTACAATTGAATTCACCAATACTATAGCTGATGCTGTAGGTGGTGATACTTACCACTCTAAAATGACAACCAAGAACAGGAAAGCATCACTGGAGAGGTTTGAGAATACTAAAGACGCAATCCTATGTACGGTAAAGGCCCTTAATCAGGGCTTTGATGTACCTGACGTAGAGATTGGGATTATTGCTGGGTTGGAGAGCAAGGCTTTGCCTATGATCCAGAGACTCGGCAGACTTATACGTTTCAAGAAGGGTAAACGAGGTAGGGTATACATACTCTATGTCAAAGACTCTCAAGAACAGAAGTGGATGGAACAAGCCACTAAATCACTTACTAATGTAAACCGAGACGCAAGTCTCAATCAAATTTTTAATTAATTATGAAACCTTCAAAAACAAAAGCACCTTATTCTAAAAGTGAAGACAACTACATTGCAAAGTGTGCTAGAAGCTCATCAAGTGTATCAGGCGGTCTTAAGAAAGCAGCTGCAGCGCTAAATAGAAGCCCACAAGCAGTAACTCAACGTTACTACACTAAGATTAGGGGAAAGGCATCGTTGAATGTCAAGAACAGACCTGCAACGGTAGGTAATATTGTTCAGGATCACCAAAAAACACTTGATAAAAGCGTTAGATTTACCTTGGCAAGCTTGGCAAAGGGCCACGAGAACATTACTATCGAGGTAAAAGGCACACAGATTACAGCTGTGTTTAAATAATTGGTATGGTTCTCAAGATAGATACAGAAATCCTAAAGATTCTTGGTATAACTGCAGATGATTTTGTATATTTGTATCTCTTGCATGCCAAAAGCCATGATGTTTTATCAGAGCTAGATCTCAAACCAAACACAGAGGACCTTCAAGAGAAGGGACTAATTAAGTTGGGGGAGGAGCAGACAGACCACACGGTCAGACAAGCATTTCTGGATATGTTCCAGTCATCGTTTGATCAGATGTGGGCTGAGCTTCTCTCCCACTTTCCTCTAAAAGTACATGGTAGAGATGGTACTAGGGTCCTTAGAGCTAGGGATTCTAAAGCCAAAGCAAACGATAAAGCTATGCGTAAGTATCGTTCTGTTGTTGGGAGTAACAAGTTACTTCACAACAAGATTGTTAAGTTGCTTAAAGTAGAGTTGGACCTAAGACGGGAAAACAATACTCTAGGCTACATGCGAATGCTACAAACGTGGGTGAATGGTCATACATGGGAACAATATGAAGACCTAGCAGATGAGCCAAGCACAGGAAAATCAAGAATCACACGACAGCTTTGATCTATCAGACATCAAAGCCTTAAAGCACATCTCTACATCAGTTGATAAGTCTATCTCAGAAGTGCGTACAGGTATGTACGGCAACAGAAGAGTATTCCCCACTAAGTGGCCAAGACTTAACAAGAATCTGATGGGTGGATTGCAAAGGGGTAAGATGTATGTAGTTGCAGGACGACCAGGTGTAGGTAAGTCTGCATTCTCTAACCAGTTGATCTTTGATCTATTGGATACGAATGTAGGTAAGAACCTAGTTGTCTTGTATTGGAGCTTCGAGATGCCAGGGTATCAGCAGATACTACGTGCAGGCTCGAAGGATACAAAGCTGCAGACCTTCGAACTGTTGTCAGTGGAAGGCAAGCTATCACAAGATAAGTTTAATAAATACTGTAGTGAGGTGCAGAAGTACAAGGATTACCCAATCTTTTTCTGTTCTGTACCACAAGACATGGAAGCTGTTGAGAAGGTCAACTATGACGTATTCAGCATGTACCCACAGTCTACAGTTATTAATCTTATTGACCACTCACGTCTAGTACGTGGGAATGCAGACACAGAGCTGCAAAGACTAAACGTTTTGTCTAAGACTTGTATGATGATACAGGCTAGGATGGGTTGTATTACTATACTCCTGTCTCAGCTTAACCGTAACATCGAACAAGAATTCAGAGCAAAGCAACAATACCAGCCCCTCTTGACAGACCTATTTGGTGGTGACTCTATTGGCCAGGATGCACACGTAGTTATGATGCTACAGCGTCCGTATGACTTGTATGGAATTACTGACAAATATTGTGGAGAAGACCCCATCGGACTACTCGGTGTTCACATCGAGAAGAATCGTGATGGGCTTCTTGGTATGATACCATTTGATACAGACCTCTCAACATTTACAATACATGAACGCAGTCAAACTAGTTAGTGTAGAAAGTATTGAGAAGCGTAAACCTGTAGTACGTAAGTACATGCTACAAACCAATGGTTATAGCTACATATTCAGAGAACACTTGGTATCAGGATACACACCCTGTGGTGTGCCTGAAGGAGCTGAAATAATGTACAGGACAACGACTTCCAAAGCTAAAAAGAAAATCCCCTATTTAAAATATGATGGAAATGAGTGAAATAATACTACCTACACAGGTAACTAAAGCGGCACGTAAAAGCCCTAAAAACATGATTATATATGGTCCTCCTAAAATTGGGAAGACCACAGCTCTCGCAGAACTTGAGAACTGTCTCATACTTGACCTCGAAGAGGGGTCAGATATGGTAGACGCACTCAAGATCAAGGTAAGGTCTCTCGCTGAGCTTGCTAAGATTGGGAAAGCTATTATGAGCGAGGGAAAACCCTACAAGTATATTGCTATTGACACCATCACACAGCTTGAAGTCTGGTGTGAGGAAGAAGCTAAGCAATTGTACAGAGCTACCCCTATGGGTAAGAACTTTGATAAGGATAACAAGGGACTGTCTGTACTGTCACTGCCCAACGGTGCCGGTTACTTGTATCTACGTAGGGCTTTCATGAAGTGGTTCAATCGCCTGTCACAGCTGGCTCCACATGTTATCTTTGTTGGTCACTTGAAGGACAAGTATCTGACTAAGAATGGCAAGGAGGTTAAAGCCAATGACTTATCACTGTCCGGTAAGTTGCGTGAGATTGCATGTGCTAATGCTGACGCTATTGGCTATGTGTACAGAGGTGATGGAACTACAAAGATTTCGTTTGACTCAACAAACGACGACACAGCAGGTTCACGTTGTGAGCATCTCAGAGGACTGGATGCTAAATTGGAGTGGACAAATATTTTTATTGATTAAATAAGTAAACATGTCTTTTGACGCAAGAGTAGATGCTACACCAGACGTAGCACAAGAAGAGACACCGAAGCAATTTACGGTGTCACAAATTTTGAATGATTTGAACAACGGTATTGACCGCAAGGAAATCCGTAAGAAGTACAACCTAACACAAGCTGAGATAAAGTTTATCTTCACTCACCCTAAGCTACAGGGAGTAAGAGTAAAGAAGCAGAAGTTGATGCGCATTGAATTGATTGACGATACTGATACTACAACAGTAGATCCTAACCAGATGAGCCTTACTGATGCTAATCTTGGAGATATGGAGCCTGTTCAAATTGAAGGTATTTCTATATTGCCTGCGAAACGACTTGATGAGCCAATGTTTGTGCCTAAATCAAGCGTACAGCTTAGTGAGACTGCAACTTTCTCTCACCAAACAGAAATTAATGACAACCAAAATGAAATCCAAGACTAATGGCTATTCAATCTAATTCTTCAGAAGTACAAATCGCCGGAGGCGGTATACCCCTATACACAGGTATCGCACCTGTGTCTGTTATAGCAGTTAATCCTAGCCTTGCAGAACTGCATGCTCTGGACATAAACCTCAAGACTGAGCCTAACTACACAGGCATACAGCTTGGTGACAATGTAAAGAACAAGCTTACTTTCTGGTTGAAGGCGGAGGTAGATGATGTATCATTTACTACTCGTCTAGAGATGTTGGTTGGTGCTGAACACAGACCAAAATCTAAGACTGGCAAGTTTCAAATGACCAACAAATTGGGTCAAGTAACTTGGGCTGTATCACCAGACGAAGCTCCTGAATGGTTTAAGAGAGACGGTCTACGTCGCACTTACCCAGGCGAAGAGACTCTTATCAACTTTACCAAGGCTTGGGCTAACATACCCAACGATGGTGAATGTTCTTTCGATACTATCGATGAGATCGTTAAGGGTAATGTCACAGAGCTTAGAACTTTGGTGACTGCTTTGAAAGATAACAAGCTTAGAGTTATGCTTGGTGTTAAGGATGGTAAGTACCAACAGGTATACAACCGTTGCTTTGGTAGGTTGAAGCCAGCACGTAAGGATGTATTTATTCGTTCACTAAATGACGAGTATGGTACATTCAATGCTGACTACAATGAGAGCCTTGATTTCGTTAGATACGAGCCCACGGTTGTCACAGCAACAGAAGAAACACCAGCTCCAGTAGAGACTGCTGATAGCTGGATGTAATGAAGAGGGGGTGGGTTTTTGATTTGGCTCACCCCCACTTTTACTTATGATACATACAAGAAGAAGCGAAGACACTCTGACAAAGGATAGCATTCTGTCTAAGGTATCTGAGTATCAGATATTCAAACATTACTGTCCGCCGTTTCAAGCAGTTAACAAAAAGTTTAAGAGTGATCTTCGGGAAGACAAGAGCCCTACAGTATCAATTGCTTTGTTCAATGGGAGACTAAAGTATACAGACTTTGGTAACTCAGAACACAGCTTTGATTGCTTTTCATACATTGGTTACAAATATAATTTAGATTTCTATGGAGTACTCAAGTACATTGATCTCGACTTTCATCTGGGCTTGTCTGCTGGTATACGTCCTACGGGGCCTACACCAAAGATGGCAAAAGAACCAGAAATAGTAGAGCATAAACCCGCTGATATTAAAGTCAGAATAAGACGATGGAATGCACAAGACGCCTACTTTTGGAAACAATTCAATATTAGTAAGCGTCTTTTGTGTATCTTTGACGTTCAACCTATAACTCATTATTGGATAAATGAAAAACGTTTTACATGTAATAGTATCAGCTATCGCTACCGCTTTGACTGCGGTTATAAGATTTACCGTCCGCTTGAAAGAGATTTTAAATGGAGTTCTAATGTGGGTGCGCAATGCCTTCAAGGCTATCGGCAGCTCCCTAAATATGGTGAGACTTTATTTCTCACAAGTTCCCTCAAGGATGTCATGTGTTTGGCAAGTCTTGGTTACGCATCCTTTGCTTTACAATCAGAAATGCTTGTGCCAAGTGAAGAAACCATCAAAGAAGCGCAAGAGCGTTTCAAAGAAGTAGTAGTCCTTTACGACAACGACTTTGAGAAGGCTTCTAATCCTGGACAGACTATGGCTGCAAAGATCTGCAGCAAGTATGGTCTTACTAACTTGAAGATACCTTCTCATTACAGAAGCAAGGATATATCGGATTTAGTTAAAGACCATGGAATAGAAATAGCAAAAGATGTCATCAAGAAAAAGAACTTGGAAGAAGAGAGCCCGCAACGGGAAAGCAAAGATCAAATCGAAGCCAACAGAACTGGACGGGATCAAATTCCGTTCTAAGCTAGAAGCACATTGTTATCGTATGCTCAAGGATGCTAATATAGAAGCAGACTATGAGAAACATAAGTATGTACTTCTCCAAGGCTTTCATTATCCCACTAGTTCTTTTGAGGACAACGGTAAGACTGGATACATGGACAAGAAAAAGTATAAAGTCCGTGATATAACATACACTCCTGACTTCGTAGACCCTAAGGGTAGATGGGTAATAGAGTGTAAAGGCTACGCAAATGAACGCTTCCCTCTCAAGTGGAAGATGTTTAAACAGCTCTTAATGCAACAAGATGATCCACCGGTACTATTTGTACCACGGAATCAACGACAAAACATTGAGACTGTAACTAGAATTTTAGAAATAATGGCCCCGACTAAATAGTTGGGGCTTTTTAATGCAAACAAAAATGAGCATAAAGACAATTGGTAATGACGTGCAGAGTAGTTCTGCCGGCATACAAAAGCGGATCAACAAGTCCGCTGAGAAACTTGTCTTTGATGTTCTTCAATCTACACAATACTCAACCCCTATTGCTTCGACTGTACGTGAGCTGGTAACTAATGCCTGCGATTCACAACGTGAGAAGGAGATTGCGTTGGAGATATTGTCAGGAGAGAAGGAAGTCAAAGACTATTTTATAACTAGACATGAAGAAGAATACAGAGACTCTAATTTCGATCCTAGCTATTATGATCGGGCTGCCTTTAGTGATAATAATAGCGTCACAGTGCAGTACAAAGAACGAGATGGGACAGGCTATTGTGATTCTTTTACTGTTCTGGATTACGGTGTGGGCATCGGACAAAGCCGCTTGGAGGGTTATCTCGAGCTGGGCTTCTCGACTAAGAGAAATACTTCGGAGAATTTCGGGGCGTTTGGACTAGGTGCTAAGGTACCACTCTCTACTGGTGTAGACTTCTACACTGTGGAGACAGCACACAACGGAAAGCTGTTTAAGATGAACTGCTTTGCTTACAAGACGGACTTCTTGATAGGTAAGTTTACAGCTGATGGTTTCATTACATTCAGCAATGGAGAAAAAGTATACTATAAGAATACTACATCTAAGAACTTCACTAAGATTTCGTTTGGATCTAAGCGACACAACAGGAGTAAGTTTAAGGAGGCTATACAAGACCAACTTAACTATCTACCTAATGTGAAGTTTATGTACACATACGAAGATGGTGTAGAGCAGGATAAGAGTGTCTCGAGTAAAGTCCTTTACAACTCAGACAACCTTATTGTGTCAGACTCCTGGGGTTGGAGTCGACCACATATACTCATGGTCAAAGATCCGAAGGCAACGACGGGTATTAACTATGGGTTTGTGGACTTTCGTGAACTGGAGATGGAAGCGCTATGGGGTGCAGTGGCAATCAAATGCCCAACACGTCAAGCGTATACTGATCCAGATAACGGGAGTGAGATACTATTGCAGGATGGTGTCGATGTTACCCCAAGTAGAGAAAAAGTTATATGGAATGAAAACACGAAAGCATTTATCCAAGGTGCGATTGAGAGGGCAGCTCAAGACGCAGCAGATGTAATTGACAAACAGCTAGACGAGAAAGACTTTATGACCTGGATCAAGAAGTGCAGAGACGTTCTCTATAAAGGGAACAGTCAAGACTCAGCACTGAAAGCTTTGGGTCAGATTGTAGACAAAGAAAAGATCAAGCCTAAGTTTCCTGGAGATAGGACTATACAGTACGCAAGTCCTGTAGGTGTCTTGAAGGGATTCAAGGTTAGAAATGTAAGTAAAGTATTTAAGAACGGAGGATACAAGATAGAACGAGAACAAGTCGGATGGGGTCAAGTAAACTTTGACAACTTATACTTCATCGAAGGCAATCCCTCTAAGATTAAGGACCTGTACCTTATGAAAGAGGGGACATTGTCCATCATTACGGAACACCACCCGGAAAATCTACACAACGATATCAAAGTGCAGGCGCATATAGATAATGTCAATCTTATGCGTGTACGCAATTGGGCGTTGATGAAAGACTCTCCGGCGATTAAGTGGGACTATGATGAGATAGAAGTACCTGAAGACTTTACAGAATCAGTAGAACATGAAGAAGAGATACGTACAAAGCAAGGTGAATTTCAGAACCTTACACCTGCAGAGCGTAGAGAACTAACAGGCAATCAAGTCTTGTTTACTCTACGTAGAGCAGACTCAGGTTATGAAAAGAAGTATGCTCACAATATCGATGACTGGGTATGGGATAAAGTTGAGGCACCCCTCAATCTAATTCAGAAGACGTCCACAGAAACGTACTATGGCACGTCTGAAGATCTTGATCTACTATACCTAGCAGCTACTATATGTGCACCGCAGGTCCCTGATTGGGCCAGCGTTCACCCTAAAGCAGATTACTACGTTACAAACAGAAATGATTCAGCAAATGTAACGAACCGTAACCCTGTGTTCACAAACTTTACACCCCATAGATTCTTTAATGAGTATCATGGGACGTGGATGAAAGGTTTTGATGAGGACAGAGCTGAGGATACTCCAATACAATTGTATAAAGTTTCTGGTAAGATGGCTAAGCAGCTTGAAGGATCGAACGCTAAGCACATTAGTAGTTTCTTCTCAGTAATAGAAAATGATAAATGGACAATGAACGAACATGTTAAAGAGTGGTTCACAGGATGTATGTTGCCTGAGATACCAGACTGGGTACTGTCTCTTAGAGAAGTTGACCCACAGTATAAAGATGTATATAATAAGTGCATGAAATACAAGAACAAGTACGAGAATCATAGCATGTACTTTAACACCAGGAACGATAAGTTCAAGGATGTTATAGATGGCATGCGGAAGATGCATGACATGCAAGTCTTCATGATGAGTACTGACGATGCTGAGGAAATCAAAGCAAAGTCTGTTGAGATATTTAAAGTTGCAGACATTGAGTCTACAATCATGCAGGAAGATATACTTATACTTGGTGAGTACCTAGAAGAGTTCTTAGAGCCTCTACGTCCACTGTTTAACAATGTCCAATTTACTGACTCTCAGGAGTTTTGGAAGGAGATTCGTTTGTATCTTGCAGTAAAAGATAGAGATAAGTTCGATCCCCCACTATGACAATAAGAGAGATGAGATTAAAGAAAATGCAACAAGCATTGAACTACTACGATTATGTAAGTGATGCTGCAAAAGCTCTAGGCATTACAAGAGAATGCCTTTGGAGAAATATTAAAAAGCATAACTTAGAAGTAACCAGTAGTAAACAAATGTAAATATGATACATGTAAATAGAATCGGTGAGATGATATCCGGCAGCTACGGCAACACCCCGTTCTCTCGTAACTACGAGGAGGATATCTACCTTCAGATGATTGAGCTTGCAAAACAAGCTGATGAAACTGATCTAGTTGAAGAATACAACAACATACTCGAAGAGTTTAAGTTGTTAGTAACACAGGATTATACACGTAAGTTTCTTGACACTGCCTTCCTAGGTGGTGTTAGCTTACACAAAGATCCTGCAGGAAGACACTTCCTAAGTTTTAAAGAAGGTGAAATAATAAATGCTCCACTACCTAAGTCATTGGTGAATCGTTTCTACGAGTCACTTGATAACGGTACGGACGTGGTTCCCCTTTACAAACTTTGGATGAGGTGGCTCCGTAATTCTATACTCCGCAAGAAGAATGCAGGGAACTTTACCAAAAGGTTCTTTGATTTCGTCGACATGAAGTACGTACATCCTACGCTTAAGACTGAGCTGATAGAGGAACATGGACTAAGTGAAGAGCTCGCTGAGGAACGTGCTACTATGTACCAAGTAAAGATCACTAAGGAAGGTCTTGTCAATTGTTTCAAGGTCTCAAGAGAGATCATGCACAAGTATGACTCTGAGACCGGGGAAGAAGTTCCTCGCTATGAACGCACCTTTAATGTCGATACTGGAGAGATTGAAGGTGAAGGCTTACCTGACACTGTAGAAGAGAGACTCTTTGAGCCTTCTATTATGGGGTCGGGAGGTGATGCTTTCTATTGTGAAGGCGCTAACGGATATGACAGTCCACAGCATTTCATTAAAGTTGGTTGTACACACAGACTCTCTTCATGGGATCAAGTGAACACTAATGATAATGCGACCTGTGTTGCTGGTCTACACGTTGGTGGTCTCAAGTACATCGCTTGGTACAGTGGAGAGATTCACAATGTGTTTGTAGACCCTATGCATGTCGGTGCTGTTCCTGATTCAGAGGACGGTGCTATTCGTTGCCTACAATACTTCGTTCACTCCAGCCTTGTTGGTGTGAATGGTAGTATGTATCATTCTTCTGCTTACGCAGCTAAGACTGATGCAGAGTGGGAGGACATGAAGCAAGAACTGCTAGGGTCAATGCAAGAAGTTGTACAAGATCTAAAGTCTTTGTAGTATGAGTGTAGAGAGACTGCCTAAAGACAGTGCTATCTGTCTAATAGATGCAGACTCTCTGGTATACTACGAAATGGATAAGACTACATACGAAGAAGCAGTCTATGGACTGGACAAACGTATTAGTCATATTCTTGAGCAGTGTAACACTACAAAGTTTGCTGGTTTTCTTACAGAAGGCCGCTGCTTTAGATACACTGTAGCTCAAGACTACAAAGGTAACAGGAAAGGCAAACCCAAACCACCCATATTCTATGCTCTCAAGCAATACTTGAAGCAGGAGTATGGGTTTTGGGGCCTGTCTTGTCTTGAAGCCGACGATCTAGTAAGTTATTATGCCTACGTAGATGAGCGTAAGACTATTATCTGTTCACCAGATAAGGATGTCTTATACCAATGCATAGGCATGCACTATAACTACCGTACATCAGAGTTTCTACATACTTCCCCTGATGATGCAATTAAGTTTCTTTGGAAACAAGTATTGATGGGGGATAGCACAGACCACATACCAGGTCTTCCGGGGGTAGGAGATAAGACTTCTACCAATTGGCTTAAGACTAGAACCAAAGACTATGAAGGTTTTGTTCTTAAGAAATACGTTGAGAAATTTGGAATGGTTGAGGGATTATTTAAATTCCATGAGACCTTCCGTCTTGTTTACATGCTTCGCAGTGAACAGGATATAATGAGAGAGGCTAAGATTAAGCTTCCTCCGCTAGAGATATCACAACGTATAAACCCCGAGGAACTATGGTAGCATGCCAAAAAATACAGCTAACTCCTGTAAACGGGAGAACTGTTAGACTAACCGGAGACTACTCCATATGCACCGTAACACATAATGAAGATGACGTAACAGAGATAGTATCTGTTATGTTTGACTTCGATGATGGTCCTTGTATTATACATATAGGTGATACCATTACTGTAGGTGAGAAATCTAGATTCAAAGTCAATATAATCAGAGAGTTTAAAGATCCCAATGGAACAATAAGCCACTTTGATTTGATGACTGCAGCATTGAACACTAGTAGTATCATGGCGCTGCCCTTGTTGGGCGGTACCCGTGAACTATTTATGTGGGATAAGTTGTTTGTCAATGCCTTTGTTGAAACAGAATCATTTGATACAGGCATTGCGCTTCTGTACAGATATTCTTCTCTGCCTATATTCACGAAGTTTGAATCTGCTCTATGCTCATTCAGAACATTTGTAAGGAGGACTGACCCTGACACGGCTCATGTCCTCTTTGAATTCAATGTTCCTGATAAAGCTAGAGCTTCTTATTACAAGCTCAAGCAAGGTCTGTATTCACAGATCGATGATGAGTTTAAACTAAAGATTCTACAATTTCATCATTACCATATAGACGGTCATACAGGACAAGTCCTATTTCAAGCTCCGTCACTCCGTGCCCGCATGGAAGAACAACTACAGGTCAGTATCCCAGAAGATGCCGAGCTGTATGACAAGCTTGATATGAATAAAGAACGATATACGATTGAATACTATTCACCCAAGAAGAAAATATTATGAACGACAAATTTAAAGAACAGCTTGGGGACTGGTGGCCGGTCCTCAAGCCCATCTTTGACTCTCAGAAATTTGCAGTATTGCGTGAACAGTTGAAGTCAGAGTACCAGAATGAAGTGTGCTACCCTGCACCTGATAAGGTATTCAGAGCTTTCGATCTTACTCAGTTTTGTGATCTCCGTGTAGTCATAGTTGGCCAAGATCCCTATCATAATGGGATTGCTACTGGTCTAGCGTTTGCTACCAACAACGGTAAAATGTCACCTAGTCTTAGAAATATTGTTAAAGAGCTTCATGAAAGCTACGGTCAAGACATTGATCCTAACTTTGACACATCTCTAGAGGACTGGGCTGCTCAGGGTGTCCTGCTTATTAACACGTCATTGACAGTTAGAAAAGGACAACCCAATTCGCACAAGGAATTGTGGGATGGTTTTACTGTGCAGGTACTTAAGCGTATTATTGCTAACCACAGGAACGTTGTGTTCGTTGGTTGGGGTAAGGCTGCAGCTAATATGATTACTGATTGTTACATCAAAGATCCTGATGAACCTAAGATGTCCCTCTTCCCAGAAGATGAGCCATCGCACTATGTACTTACTGCACCGCATCCAGCGGCTGAAGCGTACTCAGGAGGTAAAGCAGGTTTCTTTGGATGTAATCATTTTCTGAAAATTAATCAGTATCTTAGCGAGCCTATTACATTTATTAAACCCATACACGATGAGCGACGGAATTTGGTTCCAGGATGATAGTACGACAAGTACACTAAAATTCTCAGATAAAAACTTGACAACTATACAAGAAGCGAAGTATATTTTGGACAGCACATATAAAATGCTCGAAGAGAAGAATAAAGCCTACGGAGATTCCGCGTTGAACCCGATTAGATTATTTTCTCGAGCTGATGCCCAAGAAGCACTTCGTGTACGTATTGACGATAAGTTAAGCAGGATTAAAAACCAAGATATACACGACAATGAGGATTCTATATCCGACTTGATTGGGTATCTAGTTTTACTTAAGGTAGCTATAAAGAAGAAGGGGGACAATTGAGTCCCCCTTTTACTTATACAAATGTAAATTTTATTTCTATTGCAGCTTCGGCAAGCTCTGGATACGTACTTCGTATCTCTTTGTCTATAGCAGGTTGAAGGTAATGGTTTACTACCGTTTCTTCGCTTGTTTCTGTGGATACTCGATGAATACCCATTGGGTTAAGTCCTGCATCTATGTGCAAGAATTTTAAATCTTTAGAACAAACGACTTTTACGATCTGTCTTTTCATCACTGCTAAGTTAGGAGGTTACACTACAATTTCATAATTTACTTTTTAACACGGGTTTCGGTTAGGTTTAAAACGGGCATTGGTTGCTGGCTAAGCATCTGGCATATGTCACTTGCGTCTATGATTCCATTCTCGTTGAAATCAAAGGGAGCTACTTGAGACCCCGGAGTAACGGGGTTGTTGAAATTCATCAACATCAACAAAAAATTCATTATCCACGTACTTGCCATATTATGTATACGGCACACACAGGCAAAAGGTTACCCTTTTTACCGGGGATTATTTTTCCAAGAACTTTATCTTCTCCTCCGGAGTCAAGGTCGACATAATACCATCAACGACTGGGAGCACTCGCTTGATCTTGTTTACAATTTTCCTGTCACCTTTCTCAGCAGTACCGGTACGTCTTTGGTAGAAGATATCTTCTTCGTCCCCAACTCCTACTACGTATCCTAGTTCAGCAGCTCCTTGGTCAATAAGCCCAGTCCACTTTCTCAGCAGGTTAGCTGTAGCTGTAGGCGAGTCAATGATTCTCATCGCTTCTTTTGGATTAAGGAACTGTAGCATCTCTGTGTTCAATCGCTTAGCTTGATACGCAAAGAACCTAAGAGCATAGCTGTCGTCATCGTCATCACTCATCATACCGGCCAAAGCTCTACCGATTGCATACGTAGCTAGTATTACTGCAGTCTCAAAGAATGCACGGCGTATGTTCTGCTGGTCTGTTTCTGAGTAATCGCTCAATGCAAATCTACCCTGAGTAAACATGTTCTTCAGGTAATCAAACGCTGACAAGTACATACCCCTAGTTACTGAACCCGCTTCTTGATCTACGTGGTATCCATCTCCGTGTCCAAATCTTTTACGGAGTTGTGGTTGCAAGTAGTTACGGAACAAAGTCAACACCTTACCTAGGGCTGATCTCTGGAAGTGCGACTTATCAAACCTTCCTTTTATTTGGTTGGTTCTTTTCTGCACTGATCTCAGCTTAGCTACAAACTTGCCTTGGTCAAAGTTAGCAACACGTGGGTCTACTACAAGGAATCCTTTCTCGTCCATTACTAGAAGATCCCACAGATCAGCAGGCTTACCTTCTTTGTTGTTGATTACCTTACCATTCTTATCCTTCAGCTTGCCCTCCATAGACTTCATCAAAGCAATCATTCTTACACCAGAAGTCTGATGCTCTACTGCATGCTGCAGTACAAAGAATGAATCAGTAGACATAGCTTGCTTAGCCTTACCACCGGTAATATTTCTACCTGCTCCGTCTGTGACTTCTACAAGTGCATCGAACATTACCATAGCTTGACCAAGCTTAGTTGTTGGAGCCATCTTACCTAGGTCTGCCATTGCTCCTCCTGAAGCTGCGTACTCTGCTATAGCCGCTCTGTAGTTAGAACGAGTAAAGAACTGTCCTGCCCATGCCTCTTCCCAGGTCATAAGGTTATCAAGAATTGCTTGGTTACCTGCTTGGAGTGTGTTAAGCGATAGCGTGTTGAGTGCAGTCAATACAGACACTGACGATGCTATCTTGTTTGCTTCACCAAGTCCTTTGATGTATTGAGGTATGTCATACATACCATAGAAGTTGGCATCAACAAATGATTGCAGGTGCTTGAAAGTATTAGAGTCTATACCCTTACCCTTTCTGTATACCTGAGCATCTCCTGGAGACAGCTTGTTAAGAATCTTAGAGCCCGTTGCTGGATCAGTTTCCAACACCTCTCTACGTGCATGTATGTCAAGCATAGTATTTACTAGACCCTGTGCTTCTGACTTAGCTTCAAACATGTTTGTCATGTGGTGGAACTGCATCAAGCTGGCTGCTATATCACGACTTACATTCTTAGCATCAACTCTGTTAGTGTATAGGATTGGTACACCTTTTTGTACTACCCCATCTACCTCTTGGAATACACCGTACTCTATATCCGTAGCTTGTCTAGTCAAACTGTCTACTACTTGATCCTTAATACCAGAGAATGCTCCTTGCTCTTGTACCCTATCTGCACTATCCTTTCTGATAGCAGGCATCTGATACGAGAACTTATCCCATGCGTTGGTGTACAGATTAGACTTAGTACCCCTAGCCTGATCAGCATGGTATCTGTTTACTATTGCATCGTAGTAAGCTTTCTTTGCAGGATTTGCTTGTATTGCTTTCCACTTGTTACTCTCGTATTTCTTACTAGGCTTAGCAAGTGCACCTGAATAGGTCTGGTTACTCTTGTTCCATCTAGCTTCGTTGATCAACTCACCAAGTTCTTGCTTCAGTACTGAGGCTCTGTCTTGATCGAATGCTGACTCTGACCCTTCTAGCTCTGCTATCTTAGCTTTAAGCTGCTCCTGTCTTTTTATATTATCATTGTAAAGACTGTCAGCATTTTTTACCGGCTGAGTATTCTCTGCATACCAAGCTGCCCTATCTCTATAGTACTGTCTTGCTGCAGGAGAACCTTTTCCTGTTTCATCCATAGACCACTGTTTGTATGCTTCACTATTCCTAGCTACAAACTTACCGTTAGTGTCTTTAGGCCAACCGTTGTTTTCTTTAAAACTATTCTCAGCATTGGTACGTGCGGTATAGAACTTATTTACGTCGTACTCCTGTACCATGAACAACAAGTTCTGGCCTCTAATACTGTTCTCTGTCAAGAAGTCTTTATTGAATTCACTAACGTTGAATCCCCCACCTTTAGATTCTCTAAATGCATCGTATACTTTCTGGAAATCAAATATGGTTTTCCTAGTTGTCTCGTTGGCTGTAGTTATTTGATCGTTCAATGCAAGAGCAAACAGCTGTAGGTTCTGCTCAGATGAGTAAACCATGGGGTCCATGTAGAATGAGTACCCAGACTTATCCACATGTGCCTGAGTCATCTCTCTTATCAGCTGCTTCCTACCAAGCTTCTTATTGCTTAGCTGTTCGATTTTAAGATCAAGGAGTGCCTCTAGTCTTTGAGCATCATTAAGTTCTCCTCTACCGTGCTTGACTTGTATCAAGCTGTACTCAGGATCTCTCTTGTCAATCCCAGCTATGTCCTTTGTACGCTTAGCTGCAGCAATAACATTGTCAAGCTCTGCATTTACTTCCTCACTGCCGTAGTTAACAAGGGAGTCTGCTGCAAGTGGTATAGCTATCTTAAGATATTCATTGTCCAGCTCTTGAGCATCTATCAATGCGTCTTGTAGATCTGCAAGGATATCTTTCTTACGCTGCTCTGTACCTTCTTCCCCAACCACCTCACGTAGCAATACTTGTGTTTGTCTTACAAGACTACCACCACCATCTACTCCGTCAATAATTCTGCGTACAGCATCAACTTGTTGCAGTACTCTTAGAGCTTCCTTCTTACCAACTGGTGCTTCTCTCTGAGATAGATTTCTCAGATCGTTCATCATAGCCTTGGCTCTGTCCACATTGAGTACGACATACTCTTGGATCTTCATGAATGCATCAATGTCATTCTTGTTCTCCTTCAGACGCTTAATGTTTTTCTTCAGCTCCTTAAGTCTACGTATCTGCTCGTTGTCTCTTGTAGCTTCTGGTATCATCTCAAGCTGACGTATCTCTGCATTGACGCTAATGGTAGCAGTCTTGTACAGGTTGTCAACTTCGTTCTGCATATCCCTAGATCGTTGGACCTTTGGATTGAATATACCAGACAACTGCAATCCACGTAGCTCTCCAGCAAACATCTTCTCAGCAAGAACTGAAGCTGCATCAGGTTGTACCCCGAACAGCTTACCTATAGCTCTCATGATTCTGTTGATCAGTCTACGGAATGCACTAGGCTTCTTGTTCTCAATCTTAGCTCCTTCAATACCTATAGCTGTTACAAGTATCTCCTTACCCATCTCGAACTCACTCAAGTTATCACCTGCATACGCATCTTCTACCTGCTTGACTAGATCTGGACGAAGCTTTCTCATCTGTGCTATGTATCCTTCTACCTGTGACTTAGGTAGCATGTCTACTATGATGTGACCAAACTCGTGGTAAGCTGTATCGTCTGTCATCTGTGATGGATCAAACGTAATAACCTCCCCATCAATCTGACCTTTCACCCCTTTTTCCAGGGAGCCTTCTTCTACGATTACATCAATACCTGCATCTGCAAACGCAGCTTTCAGTTTAGAAATCTTAGCCTTAGGATCTGCATCACGGCTTAAGCTTGCATTAATCTCTCTGCTCTTAGTTGCATTGTTTTGTACGGGCTGTATACTTTCAGGAGTAGCGCTCTTGTTAGGGTACAGTATACTACGGTCGTTGCCTGCCTCGTTTAACATTCCTTCACGTCCCCTTGTTTCAGTTCTGTGGTAGGTTACTATGTTCTCACCTCCTGCTATTGTATTGGCAGTCTCTACTCTTTGGTATACGTAAGAGTTTCCAAACCCGTCGGTACCTACTATATTGAATGGTTTTCTTTTCAGTATATCTTTAGTAAGCCTAAACTGTTCTAGCACTGGAGATGGGACGCCTCGTACTGTAGTAACCACATTGTCTGCTACTGGGAACATATGCTTTTTACCAAGCTTCATGTGTCCATAGTCCTGAAGGAATCTAGCCTTAAGATCATTCAGTGCTGATGCGGTAGTCTCTACCTTGATCATCTCTTGTGAC
>TARA_R110002020_G_scaffold247502_2_pt1 | contig 18980 bp, 15 predicted proteins | sample TARA_R110002020 | Tara Oceans TARA_R110002020 (sample SAMEA4396489) | marine metagenome | biome: Westerlies Biome; feature: [MES] marine water layer (ENVO:01000295) within the mesopelagic zone...; material: water (ENVO:00002006), including particulate matter (ENVO:01000060) such... | reverse complement strand
TTAAAATAAGTCTTTTGCCAGTTTTTATATGATAAATTAGAATGATTCAATACAATAATTTATTTTTATAAGAATTAGAAAACAAAATTCTTATATCCTTCCGAACAAACCCAATAAAATGACTAACCTTTTTGGAAGTAATCTCAAATATGATTTGAAAGCCAGTTTAGTGGTTTTCTTGGTGGCTTTGCCACTTTGTTTGGGGATTGCAGTAGCAAGTGGCGCTCCGCCAATGTCTGGTCTAATTGCGGGTATTGTAGGCGGAATAGTGATAGGAAGCCTTTCTGGGTCTAATGTAAGTGTCAGTGGTCCTGCAGCAGGATTGACAGTAATCGTACTCGATTCCATCAATAGCATGGGTAGTTTACCCCTATTTCTTGGTACACTCGTAATAGCAGGATTGATTCAGGTTGGGTTAGGACTTGCAAAAGCTGGAGTAATTGGATACTACTTTCCACACTCTGTCATTAAAGGGATGCTTACGGCGATAGGTTTGATTCTAATATTAAAGCAAATCCCACATGCCTTAGGCTACGATGTGGATTTGATGGGAGATCAAGCCTTTTTACAAGCAGATGACCACAATACATTCTCGGAGATTTGGTATGCTTTCAAATATAGCAGCTTCGGAGCTATCCCTATTGTATTAGTAGGTTTAGCAATTTTAATTGCTTTTGAAAAACCAAAGCTTAAAAATCATAAAATCTTTGGAGTTGTTCCGGGAGCATTGTGGGCAGTAATTTCCGGAATAGTAATAAACTATTTGTATGGCATTTGGAAACCAGAATGGCAATTGGACGGAGAGCATTTAGTAAGTATTCCTGTGTTAAATAATTTGGGAGAAATAGGTGATTTGCTGACATTTCCAGATTTCTCAATGATAGGTGAAAGTACCTTCTGGATAGTGGCAATGACCATTGCTATCATAGGAAGTCTTGAAACTCTGCTAAGTATAGATGCTGCTGATAAGCTTGATCCTATGAAAAGAACCAGTCCGCCAAGCAAAGAATTATTTGCACAGGGCGTTGGAAATACTGTTTCAGGATTAATTGGTGGTTTACCAATTACAGCTGTAATTGTGAGGAGTTCAGCTAACATCGCTACTGGAGCGAAGACAAAACTATCTGCAATCCTTCATGGTGTCTTGTTGATGATTTTGGTGCTTGCGATTCCTACTACGCTTAATTTGATTCCGTTAAGTTGTTTGGCTGCTGTCTTATTTGTAGTAGGATACAAACTTGCAAAGCCATCAATTTTCATAAATATCTATAGGAATGGTTGGGATCAATTTATCCCATTTATCGTAACCGTAGTTGCTATCCTATTTACTGACCTTTTGGTAGGAATTGGAATAGGTATGGTGTTTGGTTTATTCTTCGTGGTGAAGACAAATTTCGTTCGCGCTGTAACTTTGACCGAGTTGAATGGTAACTATTTGCTAAAACTTCAAAAAGATGTGTCATTTTTGAATAAAGCTTTATTAATGAAGCAATTGGAGAGAATTCCTTCTGGCTCCAAACTGATTATCAATGCTCAGAAATCCCAATTCATTGATCACGACATTCAGGAAGTTTTAAACGACTTCATTGCCTCATGTCCAGACAAAAATATAAGTGTAACAATAGAAGGATATCAATATAAAATTCACGAAAATATATGAACCCTTACGAGAAACTCTTAATACAAAATAAAGCGTGGTCAGCTGATCAAAAATTGGCTGATGCGAATTTTTTTGGAAGACTAGAAAAGCAGCAATCACCTAAATTCCTTTGGATTGGATGTTCTGATAGTAGAGTTCCAGCTAATCAAATTACCGGGACAGACCCAGGTGAGATCTTTGTACACCGAAACATCGCTAATATGGTTGTCCATACGGATGTTAACCTACTTAGTGTGTTGGAATACGCTGTTGTAGTTCTCAAGGTAGAGCATATCATTGTTTGTGGTCATTACGGATGTGGTGGAATAGATGCTGCATTAGGAAATAAGAGCTACGGGATTATCAATAAATGGCTATTGAATATCAAAGAAGTTTATAAGACTTACCAGAATGAGATCGATGCTATTGAAGTACATGAGGATAAAGTAAACAAATTAGTAGAATTGAATGTGATCGAACAATGCCAAGATCTAATCAAAACTTCTACAATTCAAAAAGCTTGGAAATCCAGAAATGCGCCAACAATCCATGGATGGGCTTACGGTCTGAAAGATGGTTTGGTGAAAGAACTAGTCAATATCGAACCTGATCTTAGTAGTATCAATCCAATCTTCAGATTTGACGCTGAGGAATTAGATAAATAAACTTCAAGTTTTTTGGTCAGCGAGTGAAAATATATTTTGATTTCCCACTCGCTGACCTTTACTTTGCAGCATCCTATCACTTTTAGTGCTCGGATTTATATAGAAGAGGCGAGAGACAGGCTCATTGACCCTCTGGCAACCTGGAAAGTCCAAGGTGCCAATTCCTGCCAAATGAGATAATCTTATTTGGAACTATAAGTTCATAAGTATATGCACCTAGGATACTCCCCTTCTTCCCTTTTCTTTCAAAATTTATTTGCAGTTAAGCTTTTGGCTTACCTCTGGCATACGATGCCTATTTTGGACTAGCTCTAATTTTTATGAGTTAGTTTTCATTTTAACACGTTTTTCAAACCATAAATCCATAATAACATGTCAAAAAATCTTCACTTCGACACATTGCAAGTTCACGCTGGTCAAGAGCCAGATTCAGCAACTAATTCTCGTGCAGTTCCTATTTATCAGACCACATCCTATGTGTTTAATTCTGCTGAGCACGGCGCCAACCTGTTCGGACTAAAGGAATTTGGCAATATCTATACACGGATCATGAATCCGACCACAGATGTATTTGAAAAAAGAATTGCTGCCTTAGAAGGCGGTGTGGCTGCAGTTGCAACCAGTTCAGGTCAGGCTGCTCAATTTTTAGCACTGAATAATATCATGGAAGTGGGCGATAATTTCGTCTCTAGCCCATTTCTATATGGAGGTACCTTCAATCAGTTTAAAGTAGCCTTTAAACGAATCGGAATCGATGCAAGATTTGCAAAAGGGAAAAACGCTGAAGATTTCGAAGCTCTCATTGATGAGAATACTAAAGCGATTTATCTGGAAACAATAGGAAACCCTGAGTTTAACATTCCTGATTTCGAGGCTATTGCTGCAGTAGCTAAAAAGCACGATATCCCTTTGGTGGTTGATAATACATTTGGAGCTGGTGGTTTTTTATGCCAACCAATCGCACATGGAGCTAATATTGTCACTTCTTCAGCGACTAAGTGGATAGGTGGACACGGTACTTCTATCGGTGGAGTTATTGTAGATGCAGGAAACTTCAACTGGGGAAATGGCAAATTTAAGCAGTTCTCTGAGCCTTCAGAAGGTTATCATGGCTTGAATTTCTGGGAGGTATTTGGTGAAAACAACCCTCTTGGACTTCCAAATATAGCTTTTGCGATTCGAGCTCGAGTAGAAGGTCTTCGTGACTTTGGTCCAGCGATCAGTCCATTTAACTCGTTTTTGCTATTGCAAGGCATAGAAACACTATCACTTAGAGTACAAAAAACAGTTGATAATGCTTTGGCTTTGGCAAAATGGCTGGAATCACATCCTGCTGTACAAAAAATTAATTACCCAGGATTAGCATCTTCACCTTACCATGAATTGGCTAAAAAATACTTGAAAAATGGTTTTGGAGGCGTGTTGAGTTTTGAACTCAAAGGAGATAAAGACCAAGCTTCTGCTTTGATCAATAATTTGGAATTAATCTCTCACCTAGCTAATGTGGGTGACGCTAAAACGCTAATTATTCAACCGGCCGCAACTACGCATCAGCAATTATCAGATGAAGAACAGCTTGCTGCAGGTGTTACGCCGTCCTTACTAAGAATCTCCTGTGGAATCGAACACATAGAAGATATTAAGTCGGATCTACAACAAGCATTCGATAAAATCTAAACCAACAAATGAATCTTAAAAGTCAGTACGCTTCGATTACCATGACCCAGAAAATATTTCATTCTAGTTTGCCTCTACATCTGGAATCAGGAGAAGTTCTCCCAGAATTTGATCTTGGCTATACCACTTATGGCCAGTTAAATTCTGAAAAATCAAATGTAATTTGGGTCATTCATGCGCTTACTGGAGATTCAAATGCTTCAGAATGGTGGAATGGTTTGATAGGAGAAGATAAATTCTTTGATCCGGCAAATCATTTTATAATCTGTGCAAATCTCCTAGGATCTTGCTATGGCTCTACTCAGCCGTTCAGTGAGAATCCCAAAACTAGTAAGCCCTATTATTACGATTTCCCTCAGATGACCACGCGGGATATGGCGCAAGGTCTGGAACGCTTAAGGATTCATTTGAAAATAGATACTATTCATAGCCTTATCGGCGGGTCTTTAGGCGGTCAAGTTGGACTGGAATGGGCTTATGAATTAGGTACCAAGCTTAAGAATGCAATTATTCTTGCGTCTACCTCCAAATCTAGACCTTGGGTGGTAGGCTTCAATGAAACCCAACGTATGGCGATAGAATCAGATTGCACCTGGGGTGAATGTAGAGAAAATGCTGGGCAAAAAGGGTTGGAAACGGCAAGAGCTATCGCAATGCTTACATATAGACATCCAAATGATCTAGCTACAAAGCAGGCAGATCCAGAAAATAAATTGGATAATTATCGAGCCTCTTCATATCTCCGTTACCAAGGTCAAAAGTTAGCTAAGCGTTTTAACGCACTCTCCTACTGGACTCTGAGCAAAACCATGGATTCCCATGATTTGGGTAGAAACCGTGGTGGCTTGGAGCAGGCTCTGGGCAATATTGAAGCTAATGTATTGGCAATTGGAGTAGACTCTGATTTGCTCTTTCTTCCAGAAGAATCTCAATACATCAGTCAAAAGGTGAAAAAAGGCACTTACAAGGAAATTACATCAACAGCTGGTCACGATGCATTTCTGATTGAATTTGAGCAGCTTTCTTATATTCTGAAGTCATTTTACTTGCAGCAAAAGAATTAATTGGAATTAGGTAGTAGTAAAAGAAATAAGGCAGAAATCTCTGCCTTATTTCTTTACTCTATTCCACTCTACAGTTCTACTTACCCAGGATTCCCCAAGAAATCCCTTTACCTCAAGAATATCTTTCTTCTTGAGCTGAAGTTCACATGCATAGCTTAAGCCGGATTCAGGATCATAAATTTTTCCATCAGCCCACACACCATTTTTATATTGAAGTCCTTCCAAAATTGTCAGTCCCATCAGCGGGCGATTTCTTAGGCTGGTATCCGAATTCACCAAATCAGTAAAAGTCTCTGGGTCGCCATCCTCATGCTTGATCCAAACTAGTTTACCAATCAACTGATCTTCCTTTTCAATAATCTCAATCTGAGCGGTCTTTTCAGTATTGTACCACAGACCCAAAACCTTTGAATTGGATTGTGCTTGTAAAGACTCTGTGCCAAGCAGAATCGATAAAAGCGATAGTAATGCAATATGATATTTCTTCATAAAAAATAAGTTTGGTGTAGTATGGAGTTGAGCTGATTTTAATTTACTGAAACTAATCCTAAAACCATACCCAACTGGCAATTATGCCGACTTGACCAATTTTTGGAATCTAACTTCATTTACTGGGTTACCTTCCAATTGGATTTATAATATGCCAACAATTGTTTTCTCAGTATTGTTTTTGAAATGTTTTCAAATTCATTCTTAAAAACCACCCCAAAGTCAAGTAATTCATTTAGAGTAGTTTACAGTTGCTTTATCTCCAGATTGAATATATGAAAGCTTGAATTTTGAGCGAGGATATAAAACAATAAAATGAGAAGTTAGAATGGGATTTCTAGCAGTATAAGTCACACAAATACACAAGGATTAAAAGCTTTTCCTGTAAAGAATGACTATCACTATAGATTTAATAGTAAACGTTTTGGGGAATATCTTTCTCATAAATCGACTAAAACCGTCATTTATTAAGCTATTTGAAGCACACTGGATCTAAGATTTCAATCCTAAATCCTAGACCTTCCTATAAATTGAAGCTTCCTTTTCACAGCGAAAACCCTAAACAGTATTTGGCAATTTTTATCGTCAACTAAAAATGTAAAATATTTAATTCATCACAATTCTTACAATTATGAAGAAATCTGAGAATTATATCTTTAAAATCCTTTATCAGGAATAGATTGGCAATATCCTTGGGGAAAGTTACTTTTGAACAGAAATTGTAATCCATGGCCAAATATCCAAGAAAGAAAAAGACACTTGGACACTTCAAATTCGGAAGTGTTCTTTTCAGCACCACCTTATCACTTTTTATTGTAGGTCTTTTCGGAGTAATCTTGATCCAAGCTAAGACGCTGACCAGCATGATTCGTGAGAATATTGAGGTACAGGTATTTTTAGAGAAAGAAATGGAGCAAAAACAACTGGATGCTATCCATGATAACCTTGCTCAGCGCTCATTTATTCTTCAAAAAGGAGACACGCTGAATCTTAAATTTGTCTCGGATGAGGAAGCTGCTGCTACCTTTATAGAAAGCACAGGAGAAGATTTTACAAAATTCCTTGAAGACAATCCTCTTAGAGATAGCTTTGTATTGACTATTGCTGAAGAATTTCAAACCTCTGAACAGTTGGAAGCTATCGTTAAAGAAATTCAAGCTATACCAGGTGTTTTTGAGGTTTCTTACATGACAGATTTAGTAGACTCCATCAACAAAAACCTACTGAAAGTAAGCTTAGTAATGGGTGGCTTTATATTGATTTTGATTATCACTGTCGTGATGTTGATCAATAATACCATACGATTGGCTTTATTTTCACAGCGCTTTCTTATCCGCTCCATGCAGTTGGTAGGTGCTACACGAGGTTTTATCAGAAAGCCATTTCTTTCAAGGGCTTTTCTTTTTGGTATGATGGCTGGGGCTTTTGCGTCGGTAATTCTCTTTGGTTTAGTGAAATATACCCAAGCCAATATTGAAGGTTTTGCAATGCTTCAAAATCAGCAATTGCTAATGGTGCTCTTTGGTATTTTGATTACTGTTGGCGGAATTTTGTCTGTACTGAGTACCTTGCGGGCAGTGAATAAGTATTTAAATATGTCCTTGGACGAACTCTATTAATAAAATGAGCAAATCATCTTTCCCTTTTTCCCGAAAAAATTACAAGCTGATGTTCATTGGCATCGGTCTTATCATTCTTGGCTTTGTCATTATTGGACTTGATAGTGAGCCTCACGGAAATGGAGTTCTTGGATTGACTATTGGTCCAATAATAACATTGGCCGGTTTTATCTTTGAATTCTACGCGATTTTTGCCAAAACAGAGAGTAACAAATAAGAAGTAAACGTGGAAATAATTGATGCAATTATCCTTGGAATCATTCAAGGTTTGACTGAGTTTTTGCCTGTATCCTCCAGCGGTCATTTAGAATTGGGAAAAGCAATTTTAGGAGAAAGCAAAATGCCTGCTGAAGGTCTAATGTTTACAGTTGTTGTTCATTTTGCAACAGCACTAAGTACAGTAGTCGTTTTCCGAAAGGACATAGCAGAAATCCTGAAGGGCTTATTCAAGTTCCAATGGAATGAGGAAACACAATTTGTAGGGAAAATAATACTTTCAATGATTCCTGCAGCTATTGTCGGAGTTGTCTTCGCAGAGGAATTGGAGACTTTATTTGACGGACAAATTCTCTTCGTAGGCTGTATGCTAGTCTTGACAGCTGTACTTCTGTTTTTGGCGGACAAAGCAAAATTTACCAATCAACCCGTTACTTTCGGACAAGCTTTGATCATTGGAGTTGCCCAAGCAATTGCAATTCTTCCTGGCATATCCCGTTCAGGAGCTACCATCTCCACTTCCGTGTTACTGGGAATTGATAAGGCAAAAGCTGCAAGGTTTTCTTTCTTGATGGTTGTCCCTCTGATTTTGGGTAAAATAGCCAAAGACATTTTAGATGGTGGACTTTCTCTCGAAACCGAAGGAATTGGCTATCTAAGTGCAGGATTTCTTGCTGCATTTGTAGCTGGTATTATTGCCTGTACTTGGATGATCAAACTAGTAAAAAACAGTAAACTCAGCTACTTTTCCATCTACTGCCTTATTGTGGGTGTGATCGCAATTATCGCTGGATTATATTTATAGAATGCAAGATCAACCTTACGGAGAAGTATTTTTAATAGATAAACCTTTTGAATGGACATCTTTTGATGTAGTCAGAAAAGTTCGGAATGCACTGAAAATAAAGAAGGTGGGGCATGCCGGAACATTGGATCCTTTAGCAACTGGTTTACTCATCGTTTGCGCAGGCAAAATGACTAAGCAGATTGATTCATTTATGGGTCAGGAAAAAGAATACACTGGGACGTTTGTAATTGGTGCTACTACAGACTCCTTTGATCTGGAGCAACCAATTTTCCCAGTTGCAGATCCTGGGCACATTACGCTTGAAAATGTGAAAGAAGCAGTTGCTGAGCTCACTGGAGATATTTTGCAAGTCCCTCCTATGCACTCTGCAATCAAAGTAGATGGAAAGCGCGTCTATGAGTCGGCGAGAAAAGGAAAGGTAGTGAAGATGGATCCCCGTCCTGTCACTGTAAGTCAATTTGAAATTACAAAGTTTGAAAATCCAGTTGTCGAGTTTAGAATTGTATGTTCCAAAGGCACCTATATCCGAAGCTTGGCCAGAGATTTAGGTGAGAAACTCAAAGTTGGAGCGTATATGAGTTCGCTTTGCAGAACCAGAATTGGTAATTTCAAACTCTCAGAAGCACATGAGCTTTTACCTTTGGTAGAAGAAATCAAAGCAAGAACGAATGAAGATCTATGAAGGCCTAAGTGATTTCCCCAAGTTCTCAAATGCGGTCGTTACCAGCGGGACGTTTGACGGAGTACATCTCGGGCATCAGAAAATCCTGAATAGAATCCGAGAAATCGCCCGATCCATCAATGGAGAGACAGTTTTAATAACTTTTTGGCCACATCCAAGATTGGTTCTCTATCCAGAAGAGCACAACCTTAGATTGCTGAGCACTTTTGAAGAGAAAGCAAAACTTCTTCGCGAGGCAGGAATTGATCATTTGATCACCATTCCATTTACCAAAGAATTTTCTCAGCTTACTTCCAAGGAATTTATTGAATCTGTATTGGTTGATTCTATCCGAACCAAAAAACTAGTCATAGGATACGACCATCGGTTCGGGAAAAATCGAGAAGGAAGTTTCGAATATTTAAAGGCACATCACGAACAATATGGCTTTGATCTCGAAGAAATATCCAGACAAGATGTGGAAGATATTGGTGTTTCTAGCACCAAAATAAGACATGCACTGGAGACCGGTGACATAGCTACTGCCATTAATTACCTAGGCAGACCTTATGAATTGAATGGATTGGTGATCAAAGGCCAGCAGATCGGAAGATCAATTGGATTCCCTACCGCCAATATTCATATCCCGAACGATTACAAACTTATCCCCAAAGATGGCGTTTATGCAGTAGAGGCTTTGGTCAATGGAGCGCTGTATAAAGCCATGTTGAATATCGGCAATCGACCTACAGTCAATGGAACTCAAAAGACTGTAGAAGCGAATCTGTTTGATTTTCAAGGTGATTTATATGACAAACAAATTACCATTTACCTCAAAGCTTTCCTTCGTGACGAACGAAAATTTGATGGCTTGGAAGCCTTGAAAGAACAGCTTTTTCTAGATCAAAAGAATGCAAAGAACTTGCTATAAACCCAAAATAGATGATCAACAAAACTGTAAAAAATGCACGTGAAGCAGTAGCCGACATTCCTAGCAACAGTATGCTGATGATGGGAGGATTTGGCCTGACTGGAATCCCAGAGAATTGTATCTCAGCTCTCTTAGAAAGAAATATTTCAGGCTTGACCATTGTGTCCAATAATGCCGGAGTAGATGATTTTGGCATCGGCCTTTTGCTAAAAAAGCGAATGGTCAAGAAAATGATTTCCAGCTACGTAGGAGAAAATGCTGAATTTGAAAGACAACTATTAAGCGGAGAGCTTGAAGTAGATCTGATTCCTCAGGGAACTCTTGCAGAACGAGTTAGAGCTGGAGGAGCTGGAATCCCAGCATTCTTCACTCCTGCTGGAGTCGGCACTGAAGTAGCTGAAGGTAAGGAATCCCGTGAATTTGACGGCAAAATGTACCTGCTAGAGAGTTGGCTCAAAGCTGATTTCTCCATCGTCAAAGCGTGGAAAGGTGATACCGCAGGCAACTTGATTTATAAGGGAACAGCGAGAAATTTCAATCCGATGATGGCCGCTGCTGGCAAGATTTGTATAGCTGAAGTAGAAGAACTGGTTGAAGCAGGAGAACTCAATCCAAATGAAATTCATACACCTGGAATATACGTGCAGCGTATTTTCCAAGGAGAAAATTATGAAAAGAGAATTGAGCAAAGGACAGTCACCAGCAAGTGAATAGATCAACTTTAACTTCATTTTTTTCGATGAATCCAAAAACAACCCAAAATGCTTACAAAAGATCAAATAGCTCAGAGAATCGCCAAAGAGGTGCAAAATGGGCAATACATAAATTTAGGAATTGGAATCCCCACTCTAGTTGCCAACTACATCCCGGATAATTTGGAGGTGGTCCTGCAATCAGAGAATGGATTGCTAGGTATTGGCCCTTTTCCTACGGAGGATCAAATCGATCCAGACCTCATCAATGCTGGAAAGCAAACGGTAACCATGGCCAAAGGCTCTGTATTGTTCAATTCCGCAGAATCCTTCGGGATGATTCGGGGTGGCCATGTGCATCTGACTATCCTTGGAGCCATGGAGGTGTCTGAAAATGGAGATATAGCCAATTGGAAAATACCTGGAAAGATGGTCAAAGGAATGGGTGGTGCTATGGACCTTGTAGCATCTGCCGAAAATATTATCGTCGCTATGCAGCATTGCTCGCGCTCCGGCGAATCCAAATTGCTGCCAGAATGCTCCCTTCCCATCACAGGAATCCGTTGCGTAAAGAAAATAGTAACTGATTTGGCAGTTCTTGAAATATCGCCACAAGGAGGCTTTGTCTTAAAAGAACGTGCTCCAGGTGTTACTGTAGAAGAAATTAAATCCAAAACTGCAGGAAAACTATTCATAGACAGCGATGTGCCAGAAATGATTTTTGAATAAAATCCGGAAAAATGAACTCAGGGAACAGTCATGAAGTTAACCTGATTAATTTTGCAAAATCAAAACAAGATTCTATAGGAATCAAACTATAAAGTATGAAGAACTCAGAGATAAAATTCCAAGTCGATTTAGATGAAAACAGTTTCCCAAAGACAATCAAATGGGATGCTTCAGATAAAGAAGGTGCAGGCTTGGAAGACACCAAAAGCATAAGTCTCAATGTTTGGGACAATCAAAACCATAGCACACTGAGAATCGACTTATGGACCGAAGAAATGTCCGTTGTGGAAATGAAGCGTTTTTACATAGACATACTTGGCGGTATGGCTCAAACAATTCTGAATAGTACGGCAGATGAATATATGTCCGAAGAGATTAAGGAACTTTGTGATCGCCTAGTAAAACATGTTAATGAAGAAAATAAGGGCGGTTGATAAGTCCAAAAAAAATCCAAAAGCCCGGCACTGACTGGGCTTTTTGGGTTTTGTAGCTAATAAGGCAAAAATTTACTCTTTTTTGAATTTTTAACGAAACAGTTAACTCAATTCAGGATTCTCAATAAAATCACCTATTAATTTTTGATTTTGAATTGAATCGCTCAGTTTCCAAATAAAACCATTTTTTAAGGTTTTAGATTCATATTATATTTTGCTACGAAAATGCCATTTATTCGTTTTTTAGGCTAATTTTCGCGTATTACAAGATGAATTCTCACCCTGAATTCAATAAACCTAACTATTCAATAAAATAGCCTATGAGCAATTTTACACTCAAAATCAGGACCTCAGTGTTTTTACTCGTACTCCTGGTTTCCCTTACCTCTACCAAGGTCTTTGGACAGACCACTATTTCTGGAACATTGACGGATGCCGACACGAAGGAAACTTTGGTGGGTGTGAATATCCTGGTAAAAGGAAAGGTAATCGGTACTATCTCAGATCTTTCTGGTAAGTACACTTTAAATGTAAATCAGGAACCACCACTGACTCTTGTCTTTTCCATGGTGGGCTATGACACTCAAGAAGTAGAAATCACCACCAGTCAGTCGACCGTTGATATTCAAATGTCGGAAACGGCTATTCTCGGCCAGGAAGTGGTAGTATCAGCATCACGAATGGAGGAAAGTGTGCTACAATCGCCCGTATCCATTGAGAAATTGGACATAATTGCAATTAGAGATGCGCCTCAGGCTAGTTTCTATGATGCACTTAACAACATGAAAGGCGTAGAAATGAGCACACAGTCGCTTATGTTCAAATCCTTCAACACCCGAGGATTTAATGCAAATGGCAATGTGAGAACCGTCCAATTGATTGACGGGATGGATAATCAAGCACCAGGCTTGAATTTCTCAGTGGGTAACATTGTAGGTATTTCCGAATTAGATCTCGAAAGTGTAGAATTGCTTCCGGGTGCCTCTTCAGCGCTTTATGGACCAAATGCCATCAATGGTATTTTATTAATGAATTCTAAAAGTCCATTTCTATATCAAGGCCTTTCTGCCAATGTGAAGACAGGAATCATGGATCAAGGAGATAGAGTGGATAAAAATGGTCAATCTCAGGCAGCTACTGGTTTCTATAATTTCAGTGCGAGATATGCTAAAGCCATCAGTGACAAGTTTGCCTTCAAAGTGAATTTTGAATATTTAAAAGCTGACGATTGGCAAGCAAATGATTTCAGAGATCAATCACTTTTGAACGGGTCTACTATAGAAACAGGAAATACACTCAATAACCCCGCTTATAATGGTGTAAATAGTTACGGTGATGAAACTAACGTAAATATGCTTTCAGTAGCACAGTCAATGGTTGCCGCGGGTGTGTTGCCACAAGCCGCCTTAGTTTCTATACCAAGTACTGCTGTTTCTAGAACTGGCTATTTAGAAAGAGACTTGGCAGATTATGGAACTAAGTCTGTTAAGTTAAATGCTGCCCTTCATTACAGAATCAATGATAATATTGAAGCTGTACTACAAGGAAATCTTGGTTTTGGAACCACTGTTTACACAGGTGCTGATAGGTATTCTCTCAAGGATTTTACCATAGGCCAATACAAAGCTGAGCTAAGGGCTTCCAACTGGTATGTAAGAGCATATACTACTCAGGAGCGTTCTGGAGATGCATTCGCAGTAGGAACAGCTGCCCAAGGTATCAACGAGGCTTGGAAAGCAAGTACTCAATGGTTCCCTGAATACGTAGGTGCTTATGCGCAAGCAGTTGGAGTAGGTCTTCCTTCAGACCAGGCTCATTTAGCAGCAAGAGCTTTTGCAGATCAAGGACGATACATGCCTGGTTCTCCTGAATTCCAGAATGCACTAAATACAGTCACCTCTAAACCTATTCCAGGCGATCAGAATGGTGTTGGTGCAAGATTCGTGGATAGTAGCAATTTGTATCACTTTGAGGGCTCTTATAATCTTTCAGAGCAAATCAAATTTGCGGAAATTGTGATTGGAGCTAACTATAGAATTTATGACTTAAATTCAAACGGAACCATTTTCGCGCTTGATGAAAATGGAGATGAATTTAATATCCAAGAATATGGTGGATACATTCAAGGCTCTAAGAAGTTGTTCAACAATAAATTTAAATTGACCGCTTCAGCTCGATACGATAAAAATGAGAATTTTGCAGGCCAGTGGTCTCCAAGAGTTTCAGGAGTATTTACTCAGGGTAATCACAATTTCAGAGCTTCTTATCAAACAGGTTTCCGCATTCCTACCAATCAAGATCAATACATTGATTTGAATACCCCTCAAGCTCGCCTGATTGGTGGTTTACCATTCTTTGCAAATCAGTATAACTTGAATGCTAATCCAGGTTATACGCTTGCAAATGTGACTAGTTATGGAGCGGCAGTTCAACAGTCTACTCAAGATCCTACCATTCAAGCTCAGGCTCTGGCAATAGTACAACAACAAGTAGCTGCTGGTATAATCACTCCTGAACAAGCACCTGCTAAGGTTGCTGAGACAGTCGGCTTTTTAGCTGCCCAAGCTAACATTGGTCAACTTCAACCCTATGAAATCAAAGAATTCCAACCTGAGCGAGTGAAATCTTTTGAAGTAGGTTACAAGGGCATCTGGGGTACCAAATTATTGGTTGATGCTTATGCATATTTCAATAGATTTGAAAACTTCAATGGTAGTCAAGTGTTAGTTCAAGATGCTACAGATGCAGGTCTTGCTGGTCCTAATGCGATCACAGGCTTGAACTTAATTGGAGCGATCACAGGAGCTAGAAATATCTATTCTATGCCAGTCAACAGAACTGAGATTATCAAATCGTGGGGATGGGCAGCAAGTATGGATTACAAACTTCCAAAAGGATACACTGTTGGAGGTAATGTGTCATTCAACACTCTTTCAAACTTGGATGAGTTAGCTGAGACCGGCTTCCAGCCTAGTTTCAATACGCCAGAGTATCGTTATGTATTGAACTTTGCTAACCGTGAGGTTATCGATAATCTTGGATTTGCACTTGCTTACAGATGGCAAGGAGAGTTTGCTTGGCAGTCTACCTTTGTGAACCCATCAGTTTCCAGTCAACAATTATCTGTAGTCCCTGCATTTGGTACTTTTGATGCCCAGGTTAGTTATAAGTTGAAAAGCATCAAATCTATCTTGAAAGTAGGTGGATCAAATCTCTTCAGCAAAGGATATACCCAAGCTTGGGGAAACCCTACTGTAGGAACTATGTATTTTGTCAGCTTAACGTTTGACGAATTCTTGAATTAAAATTAACATAACCCAATTTACACTAGAGCCTTCCTTATTTATAGGAAGGCTTTTTTGATTTTAGGATTAGTGGGTTTTGCAACTGATTTCAGACAAAGGCTGAAAGAATAAAAAACCTAATTGTCTTATCTACAAACATCCTATTGAATTCTGACTTATCCGCATTAAGGGCTGTAAGACAAATCCAATAAAAAACTTCATGTCTGTAGTAAATCAATACCATTGATTCGCTCACTGCCTTCTCCACAACTTTTAATACTTTTAAACCTACACCTAAGATCCAATTCTGTCTTGCTATTGTTCTTGGAAAGAGGTTTGAACTTTGGTTTTAATCAAAAATAGGACCATCACTGAAAGTGATGATCCTATTTGTTTTAACTGCAATTCAGCTATACTATTCCCATTCTTTATTCAAGGTACCAAGAAAACTCACTAGATCTCTGATTTCTCTTTTAGTAAGTAACGCTTTCATATCAGGCATACTGGAAGGTGAATTCTTACGCTCAGCTATGTTGGTATTCAGAATCAATGTATCAGGCTTGGCTCCTACTTTAACCACTAAGCCCTCTTCCTTTTCTTCCATCAATGTTCCATTGATAGACGTTCCATCTTTTAGCTCAAGTTGTACCAAACCATATCCAGGAGCCAATCGCTTACTTGGATCGATCAAAGCTTCCAGAAGTTCAGTTTTAGTTGCTCTATTGGCTACGCCGTTCAAATGAGGACCAGCCACTCCACCCATGTCATCGTAACCGTGACAACGGATACACTGAGCCGTCTGATTCTGGAAGAAAATATTTCTACCTACTCGCACACTTCCGCCTTCCAGAGCCCCACTGTAAAGAGCTACTAAATCTCCTCCAGTTCTTTCTTTCTGAATCTGGTCATATTTAGTTCTGAGATCAGCAGAGCCAGTTTCATCAATAGCTTCTTCCAACTCAATCATCACTTCATTTGGTAATTTATTTTTTGACAGATCATCCAATAAAGTATTCCAAAGTGGAAGCTCCGCTGAATTTTCAAGATTACCCAAACTAAGTAAAGCGGACTGCTTCTCTGCTGTAGTTCTGTTTTGGATCACATCTTGAAGTAAGTTCACCATCAGCTCTTGAGAAATATCTGTCTTTGTCAATAAATCCAGACCGACCACTCGAACAGCTCTTGAATTATCCTTCATTGCTATCTCGATAGGACCCGATATTGATTCCGGATTAGCATTAGAAAGTGCCAAAATAGCCGCAACACGAACATTTTCTGATTGATCATTTTTCAATAAAGACACTAGCTTAGCTTCAGCATCCGCAATCTTCAATTTGCCAATTGCTTTCACGCCAGCTACACGAACTTCCTCGTCTCTATTATTTAAAGAACCAATTAAAGTTGTTTTTGCAGACTCTTGTATTGGGCCAAGCTCTCTCTCCACTTCGCCACGATTTCTTCCATCCACGCGATCAAGCACAGATGGTTTTGCCCAAGTACCTAAAGTGGCAATTGCTTCAGCCTTCAAAACCGAATTTACGCCCGGTTTAGCAATGTAAGCTAAAAGATTATCCATTGCCTCCTGAGTTCCCACTCTCAAGTTTGCCCCAATCGCTCTTCTGATCAATGGTTCATTTTCAAACTTGGTGGTAACCAAAAGATCACCCAAAGCTGGTAAAGCACCTTCTATAGAAAAATCATCATTGATGGCTCTAGCTGCTTCCGTCACGATGTATTCATCAGTATCACCAAGGAAAACAGCAATCCCTGGCTCAGCCATTCTACGAAGCGCCAGCACTGCACCCAGACGAACTGCATTAGAAGGATGCGATGAAAGTGCTAAAATTGGCTCTTTCTTATTGATTCTTGCCAAAGCTAAACTTGCTGCATGGCGTAAAAACGCATCTTCATCATTATTTGCTTCCAGTACTGCGATCAATCCATTGACCGCAGGCTCGTAAGCAATTCTACCCAAGGCTTCTGAGGCAAAAAACCTAACTCTAATCTCACTATCTGATAATAATGGCATCAATTCCGCTCCAGCTTTAGCATACTTTATATCTCCAAGCCACTTCGCCGCCTGTGCGCGAATCTCAGCATCCTGATCTTTAAGCAGCGGAATCAATTTGTCTGCATAATCCATTTTCTCCATTCTTGCCAGTTGACTGATCCCAACTATTGAATGAATTCTAGCTAGTTGATTCGTACTTTGGCTGATAGCTTCGCTAAACACCTTAGCTCCATCTTCTCCTCTTTTTGCCAATTCAAATTGCGCTTTTCTTCGAATCCTCAAATCCGCATCACTCAAATAACCCCCAAGTTCTGCATCCGTAAGTGTTTTGAAGTCAGTTTTCATCACTTGAGCAGTGACCTTCCTTGCTTCCCAATTTGCACCTGCCTCATCCTCAATTTTCCAAACCCGACCGTAGTTTTTGGTATTCCAACCCTCTATCCAATCTGCAAAATATAGTGATCCATCCGGGCCAAAATCCAAACCAGTTGCCAACACACCTGACATAATATTTTCTGTTTGGGACATTTTGAAAGAAGCTCCATCAGGTACCAATTTGAAGGCATGAATTCCTGATCTAGTAGGGTTACCTACAAAAGATGCTACGAAAAAGGTGTTTTTCCACTTTTCAGCCAAAGCAGTCCCTGGATTGTAAACCATTCCTGTTGGGCCATTGATGTAGTTTTGAATTGGTGGAGTGATGTATGCTGCCTGACCTTCATGCCTAGGGATATAAAGTTTCTCATCCATCCAGACTTTGTAGGTATTGTTATCTGGATCACGGTATTTTCCGAATTGCCAGTTGGTTCTCCAGCCCGTATCAGATCCATTCACTAAGTATACTAGCCTTTCACTTTCTCCCCCATGATCCCCATCATTATCTACCGAGATCAGATTATTGTACTCATCAAAAGTAAATTCATGTGTATTTCTTACGCCCATTGCGAAGACCTCAAAGTCAGATCCATCGGGGTTCGCTCGGACCACTACCCCTCTATTTGGATACTTCCATTCTGTGCCATCTGGCCCTACACCATTAAACCCAATGTCTCCTATTCCCCAGTAAATACGTCCATCAGGCCCTTGCTTTAGCCCAGACATTCCATGTCCTCCAAAACCTACATGAACCCCATAGCCGTGAGATATGGATACTTTTTCATCCATGATCCCATCTCCATTGTTATCACTAAGTCTCCAAAGATCAGGTCCTACTCCAATAAATAAATTATCATCAAGTTTGAGCAAAGCACCCGCCACATCAGTAGTCACATCGTTGAAATCCTGAACCATAATCTGCGAATAGTCTGCAAGACCATCCCCATCTCTATCTTCAAGTCTGTATAGCTCTTCTCTCTCCACAGTCATGTCTCTCCAGTCATGCGATCCGTCACCGTTCACATCTCCAAGCCAGGTATTTTTATCAGACATTTCCGGAGAAAGAGTTTTTTGAAGAAAAGCTCTTTTTTCATCTACAGTCTGAAGGCTTATAGATGCGATTTCCCAATCCTGATGAGATCTAATATCAAATTCGGAATTTTTTTGACGGTTGGTTCTCGTATAGTACAAGCTACCATCTTCCGTCACCTGAATAGAAATTGGATCATAAACCAACGAGTCAACCGCCCAAAGGGAAAGTTTAAGACCAGGACTTAGCGTGGGGTTGATTGCTCCTTCTGCAGCTTCCACCATTGGAGCGATCTCTTCTTTGGTAAGTGTGCGTTCTCTGAGGTCCACTTCCTCTTCTTTAGCGCAGGAAAATAAGAGTGGAATTGCTGCTGCCAAAATGATTTTGGCGTAGTGATGTTTAATTTTGGGTTGAGGCATAGGTTAATTTTATTATATGAATATCAGCTTCTCTACCAGTAAGTTGGTAGAAGCAATGTAGGGAATGTTAAATTTAAGAATTGAGGCCGATTCGGTCTTCGGTCTTCCGACCAGATTAGCAAAGAATCTAAGGTGACTGGCATCATTGGGGATAATCATATTTTATTATTCCAATCTTGAAATTAACAAAATTAAATGTGGCTTGCTTGCCATTAATCAAAAAGGGTTGTAAAAACA
>TARA_R110002020_G_scaffold183962_6_pt1 | contig 18994 bp, 15 predicted proteins | sample TARA_R110002020 | Tara Oceans TARA_R110002020 (sample SAMEA4396489) | marine metagenome | biome: Westerlies Biome; feature: [MES] marine water layer (ENVO:01000295) within the mesopelagic zone...; material: water (ENVO:00002006), including particulate matter (ENVO:01000060) such... | reverse complement strand
GCCTAAAGGCGAGGGGTTTACGGATCCCCTAACGGGGACTCTAAAACACCAGTGCGAATTATTGCCCCTCAAAGCTGCTGATGCCGGTCTCAAAGAAACGCAAACCGCTTCCAAGAATTACCGGCATTTCCCCCTCGTCCCGCTGTCGAAATGTTGGGCCAGATCCAGGGACTGGACGAGTGCGCGGCAACCGGGCGCCATGCCGAAGGCGGCAGCAAGATAACACCCCGCCTTCCCCTCGACTTTGCAGGATGCTGCAATCAACTCTCTCTCCCGCTGCTCAATACTGCGATGAGGAAGAGGCTACCCAACAGGCCGGCCAATCGCAGCTCCCCAATTTCGCCTGGCTGCGGATTTTCCGGGCTGTCTCTTCATAACAATGACTCGCCATTTGCTCGGGAATGACTATTCCCGCAGGCGCGCCAACAAAACGAGTGTGCAGATTCGTCCGCTTCTCTCGATCGGGATTGCGGGTGTTCCGTGCCCGTTTATGGTTCGCGCCGCCAATGTTCCTTCATTGTTTCCTTACCCCCTTGCGGAACACATATGGAACATGATACCTAGGTTCTGGTTTTGTTTCATGCCGGCAATCCATCCGGCAGCAGGGGTGCCGTAACTATGCTGACGCGCAAGCAACACGAACTTCTTCTCTTCATCAATGAACGTATGAAGGAAAGCGGCATTCCTCCCTCTTTTGACGAAATGAAGGATGCGCTTGATCTTGCGTCCAAATCGGGGATTCACCGGCTGATCACGGCGCTGGAGGAACGCGGTTTCATCCGCCGGCTTCCCAACCGGGCGCGCGCGCTCGAAGTGATCAGGCTGCCCGACAGTTATCAAGCCAACCTGCAACCGCGGCGCGGTTTCTCGCCCAGCGTGATCGAAGGCAGCCTGGGCAAGCAGCCCGAACCGGTACGCCGCGCTGAACCCGCCAATGACGAGCCGTCGCAGGTGGCCGAAGTGCCGATGATGGGCCGCATCGCAGCCGGTGTGCCGATCTCGGCGATCCAGAACAACACCCACAACATTACCGTGCCGGTGGAAATGATCGGACCGGGCGAACATTACGCGCTCGAGGTCAAGGGCGATTCGATGATCGAAGCCGGGATCTTTGACGGCGACACCGTGGTGATCCGCAACGCCTCGACGGCAAGTCCGGGCGATATCATCGTCGCGCTGGTTGATGATGAGGAAGCAACGCTCAAGCGATTCCGCCGCAAGGGTGCTTCAATCGCGCTCGAAGCGGCCAATCCGGCCTATGAAACCCGGATTTTCGGTCCGGACCGGGTCAAGGTTCAGGGCAAGCTCGTCGGGCTGATCCGCCGCTATCATTAGACCGGTTTCCTGCGACAGCCCGGGCGACGCCTGACCCTGCCGGCCGGACTGGAGCATGCAGGGGGCAGATGCGCAGTTGTGTGCATCGGTTGGGCGGTGACTGTCTGCGATTTGCGATTACGGTCTGCGAAACGCACATTCTCCATGCGCGTCAGCTCGATCTGGTTCGATGCCACGCCTGAGAGGGCGCCGCTTCGCCGATGGATATTTGCCGGCACAGGATCGCGATTGAATGCCGGCATGGTGAGATTTTGGCTCCACGCCGAGCTGATGGCGCGCATGGAGTACCGGCGCGGCGTGGGCTATTGCGGCAGATCATAGCTTCGGCTGCGCCAGTCATAATAACGCTGGATCGTCCAGGGGCGGATGACGCCCTGCAATGCGGCGACGATCCTGAAGTCAGGCCTGGCGCGAGGCTTGCCGGATGGATCCGGTGTCGTTGTTGAGTGCGACGGCGGCTGCCGGATACTGATCGCCAACGAACCACTGCGGCGCAGCCCGCGGGATGTGATGAGACTGGCGCCGGAACGGCAGGTGCGCATATAGACCGGGATCGCGACCACGACGAGATCCGCCCTGTCACAGGCGGCGCCGATCAGGGCCGCGTCGTTGATGGCGATGATTCTGGCTTGGCGATGAATGGCGGCGCAAATGCCGCGCCCGGCGCAGTGAAACCGCGATTGCGCGGTTACGGCCGAGGCCAGCAACTGATCGAGAATTTCGGCTTCTCCGACTGTTTGCGAAGTCGCGGATTTGTACGACACCGGCGTCACATGCGGGGGTTGGCGCAATGCTGCCTGCCATTGCCTGAACACGAACTCGCCCGGTCTTGCCGCGTTGCTGGCCAAGCCGCCGGGTCCGGCGAGCGCCACCAGATTGCCATCCTCGCTGATCAGGATGTCAGGCCCCGTCCCCCTGACCGCCGGCAGCGCCAGCACCGCGCCCAATCCGATCAGAACGATCCCGCCAAGCCGCAGCCGGCTTCTCAAAAACATCACAACCACAAGGCCGCTTCCGGCCATCACGGTTGCCTGCAACGGGATCTGTCCGACGACGATATCGCCGCCGAGCCCCTCGACATAACGCGCCGCCGCGATCACGCCTTCCAAACCCTTGCCCATCAGCCGGAGCGGCCAGGCGTCAAGGCCGAACGGCATCAGCAGCAATGCCAGCAGGCCGGCGGGCATAACCACGAAGGTGACCAGCGGCATGGCCAGCAGATTGGCCAGAATTCCGTTGCCGGCTACCCGGTGGAAATGATGGGCAGAAAACAGGCCTGTCGCCAGTCCCGCCACCAGCGAGGTGATTGCCAGGCCGAGAACCGCTTTGGCGACAAGAATGATGCCACGGCCCGGAGCAGAGCCCGCCAGCAGACCGGGAGGGCCGAACCGGCGCTCGCGCTTGCGGGTTGCCAGAACAGCATAAGCCGAGATCAGCGCGGCGGTGGCCGCGAACGACATTTGAAAGCCCGGCCCCGCCACCGCCGACGGTGTCAGCAGGATAATCAGCATTGCCGCCAGCGCCACGTTGCGCATGGTCAGGGCCGGACGGTCGGCCAGCACCGCGATCAGCATGATGACGAGCATCACCCAGGCGCGGCGAGTGGAGACGCTGCCGCCGGAAATCATCAGATAGGCGGTCGCGGCCAGCAATGCACCGATGGCCGCTATCTTCTTGACCGGCCAGGCTTCCACAAGTGCGGGAACCGTGGCAAGGATCTTGCGAATGAGGATGTAGAGCGTGCCAGCGGCAAGGGCCATGTGGAGCCCGGAGATGGCCAGGATATGAGCCAGCCCTGTTGCCCTGAGCGCGTCGACCGTTGCCGCGCTGATGCCGCGCCGGTCGTTGACCGCAAGGGCTGCGGCAATGCCGCCGGGATCGCCCGGAAGCACCGAACGGATCCGCGCCGAGATGTGCTCCCTGACCGCCCTCAAGCCAAGCCTGAACGCCTGCAAGCGCAACGGCGATGCCGGTTCGGCAAGCGGAGCCGCGGTTTCCGGCGCCTGGTAGAAAAATCCGTGCGCGCCGATGCCATCGATAAACGCCCTGAAAGCATAATCATAGCCGCCCGGCATCACCGGTCCGGATGGCGCCGACAGCCTGGCCCGTCCCGAAATCGCGGATCCGACCGGCAATGGCTGGTGGGGCGCGCGCGCGACAAGCCGGATCCGTTCCGGTGGACGTCCGAGTTGGGGATCTGCGGTTGACTCCAGCCCGATCAGATACCGCACCCGGCCGCCTGCGTCGAATTCGCGCGCCTCGACGATTCCGGTAATCCGGGTTGTCACGTCCTGATCGAGCAACACCGCACCGGACTGCTGCTCGACGCCAGCCGCGATCGCACCGGCGAACAGCGCCGCGGCAAACCCGGCGGCGCGGGCGATGCCAATATGGCGCTCGCTGATAAAAATCGCCAACAGTAAGGTCGCGGCAAAACCGCAAACCAGTGCGGTCAGCCCCGGATCCGCTGCCGCCATGTAGAACAGCCCGGCGCCGGCGCCCATCGCCACCGGCAGAAACAGGAATGATACACCCCGGCCGGCTTCGCTCAGCACGGCGGCGGTGAGGAACCCGTGCAGCCGGGCCTGGACAGATCGCGGCTGCCCCGACCACGGCTTTACCGCAGGTTCCGTGGCGGTAAGGCGTTGGGGCCGTCGGTGCGCCAGGTCCGACGTTCCGGCCTCGACGCGCATCGGGTGCGAACCCAGTGGCGCCTGATTCCCCGCGGTTTCAACAACCTCCCCGATGCGTTTCGCCTGCCTCATGCACGCCTCGCTTGAAGCCTGACAGACTACACCCGGATGGCGTCCCAATGCCACCGGTAATTGCATCGGGACGGAATGCGGGAAATTTGCAACCTCGCATCAAATCCCTGCAAGAATTGTGTTTTTAAGCACTTGCTGTTTGAATGACGGTGGCAACCATCTCAACCAAAGCCGCTCTGGCATATCCGTTCCGCGCCGCACAATTAGCCATCCGCATAGCTTGGCAGGGTGAGGGAAATCATATAGCTAACCCATGACGGTCATCCAAGGTCACCGGCTTGCATGCCGGAAACCTGCATTCGTGGAAGGACATGCCATGGCAGACAAAAAAGCAAAACTCCAAATGGACGGCAAGGAAATCGAATTTCCGGTCAAGACCGGAACCATCGGTCCCGATGTTGTCGACATCGCCTCACTGTACAAGCAGACAGGCACGTTCACGTATGATCCGGGCTTCACCTCCACGGCGTCCTGCGAATCCAAGATCACCTTCATCGATGGCGACGAAGGCATCCTGCTGCACCGCGGTTATCCGATCGACCAACTGGCGGAGCACGGCGACTTCCTCGAAGTCTGCTACCTGCTGCTTTACGGCGAACTGCCGACGGCAAACCAGAAGATAGATTTTGACTACCGGGTCACGCGCCACACCATGGTGCATGAACAGATGAGCCGGTTTTTCACCGGCTTCCGTCGCGATGCCCACCCGATGGCGGTGATGTGCGGTTGCGTCGGCGCCTTGTCGGCGTTCTATCACGATTCAACCGACATCACCGATCCGCATCAGCGCATGGTTGCCTCGATGCGCATGATCGCCAAGATGCCGACGCTGGCAGCGATGGCCTACAAATATCATATCGGCCAGCCGTTCGTGTACCCGACAAACGATCTCGACTACGCGTCCAACTTCCTGCGCATGTGCTTTGCCGTGCCGTGTGAAGACTATGTGGTCAATCCAGTGCTGGCCCGCGCCATGGACCGCATCTTCATCCTGCATGCCGATCACGAACAAAACGCATCAACCTCCACCGTGCGTCTTGCAGGCTCTTCAGGCGCCAATCCGTTTGCCTGCATCGCCGCGGGCATTGCCTGCCTCTGGGGCCCGGCCCATGGCGGCGCCAACGAGGCGGCACTGAACATGCTGGCCGAAATCGGCACCGTCGACAAGATCCCGGAATTTGTGAACCGCGCCAAGGACAAGGACGACCCGTTCCGGCTGATGGGCTTTGGCCACAGGGTTTACAAGAACTATGACCCGCGCGCCAAGATCATGCAGCAGACCACTCACGAAGTGCTTGGCGAGCTCGGCATCAAGGACGATCCGATGCTCGAGGTTGCGATGGAACTGGAACGGATCGCGTTGACCGACAGCTACTTCATCGAGAAGAAACTGTACCCCAACATCGACTTTTATTCCGGCATCACGCTGAAGGCGCTGGGATTCCCGACCACGATGTTCACTGTGCTGTTCGCGCTTGCCCGCACGGTCGGCTGGATCGCCCAGTGGAGCGAGATGATCGAGGATCCGGGTCAGCGCATCGGCCGGCCACGTCAGCTTTATATCGGCGAGCCAAGCCGCGACTATGTGCCGGTGTCAAAACGCTGAACCGGCAGGCAATTTGCCACGCGACATTGAAAGGCGCCCTCGGGCGCTTTTTTATTGCCCGACGACGACTGAGAGATAACCGTTGCCGCATTTCAGGGAGTGACACGGCCACGCATCGCGTCCACCCGGATTCGGGCGTCACCTGTCAGCTCGTGGTTTGTGTATGTGGTTTTGGTGCGAAAGCACGCCGGCTTTTGCGGACCTTGTTTCGTCAGCGCCCCAGCACGGACAACAGCGTCTTGGCTGCACGTTCGGAGGCCGGTTCACCGGTTTGCATGCGCGACCAGACCAGCTCGCAATCGGCGAGTACTGCTGCGCGGTGACGCGGATCATGGACCAGTTGCCGGGCAAGGCGCGCCAACCGTTCGGGGCGAACATGATTGTCATAGAACTCGGCGATAGCCACCTGGCCGGCGATCATGTTGGGAAGTGCTGCGGTCCATGTGGTGATCCTGTTGAAAAACAGCCGGGCAACAGGATCGAGCTTGTAGCTGGACATGTGCGGGACACCGACGAGCGCCAGTTCAAGAAGAACGGTGCCCGAGGCGGCAATCGCGACATCGGCCCGGCCGAATGCTTCCCACTTGGCCGCGTCACCGGTGACGACCTGGCACGGGACATCCCAGCCTAAAACCTCGTCGCGCACCTGGCGTTCGACATGGCTTGCCGCGGGAAGCACGAAGGTCATCGCGGGATCGAGTTCGGACAACCATCTGGCGGCCTCGCCGAACACCGGCGCCAGACGCCTGACCTCGCTACTGCGGGATCCGGGCAGGATAAGACACAATGGCGGATTGGCGGTATCGCCGCCGGTGCGGCGGACAACTTGCGCCTCGCGCGCCGCAAGCAGGCCAGGATCGTCGATCAACCGATGCCCGACATAGCTCAGTGGCGGTCCGTTCAGGTCCTTGACGATTTCGGCTTCGAATGGAAACACCGACAGAATGTGGTCGATCCACGCCCGCATGGCAGGCGCCCGTTCCGGCTTCCAGGCCCAGACCGTTGGGCAGACATAATTGATGATCTTGAGGTCCGGCAGCGCCTTGCGGACCTTTCGGGCAACCCTGTGCGAAAAATCCGGACTGTCGATGATCACCAGGCAATCGGGCTTTGCCGCAATGATCGCATCGGCGGTCTGGCGGATGCGCAGGATCAGTTTGGGCAGCTGCATGATGACGGCCGAGAAACCGATGATCGACAGTTCGGTGTAATCAAACAACGAATTCAGTCCCTCGGCGATCAGGCGATCGCCACCCACTCCGATCAGTTCGGGCTGCCGGCCAGTTGCTGTGGCAAGCGCGCGGATCAGGTCCGCACCCAGAATATCGCCGGATGGTTCGCCGGCAACGACAGCCAGTTTGAGTGCCGACATCAGCTTGCTCCCTCATCGCGTGGCTCGATGCCGGTGACGAACAGGCCCAGCCGATCAGCTTCAGCAACCACGCGATCGCGTTCGAGCACCAGACTGCGTCCGGCCTCGATTGCGATGCCCGCAAGGCCTGCCGCATGGGCATTGGCGACCGTGTCCGGGCCGATGGACGGCAGATCGGCGCGCTCATCCTGTCCCGGTTTGCACAGTTTGACCAGCACGCCGCCGCGCCCGGAGGGCAACCGGTTGCCGGCGCGCAGGTCCGCCACACGGGCCAGCATCGCATCGGTGCCTTCAAGCCCCTCCAGTGCAATCACCCGGCCGCCGACGGAAACAGCCCCCTGCCCGACATCCAGCCTGCCAAGCGCCAAGGCCGCTTCCGAGGCGGCCTCGATATCCTGGACATCGGCGCTGCCCGGACGCACCCGCCCGAGTGGTCCCAGTCGGCCCAACAGCGCCGGTGCGACCTGCTGCGCGGCCAGAACCTTGACGCCTTCATTCTCCAGAACGCTGATGGCAAAGCGAAGGATCTTGTCGTCGCCGCCCGAAACGATCACCCGGAGCGAGGTGAGAAAGCCGGTCAGCGACCGCCATGTCGGGCGGATGTCAATCAGGTCCGGGCGGCGACCGATGCCGCCTGCGAGAATGACCGAGCCAATCGCCTGAAGGCGCACGACCCTGGCAAACTGCTTCAAATCAGCGATATTGATCTGACAATGATCATAGCCGGACCAATCCTGATCGGCTTCACCCTTGATCCCGAAAATATAGGGATCGTGACCCAGATCGCGCACCGCGCGTGCCACCAGAACCGGGAACCGGCCCTGCCCCGCGAGGATCGCGAGCCGCCCTGTGATTTCAGGCGCGCCGGCGGGCGATGTCATCGGCTTCAGCCTCGCTGGCCCCGGGCCGGCGATGACAGCGCGCGTTCGCTTTCGGCATCGATGAAGGCGATGATATCAGCAATGGCGGCATTGTTGTCCGGCTGTTCGCGTACGCGTTTGATGTTTTCCCGGATCGGTGTCGTCGGGTCGAAAATGGTTTTGAAAGCCCGTCGAACCGCATGAATGGCTGGTTTATCAAAACCCGAACGCTGCATGCCGATGATGTTAAGGCCCATCAGCACACCGGGATTGCCGTTGAGCATACCGTAGGGGATGACATCATTGCTGACAGCCGCCAGCCCGCCGATGAAGGCATGGTGTCCGATCCGGGTGAACTGGTGCACCGCCGCGCCGCCGCCCATGATGACCCGGTCGCCGATGGTCACATGTCCGGCCAGCATCACATTGTTGGAAAGAATGACATTGCTGCCAACATGGCAATCATGGGCCACGTGCGAATAGGCCAGGAACATCGAGTTGTCGCCAACCGTGGTCCGACCGCCGAAATCCGGCATTCCGGGATGCATCGTCACCCCTTCACGAATGGTGCAGGCCCGGCCTATGACCAATTCGGTATCTTCGCCCTTGTAGTGAATGTTTTGCGGTGCGCACCCGAGAACGGCATTGGGAAACACGATTGTTTCCTCGCCAATCGTTGTCGAACCGTCAATGACGACATGGCTCATCAGTCGCACATTGTCGCCAAGCCGGACCTTGGGACCAATGTGGCAAAACGGACCGATGTCGACATTCATTCCGATCTCCGCCCCATCCTCGACGATGGCCGAGCGATGAATCCGGGAAGTATGAAGAGCGGCGGGCGCGGTAGAGGTCATTCATTCTCGCTTTCTGCCGAAACCAGCATGGCTCCGATATCAGCTTCGGCAACCTTGGCATTGTCGACCATTGCCTCGCAATGGAAGCGCCAAATATTGCCGCGCTGCTTGATCTTCTTGACATGGTATTCCAGCCGGTCGCCAGGAATGACCGGTTTGCGGAACTTGGCGTTGTCGATCGTCATGAAATAGACAAGCTTGCTTCCCGCGCCGGTGGCCTTGGCGCAAATGGCGCCGGCGGTCTGGGCCATGCCTTCGACGATCAGAACGCCGGGCATGATCGGATTGCCCGGAAAATGACCGGTGAAATGCGGTTCGCTCGCGGTCACGTTCTTGATGCCGGTGGCGGAATTGTCTGCGTCGATATCGATGATCCGGTCCACCAGCAAAAACGGATAGCGATGCGGCAGCAACTTCATGATGTCGCTGATTCCGGCCGTTTCCAGTGTCGTTGTCGAAGCTTCGCTCATTGCACCTCGCCATCCTTTTTCATCTTCGTCCTGTCTGGCTTTCCAAATGCCCGGGCATTGGCCTCGGCCACGTCCCGCAGGAACCCGTTCATCGGCCGCGCCGGAATCCCGGCCCAGCGGACACCCGCCGGCACATTACCGGCAACCCCGCTCATAGCGCCAATCTGGGCGCCGTCGCCGATGGTGATGTGTCCATTGATAGCACATGCTCCGGCAATCATCACACCGTCACCCAGCGTCGTGCTGCCGGCGATGCCGGTTTGAGCGACGATAACACAATGACGGCCAATCCGGACATTGTGCGCAATCTGCACAAGATTGTCGATTTTCGTGCCTTCGCCGATCACCGTATCATCAAGCGCGCCGCGATCAATCGTCGTGGAAGCGCCGATCTCTACGTGATCCTGAATGATGACACGCCCAATCTGCGGGATCTTGATCAATCCCGCCGGCCCCGGGACATAACCGAAGCCGTCCTGTCCGATAGAAGCGGAAGGATGGATGATCACGTGATTGCCGATCAGGGCATGCTGCACCGTGACGGAATGACCGATATTGCAATTGCGGCCGATGCGCGTGCCCTCACCGATGGCGGCGCCCGACGCAATCACCGAACCGGCGCCAATTTCCACCCGGGCGCCAACAACCGCCCCGGCTTCCACAACCGCGCCGTCTTCGATGATCGCCGTCGGATGCACAATGGCAGCCTCCGACACTCCGGTTGCAGAGGTAAGCTGAAGCGGACGCATGGCGGAAGGCACCAACACTGCACCGGCCAAGGCAAACGCGGTCGGCGGGGCGTCCGCGATCAGGGCGGCGACGCCTGGGGGAACCTCTGAGGCGAGTTTTGCCGTGACAAAAACGGCGCCAGCACCAGAGTTTTTCAATTCCGGCAATGCCTTGCGTGAACCTGCGAAGGTAATATCGCTGATTGAGGCACGCGAAAGCGGCGCGATTGCCTTGACAATCCGCCCGGAATATTGCGCGTCCGCCAGCTCAGCTCCGCAAAGACCCGAGAGGTCTGAAAGCGAAATGCCTTCATGCGGAGGAAAAAAGCGATTTATGTCCATAAGGAAACCAAAAGGAAAGACCGGGTGACAACATGGCCACCCGTGTCGGATCAGAAGCGCGTCGAAGCGCCGAAGCCAAACTCCTTGACCTCGTCGAAGCTTTCCTTAACGACAGGTTCGGCGTAGTAAACGCGCAAGGGGCCGAACGGCGAAGCCCAAGTGATGCCGATGCCCACCGAGGCGCGCCATTCCATGTCGGAACCGACCAAGGTCTGCGTGCCGAAATCGGCAGCGGAAATGTCGTTGCCGTAAAGCGTGGCGGCATCGGCAAACACATTGAAGCGCAACCCAAGGTCACGCGAGACCAGCGGCATAGGTGCAGAAATCTCGGCGGACCCATTGAAATATGTGGTGCCGCCAGCGGCGCCGACATAGGTGGTGCCGTTGAACACGCGCGGCCCGATGCCCCTGGTTTCAAAGCCTCGAATTGTCTCCTGACCGATGAACAGGTGGTCAAACACCCGCAAATCATCGCCGGTGGAGACAATGTTACCTGCACCCACAGTCAAATTACCGATCACGTCAGCCTGCTCGGAAAGCATATGAAAATAGCTCGCCTTGGCTGTTGTCTTTATGTATTCGGAGTCAAACCCGAGACCGGCATATTCCTGCGTGATCCGGGCGGCAAGCCCTTCGCGCGGCAAGACCTGGTCGTCAAGCGTGTTGTAGGTCAGCGTGTAGGACAACGCCCCGATCTGATGACTGCCATTGGCAACGGTGCGGCTGACGGCAGCAAGCTCGGGCGCCGAAGGAATCTGAGCCAGCGTAAGAGTCCCGTAGTCGTTGTAGGTCGTCTCGGTGAATTTGAACGCGGTGGTCAGATAGAGGTTTTCGGTGATCGGTGCGCCAATACGCAGATTGATACCCTGAATGTCCTCTTCAAAACCGTCGTAACCGGTGTCCGTGGTCTTGAAAAGATCGAAACCTGCTGCCAGGCGATAGCCGAGGAAATAGGGTTCGGTGAAAGACAGGTTGTATTCACGCGTGTCCTCCCCGCCGCCGACCGACGCCCGGATGAACTGGCCACGTCCGAGGAAGTTGCGTTCGGTGATATCGATGGTGGCGGTGAAGCCGTCATTGTTGGAATACCCGCCGCCGACACCGAATTCGCCGGTCGACTGGTCCTTGACATCGACAATCAGAACAACGCGGTCAGGCTGCGAGCCGGGCTGCGTGGAAATATCGACGGAGGAGAAGAATTTCAGATTCTCGAGGCGCTTCTTGGCGCGCCGGACCAGAACCTGGTTGAATGCATCGCCTTCGGACAGATCAAACTCGCGGCGGATCACATAGTCGCGGGTGCGGGTATTGCCTCGGATTTCGATCCGCTCGACATAGGCGCGAGTGCCCTCGTCAACCAGATAAACCACCGAAATGGTGCGATTGTTGTAATCGCGGTCTCCGCGCGGGGTGATCGTCGCAAAAGGATAGCCCTGTGTGGCGACGCGGTCGGAAATCGCAAGGATCGTATCCTCGACATCCTTGGCGCTGTAGACTGAACCGCTGCGGGTTTCGATCAGGCCCTTGAGGGAATCGGTATCAATGCCTGGGACCGTGCTCTCGATGGTCACGTCGCCGAAGACATAGCGCTCGCCTTCTTCCACCGTAACGGTAACGACATATTCGTTGTTGGCTTCGTCAAGCTCGGCGAACGACGAAATGACGCGGAAATCAGCGTAACCGCGATTGTAGTAGAACCGGCGCAGCAATTCTTCATCGGCGCGCAGCTTGTCCTCGTCATAGACATCCTTGCGGGTGAGGAACGACAGCATCCCGGAGCGCTTGGTTGTGATCACATCGGCAAGACGGCCATCGCCGAATGCCTGATTGCCAACGAAGTTGACCGAGGAAATCTTGGTGCGATCGCCTTCATTGATTTCGAAAGCCAGATTGACGCGACCGCCTTCAAGCGGGACCACCCGGGTGGTGATGACCGTGTCGCTTCTTCCGATCGCCGCATAAGCGTCGCGAATGGCCTGTACGTCGGCCTGAATGATGAGATCATTGTAGGCGCCAAGCTGACGGCTTTGCACCACACCCTTGAGCGCCTGGTCCTTGAGCTTCTTGTTGCCGTTGAACACAACCTGATTGATGATCTGGTTCTCGGCGACTGTCACGACCAGAGAGGAGCCGGACACGCTGATCTGAACATCTGAAAACAATCCGGTGGCGAAAAGGCGCTTCACCGATTCGTCGATGTCGTTGTTGTCGAAACTCGCACCAGGCCTGATCGTCAGATTGCCGCGGACGGTCGATGCATCAACACGGGAATTGCCCCGAACGTCGATGCGGCTGACCACCGCTGCTTCCGCAATTGCAACCCCGGCAAGTGTCGCAACACCCGCACCCGTCACAACGATCCCCGCGGTCAACGCAACTGCTGACACGGCGTTCAAAAAGTTTGAACCGGTTTTCATTGATCTTATTACCTTTTTTTACTCGAATGTCCCAACCGGAGACACGCACAGTGAGTCATGACTTGTGCCCGTTTTACCCGCTTTTCTGACACAAGCAAGGGACGGAGTTAATTTCTGTTTACTTCCCTTCAAGGCGTGGCTGTTTAGCCACGCTTGAGCAATATCAGGGTTAACAACTGGTTAGCACGGCTGCCCACCGGATTTCAACCGATCAGCATCGTAACATCGTTCCATGTTGCAAAAATCATCAGCGCCAGGACAATCGTCAATCCGACCCGGTAGGCCCATTCCTGAGCCGCCTCGCCCGGCGGACGACCGCGCACCGCTTCAATAGCGTAAAACACCAGATGCCCGCCATCGAGCATCGGCACAGGCATGAGATTGAGCAAGCCGATGGAGACCGACAACACCGCCGCAAGCTGGATCAGCGCAGTCAGGCCAAGCGTCGACATGTCCTTTGAGTATTTGGCAACCCGAATCGGGCCGCCAAGCTGATCGGCCTTCTCGCGGCCACTGATGATGTTGCCAAGATATCCGACGGTCCTGGTGACAATGTACCAGCTTTGAGCGGCACCCTCGCCGACGGCTTCGAGCGGGCCGTATTCACGGACCCTGAAATTGCCGGCGTCGTTGTTGGTGACCACACCGATTCGGCCGACTTCCATCTTGTTGCCGAAGGTGTCGGAGATTTCGGTGCGTACAGGCGTCAGGGTGAGATCGACAAGGGCGCCCTTGCGGTCCATGGTGATGGTTATGGGAACTTCCGGACGCACGCTGACATAGCGCTGGACATCGTCAAACACCTCGATCTTGATGCCGTCAATGGCGACAAAACGGTCTCCGGGCAGGATGCCAGCGGCCTCGGCGGCACTTGCGGGCTGAACGTCGGCGACCACAGGATCGGAAATCATCCTGCCATTGATTGCGAATGTGACCGCAAAAATCGCGATCGCCAGAATGAAATTGGCGATTGGGCCGGCAGCAACAGTGGCGGCGCGGCGCCACAGGGCGGCGTTGGGGAAGGCGTGTGCCCGATCGGCCTCGCTGAGCGCCGAATCACCCGAGCCCGCAGGCAGGCTGGCGGCATTCTCGTCACCCAGGAACTTGACATAGCCGCCGAGCGGAATCAGCGACAATCGCCAATGGGTGCCGTTGCGGTCGGTACGGCCAAATATTTTCGGCCCAAATCCGATGGAAAACACTTCGGCCTTGATGCCGCACCAGCGCCCGACAAGGTAATGTCCCAACTCATGGAAGAACACGACAATGGTCAAAACCAGCAGGAACGGCGGCAGGGCGCTCAGAATGTTTCCCGCCGAAGATGTCAGAAATTCCATTAAATCGGATCCTTTCATGACGCCGACATTGTCCCGCGTGTGAGGGAACAAGGCTGTCAACGCCAGCTTTAATCACAACGCCGTTGGCGCGGCCCCGGTTTATAGGCCGAGCAACCTTGCCGCAAGCTCGTCAGCCACGCCGGCATGGTTGGAGAGCGGCAGAAGATTGCCCAGTACAAAGGCGGCAAATGCGGCAAAGACAAGACCATCCACCCGGTCCATGACGCCGCCATGACCAGGAATGATATGGCCCGAATCCTTGGCGCCGAAACGGCGTTTGACCCAGGATTCGAACAGATCGCCAACGACCGACGCGATCACCAGGGCCAGTGCAACCAACGGGATCGCCAGACCGCCGCCGGGACGAACGGCCAGAGCGGTTGCAACGCCTGCGCCGACGCCCGCGGCAACGCCGAAAACAGCGCCCGACCAGGTTTTGCCAGGCGATATGTGCGGCGCCAGCTTGGGGCCTCCCAGCGCGCGGCCACAAAACAGCGCCAGCGTGTCGGCGGTCCAGACAATTGCGTAAATGAACAGCATGGCGAACAGGCCAAACAGGCCGTCGCCGCGAATCTCGGCCAGCGCAAGCCCGGAAAAACCGGCATAGAGCACCGCGGTCGCCGACCACAACCCGCCGCCGCGTTTCACCCCGGCGAGGATCGCGCCGCTGGCGCCGATGAAAATCGCCGCCAGCGCCATCGACGGAAGCGAAGTCAGGACAAAAACCGCTGTCGCCAGCACCGCCAGCCAGCCGATCGCATTGGCCAGCGGCGCCTTTGCCGGCGCGTCGGCCATTGTGGAGAATTCATGATGCATGACCAGCATGATGATGACCGCGAGACTTCTGAACCAGATGCCGCCGGCCCATGTCGCAGCCAGAACCACGATGCCAAGGACCAGCGCCGAAGTGATCCGCAGCCGCAGCTCGCGCGACATCACGAGCCAACCGCGATGTCTGCCGTTCGCACCGCACCAAACCGGCGGTCCCGGCGGTTGTATTCAGCCAGCGCTTCGTAAAACGCATTGCGATCAAAATCAGGCCACAGGCAAGGCATGAACACAAATTCCGAATAGGCTGCCTGCCACAACAGAAAATTGGAAAGCCGCTGTTCGCCGCTGGTCCGGATGACCAGATCCGGATCGGGAATGCCGGTGGTGTCCATATAAGAGGACAGTGTTGCCTCGTTGACGCTCTCCGGATCCATCCGGCCGGCCTTGACCGCTTCGGCGATCAGACGGGCCGCCCGCGCCAACTCATCGCGCGCGCCGTAGTTGAAGGCTATGATCAAGGTGACGCCGGTGTTGTCGCGGGTACGGTCCTCGGCCTCGTTGAGCAAGGCCCTGATATCGGGCTGAATCGTTTCACGGCATCCGATCACCCTGACGCAGACGTTTTCGCGATGCAGTTCGGCAAGATCCTTGCGGATGAAAAACCGCAGGATTCCCATCAGGTCGGAAACCTCGTCCTTTGGACGGTTCCAGTTTTCGGAGGAAAACGCAAACAGGGTCAGGTAGTCGATCTGGGCCTCGGCGGCGGAGCGCACGGCTTCACGAACACGCTCCACACCAGCCCGGTGGCCGGCAGTGCGCGGCAGACCGCGCGCATTGGCCCAACGGCCGTTGCCATCCATGATGATGGCGACATGCCGCGGCGTGGTGGTGGGTACTTCGTGTCGCATTGCTTTGGCCATTTCCCGACTTGTAAAGCGAGTCGCGCCTAAACCTGCATGATTTCCTTTTCCTTTTCGACCAGCAAGTGGTCAATTTCGGCAATCGTCTCATCGGTCATTTTCTGAACCAGGTCGGATTCACGACGGCTGTCATCCTGACTGATGTCACCGTCCTTTTCCGCCTTCTTCAGCGTGTCCATGCCATCGCGACGGACATTGCGGATGGCGACGCGGGCATTTTCGGCATAGGTGTGCGAAACCTTGACCAGGTGCTTGCGGCGCTCCTCGTTGAGTTCAGGCAGGGGAATGCGCAGATTCTGTCCGTCAACGATCGGGTTCAAACCCAGATTGGCCTCGCGGATGCCGCGATCAACGGCGCCGACCATCTGCTTGTCCCAGACCGAAACGCCAAGCATGCGCGATTCGGGCACGGTGACATTGGCAACCTGATTGAGCGGTACGCGGGAGCCGTAGGCCTCTACCATGACCGGATCGAGCACATTGGCCGACGCACGGCCGGTTCTCAATGATGCGATATCGCTTTTGAAGGCCGCGATTGCGCCTTCCATGCGACGTTTGAGCTCTTTCAAATCCACGCCTTCACTCATCGCCAGTCCTTCCTGCAGAATAGCTGCTGTCATTGGGCCGGCACACGTCTCGTGCCGCCGGCATCTTAATGATCACGAACGATTGTCGCGCGGCCTCCGCCGACCATAATCTTGGCGAATGCGCCCTTTTCGTGAATTGAAAAGACGACAATCGGAATCGAGTTCTCGCGCGCCAGCGCCACGGCGGCGACATCCATGACGGCAAGCCCCTTGTTGAGCACCTCGTCATGGGTCAGCGTGTCAAACCGGGTCGCTTCGGGATGAAGCTTCGGATCTGCGGAATAGATGCCGTCAACCTGGGTGCCCTTGAGAATGGCTTCGGCGCCCATTTCGGCGGCACGCAGGGCGGCGGCGGAATCAGTGGTGAAGAACGGATTGCCGGTGCCGCCGGCAAAGATCACCACCCTGCCCTTTTCGAGGTGATGAAGGGCGGCGCGCTGGGAAAAACTCTGGCAGATTTCCGGCATCGAGATGGCAGACAGCACTTCCGTGTCGATGCCGAGCTTGCGCAACGACGTGGCCAGCGCCAGCGCGTTGATCACGGTGGCCAACATGCCCATATGGTCGCCGGTCACCCGGTCTCCGCCTTTTGAGGCCACCGCCACGCCGCGAAAAATGTTGCCGCCGCCGACAACCACGCCAACCTCCACACCCATGGCGCGAACCTCGGCAATATCGGAGGCAATGCGGTCGGCCACGGCGACATCAATGCCAAAACCCTGGCTCCCCATCAGGGCTTCGCCCGAGGCTTTGAGGAGAACGCGTTTGAACAGGGGAGTGGTTGTCATGGAATGGTCCGAATTTCTGTGTCAGGCCCGGATACACGAAGGGCATCGCGTTGTCACGCGATGCCCTTGCGGTTTTTCCACAATGCGCCCTGAAGGCGCTTGGGGTCAGCCCTTTGCGGCGGCAGCCACTTCAGCGGCGAAGTCGCTTTCTTCCTTCTCGATGCCTTCACCGAGCTGGAAGCGCACGAATGCGGCGATTTCAACCGGCGCGCCGGCTTCCTCGGCAGCAGCCTTGACGGCTTCGCCGACGGTCTGGTCGGGGTTCATGACGAAGGACTGCGACAGCAGGGCAACCTCTTCATAGAACTTGCGCATGCGGCCTTCGACCATCTTTTCGATGATGGCTTCCGGCTTGCCCGATTCGCGGGCCTGCTCGATGAACACGTTGCGCTCGCGCTCGGCAACCGATGCGTCAACATCCTCGGACGTCAGCGCCAGCGGATTGGTGGCGGCGATGTGCATGGCGACCTGGCGGCCGATCGCATTCAGCACGTCGGTCTTGCCTGTCGACCTGACCGCGACGAGCACGCCGAGCTTGCCAAGTCCGTCGGCAACCGCGTTGTGCACATAGGTGGCGACCACGCCGTCATCGACGGACAGCTTGGCCGAACGGCGGAAGCTCATGTTCTCGCCGATATGGGCGATGGCGTCCTTGACGGTGTCAAGGACGGACTTGGAGGTAGAGGCCACGGTGGCAGCGCCGATGGCGTCAACTGAACCATCGGTGGTCAGCGCAACAGAGGCGATGGAGCGGGCCAGATCCTGGAAACCGTCGTTGCGGGCGACGAAGTCTGTCTCGGAGTTGACTTCGACCACGACGGCGGAGTTGCCTTCGGAGGCCACGGCAATCAGGCCTTCAGCGGCGGTACGGCCGGACTTCTTGTCGGCCTTGGCAATGCCCTTGGTGCGCAGCCAGTCGATTGCGGCTTCCATGTTGCCGTCGGTTTCGGCAAGCGCCTTCTTGCAATCCATCATGCCTGCGCCGGTCTTGTCGCGCAGCTCTTTCACCATTGCAGCAGTAATGCTCATAACAGCCTCTTCATTCTTGATGCGTCCGGTCCGGCCAAAACGGCGAAATCAGATCCGGCGACGCTATTCGGCATGCCAACCATGCCATTGAAATGTGACAGCCCGGCAAAGCACATTGGCTTGGCCGGGCCGGTTTGGTCCGAAACCCGGATTTAGGCCTTGGCGGCTTCTTCTGCGGGTGCGGCTTCAACCGCTGCCGCAGGCGCAGCAGTTTCAGGCGCAGCAGCTTCAGGCGCGGCTTCCAGTGCAGGCTCGACCGGAGCTTCCATTGCGCCCAGATCGACGCCGGACGCACCTTGCTGACGGGCGATGCCGTCGATGCAGGCGCGGCTGATCAGGTCGCAATACAGCGCAATGGCGCGCGACGCATCGTCGTTGCCCGGGATCGGGTAATCGACAACATCGGGATCGCAGTTGGAATCGATGATCGCAACGACCGGAATGCCAAGACGCTTGGCTTCCTGGATGGCAATGCCTTCCTTGTTGGTGTCGATGACGAACATCAGGTCAGGCGTGCCGCCCATGTCGCGGATACCGCCCAAAGCGCGGTTGAGCTTTTCACGCTCGCGCTCGAGGTTGAGGCGTTCCTTCTTGGTGAAGCCCGAAGCTTCAGCCGAAAGGATCTCGTCGAGCTTGCGCAGGCGCTGGATCGAATGGGAAATGGTCTTCCAGTTGGTCAGCATGCCGCCGAGCCAACGGGCGTTGACATAATACTGCGCCGAACGGGCGGCAGCATCTGCAACGATCTCGGAAGCCTGACGCTTGGTGCCGACGAACAGCACGCGACCGCCCTTGGACACGGTGTCGGAC
>TARA_R110002020_G_scaffold246009_3_pt1 | contig 18995 bp, 18 predicted proteins | sample TARA_R110002020 | Tara Oceans TARA_R110002020 (sample SAMEA4396489) | marine metagenome | biome: Westerlies Biome; feature: [MES] marine water layer (ENVO:01000295) within the mesopelagic zone...; material: water (ENVO:00002006), including particulate matter (ENVO:01000060) such... | reverse complement strand
AACATCCTTATTGATATAGACAAACAGGACAATAGCGACGAACAAACACACGCAAACGCAAAGCATATCGTCTGGCAATTAACAGACGAACTGTCCTTACCACGAGAATCATTTCAATGTTACTTCAGCGGAACAGGTTATCATATTGTACTTACAAATGAACTGTTCAACTTTACACCTTCCATAAACCTACCATTTCAGGTGAAAGAGACAATGGTAAAACTATTTGAAGACATTGATCCAATGGTATACATCAGAACTGGCTTATATAGAGTCGCTCATACGCTTAATAAGAAATCGGACTTTTATAAAATACCACTTACAGTAGAGGAAATAATGTCTTTAACGTGGGAACAGATCCATGTAAAGGCTAAAAAGCCGAGATTTGACTTTCCTTATACAGAATTAATGGGAGATGGAGAACTTGAAGACGACGTTGTAACAGAAATACCAAGAGTAAGACAGCTTGGAAAGGTTCAAGAGCCCAAGAAAGTGGCTACTTGCATTCAAACAATGTACAATTTAGGACCACAAACAGGCTCAAGACATCACACCTTACTAAGGATAGTATCTCATTTTAGAAGAAATGGAGTTCCATCAGATGCAGCTAAAGCAGCGTTACTTGAATGGAATAATAATAGTCTTAATGAAAATGAAGTAATAGACCAGGTAGAGTATAGCTATAACAAAGGATATAAGTACGGTTGTCAAGACGTTCTAATGCACAAATATTGCAATCCTAAATGTATTTACTACAAAAGAAAGGACTATTTAGTAGATGTCTATACAACTCAAGAAGCACAGAAAGAATTAGAAGAAAGACTTTCAACTGATTTTACAGGACGTAGTTATAATTTTGCACATGCGTTAGGATTATCAGATGTAGACTGTACATTTTATCCAGGCGAATTAATCACACTATTTGGACCAACAGGTTCATGTAAAACTACTTTAGCACACAATATAGCTTTAGGATACAATCATTATAGGGACCAGATTGTCAAAGACAGTCAAATCCCTGTTCTTTATCTGACTTTAGAATTATCAGCATGGTACATGCAGCGTAGATCACTCCAAATTGTAAGTGATAAACCAAAATCATATGCCAGTGAGAACAGGACAAAATTATACGAACAAAGTAAGGATTTGTTAGAACATATGGTAATGCAAACAGTGTCGCCTACTATTGAAACTATACAGAAGAAGATCACTGAACTGCAGCCAGCAATGGTTATTGTAGATTATATTGATCTTGTTGATACACCTAACTCGTATCGTGGAGAGTATGAGAAGATTAAGTACATAGCTCATAATCTTTCCAGTATAGCAGTTAACCTTGATATTATAATAATGCAAGTAAGTCAAGTTTCAAGAGAATATAGTAGGTCTCAAATTCTGGATCTATATGCAGGAAAAGGTAGTGGTGCAATTGAGAATGCTTCAAGAAAAGTAATTGGACTGAATGGCCAAGCTCACACCAAATCAAAAACCTTAGAACTGTTAAAGAATACAGATGGAGAACTGTTCAAAGTTGAGTTAGAATGGAGACCAAGCTTTAGATTAAGGAGAGTAACATGAGTGACAAACCAACAACCAGGGATTTAGTCTCTGACTTAGTAGGCTTTGAAATCGAATTAGAATACGCTATGAATGATATTGAACATGCTGAATTGCAAAGTAAGATAGATATTATAAAGAGTGCTATTGTAAAGAAGACCGAAGGTATAGATTATTTTATGGTCAAATTGAATAGACAAACAGAACTAATTGATGCTGAAATAAGAGTTTTAACAGAAGAAGTAAAACGACTACGTAATAGAAAGAAGGCAGTAACCAAGACTGAAGAATACTTTAAGAAGGAACTTCTGCCAATGATTATAGAAACTGCAGGAAATGACGGCAAATTTGAGACTAAAACAGCCAGGTATACGATGTTTGAAACATATGGACCAGTAGTAGTCATGAATGAAGATGAAATACCAGATAAATATAAAAGATTTAAGGTAGAGATTGATAAGAAAGGTGCGAGAGCAGATTTAATTGCAGCAGCAGAAGACGATATGGGAATAGCAGGATTTGAGACAATACGTAAAGTCAAGAGAGTGAGACGGTCATAATGATTTATCCACTCCGAGCTAAATGGTGGAAATGGGGATTCTATTTTGAATTATTTTCATTCATAGGGTTTGGAGTGGATTTAGACCATGAACTAAGGATCTGTTTTACAATGGCCAAAGGTCAAATCACTCTAACTATAGGACTACAAAAATGACAAAATCAAAAGTAGCGGGATGGGAAGAGCGTTTCCGTCCAAAGCTTAAAAAGCGTCACGCTCACTTTGCAAAGAAAGTATTTCATAGGTTAATGAAAAAGTCATCAACATTAAAATCGTCTCTAAAGAAAAGAAGTAAGGAATATGAAGTTGAATTTGAAATCTCATTAGACCAAATAAGAGAATTGTTTTGGAGGAATTATAACACTAAATGCAGGTACTGCAAAAACAGATTAGATGTAGCCAATATGGTATGCGACCATTATTATCCGCTTTCTATGGGTGGTGGATCTACTGTAAAAAATCTACAGATTATCTGTGGCAGATGTAACACCAGGAAAGGAAGTCTAACTCATAAAGAATATAGAAAACTTTTAGTATGGTTAGACAAATGCTCAGACAATATGAGATCATATGTTTTACGAAAATTAGCCAAAGGAGACTTGTTTTGAGAATAAATATGATAAACGTCTGTAGAGACCTTATAAGAAAATATCCTTTCCTTGCAGATTCGGATGTAGACTTAATATGGTATATATGGACCAAACAATTGTCGGATGTTGGAATAGAAGTAGCAAGTGAAAGTGCTATAACTTTGATGAGACTATGGAAAAGTGGCGAAATAGCCAGCCCATTTAATATCTCGAGATCGCGTCGTAAATGTCAGGAAATATATGCTGACACTCGTGGCAAAACTTGGATAGCAAGACATGAACAACAAGAACAAATCATTGAAGATTTACATTCGATAGAAGAAGAATAAATATTAGGGGAGCGAAAATTACAACATAAACAAATAAGCCTGTGAGCCGAATACATAAGCGAGCAGGGTGTATGGATATGTGTGGACTTGATGTAGATCAGGTTGGCAAGTGAGGATCGGTTGGCTACTGAAGTCGTTCCCCTAATTAATTAAAGGAGAAGCAAATGAAAGAATGGTTACAAACATTTGTAGAAACGGATCATTTTCCGTTTTATGAATTTCTATGGCTCTGTATGCTTGGATTATGGTGGAGCGTGATTGCCCGCCTGAAGAGAATAGAGCAAAAAGTGATAGATATTGAACAAGACGCTATTGAATATATAACAGGGGAGGACAAATGACATTATATATAGCACAATGGATAGCAAATCTGCTAATCCTGGGCATAGCCCTAATTATTTGGATAGTTGGATTATTTGGTCTCGCATTGATGGCCAATATGATAAAAGATTTTGTTGAACGATTAACTAAGGAGAACAAGTAATATGATGTTAGAAATACTATTAGCATTAGTCGCAATACTGGTTGTTTTAAACAGCCACATGTGGGTTATGCACGTCAAAGCAATGAAAGCCATGAAGATGACAGCTCCTGGCAATGAATATATGCGTGTTGACGATGTATTAAAATGTATTGATAAGGCTTTTAATAAAGCTGGGGAAAAGATTGGCAATCAATAGACATCCAGAACAAAGCTTTCCTTCATACAGAAGAAAAAAGGAGTATAAAAAGAAAATGGCAGTACCTTTCAATAAAACATATCACAGTCTTGAGGATTGGCGAAAAGAAAATGAAGAAGAACGGCACTGGATCAGTGATTGCTGCGGTGCTAAAGAAGATGGGGATTTAGATCATTATGGAGAAGAATCTGAAGCACCATTGGGAATATGTAGAGAATGTAAGGACCATGCAAGTTTTCATATGGAGTCTGACGATGATTATGAACCGACAGAACCAGACGAAGATTAAAAAAGATTGTTGGAGCTGTCTTCATAACAAGTTAGGCAGCCCAACTTTTTTTGGCATGTGTTCTTATGATGCTAAATGGGGTAAAGGACCCTTATGGGAGATAACCCCTGAGTTAGTAGATGAAGGATGTGAGAATTATCTCCACCCTGATGATGCTAACAAGGAAATTAAACCACAAGTAGGATTATTTTAGGAGGTTAAAATGATACTAAGATTAAAAAAGGTTGAATTAGTCGATGATAAATATGGGCAACATATTGCCATAAAAATGGTAACGGCTTATGATGATGAAATGAATTATATTAAACACTTGAAATTAACAGACGCAGTAGTGCAGGTTATTAAAGAAACAGTAGTAATGGGACCATTCGAAATAGAAAATGGCCTGTTGGTGGATACCAGTGATGGCTAAACATAATCCAAGCCCAAATAAACCACATACTGGGATATCAAAGCGATTATCAAAATGTGAGAAGTGTAAAAAGGTATGGGAAGTAGCATATCAGACTCAGAATACTCTTTATTATGAGGAATTCCCGACTTATGGGCTAATAAGAAAAACTTGTCCAAGATGTACGGAATAGTAAAAAAATTAAAGAAAGTTGAAATGAAAATGTGCGGAATGTGCAACAATTACACAAACGAACACTATCTCTATGTGGGCTGGATTGAACCCCAAGTCCACTTAGAGGTGTGTAAAAAATGTGCTGTCAGAGAACTCGGCACAAGATACAAGAATAAGTTCGACGCAACTATAAAAGAGAGAGAAAAACAATGGGATGGAATAAACTTGGAAAAGTAACACTATCAATTAACGAGTCAGCTACATCTGATAATAGACAGCCGCATTTCAAAGGGAGTATCGAAATGTCTAAACCTATGAAAAAAGATGAAGACTTAAACATATCGCTATGGTTAAATTACGATAAGAATGATCCTAAAAAGATTATTAGTGGGTCCGTACATTTAAGTAACTTCACAAAGGAATCAGAGGAATTATTTCCAGATGGCGACTAAGCAGTTAAACCGAGTAAAAGTGAATTGTGAATCAGAGGAAACAGACCTAATATTAGACGCTTTAGAAGAATATGCTGCAGAATTATATATTGGAAATCACCTTGAAAAGTCAGTAAAATGCAAAACGCTTTTTGACAGGATTAAAAAAGCCACAACAGGCGATAATATTAAGTTTATTTCGCCAAATGATCCAGGCGATGAACATGTACCCCCGAAAAGGTGTGAAGTTTGTGATGATTGATACGGTAGAGGTGACAGACTCGTAAGTCAGCCGAACTAATTGGGGGCGAACCATTTAGACCTGAGCCTATTATCATTAGATGTGGACCTGGTTGCTTTCTGGTACAGTGTATGTGAAGCTCAGAACGACGGTTTATGAGTAACCGCTTATCAGAAACAGCGAAACAACGCTATTCCAGGTCCCTTCTAATATCTAAATACCATTTTTTGTACACTTTGACTTGCCCATTCAAGAGATGCTTCTTTAATAGGCAGTTTTCTCCATTCACTAATCATCCTTACACCAGTCCCAGGACTATCAAAGTAAGTGATGTTTGGAATTAAGACTATTTTTTTCGCCATTTCCATGATAAAGGGTTTAGATTTAGCTCCTGTTGATACCATTCTAATTCCTCCTGTAGTTTTCCGAGTGCAATTTCTTCTTCAATTATATGCTTGGATATAAGGTCCTCAATTTGTTTGTTAGAGTCAACCATTCCACGCTCAAGATCTCTAATTCGCGTCTCAATACGATAGTATCCCAAAACAAGTGCAACGATAGCACAAGCGAGCTGAATAAGCCACTTAATATTAATGCTAATGACAGCATTATCATCCACGATGCTACCACGGTACGATCTTGCAGTCTTGGGTTTATCATCATGACTCATTAAAACCGATCATCCTTAAATCTTCGTGACTGCTTCTTAACAACTCCTTTAAAATATTCCTTGGGTAACCCTAAATTAAACAAGGTTTCGCCTTTTGTATAAACTGTATTTACAAGACCTTCGCCAAAAAACCTATCAAACAAACCTTGGTTATATGAAGGGATTTCCCGCAATTCAAGATTCCTTGTCTTACCATGCTTTTTAATATATTTATTAGGAACTTCAAATTTCTGTATAAATCCTTTTTGAGTGTCTTCTAACTCTCTAGTTTTTCTTGGGAATTTTGCAGCAAGCTTTTTCTGATTAGAAAGATACAAACGATCAGGATGCCTTGGTGGCCATGGTGATGCCTTAGCAAGACCAATATCTGCCCATCCTGTTGGTTTATTCTTAACATACTCCCAAGGTCTAAAATTACCAGTATACATACCCTTTTTTGGATCGTATGGCTTTTCTATACCACGATATAATGCTGTTTTTCTCCTTAAGGCTAAAGAAACTTCTTTTGTTAATTCCTTTTGACTAATAGAGCCTTTTTGATAACGTGTAATAAGTTTTAATATTTTGGTGAAAGCATTTCCAGAGAGACCAGCTTTTTGCAATAATGCTATTAAACTTGAAATAGGCATCATTCTTCCTCATCATCGCCCTTCCTATACTTAGTAGCTTCACGAGCAAACTGTATATAGGGAAGACCTGTCATCTTTTCAACTGTCATCATAGGATTCTCAACTACGCCCTTAACATCTCTCGCTATTCGCCCAAAAGGAAACATTGTCCAAATATAATATCCAGATAACCTGCTAAAATCATCATCAGCAAAAGCCCTCAATGCAGACACTGGAAGCCGTGCAATTGGTGGCGTAATTACCTGAAGGGGAGCCAAAGACTTAGGCCACTGACCAAAGAAAGCTTTATCACGTTCCTTTTCATCACCAAAGATCCAATCAGCAGAGTCCTGAAACCAAGACCAAGGAGCAGGAAGAGCAGCTTCAAACAACGAATATGCAAACACATTAGCCATAGAAAAGACAAACATGTCCGTTAACATTAGACGCTTGAACCTATCAAACTCTTGGGTACCTTCAGTATATCCGTGTCTTCTTGCTTCTTGAATTATTTCTCTTCTAAAACGAACAGCGTTCCAGGCCCAGGTCTGAAAACGTGTCATAACCTTACCAAGGGATGTTCTTGAAAAGGCTGGACGATAAGGTGCAGAGTATAAAAATTGTGTAGCCTGCACACCTTTTTTCGCTAAATTAATTAACATTGGATGGTCCTTATCCATATCGACCCTACCAAAGTTTTCACGAGCCTGCAGCCAGTGTGCTACAAAAGACTGTCTTCTTAAAATTCTTTCAGGTTCACGCATAAACCAAGCAGCCTTATGAAACATTGATTCTGTTATACCATGTTCTTTAGCTAAACCTACTAAGGTAGCATCCTTTACTTTTGGATCATTCTTAATAACGTCAATAGCGTCATTCATAAAGGCTTTCCATTTGCCACCTTTAAATTCTGGATTAAGTCCAGCCTCATACCTTATAAATTCTGGGACCACACCATGTCCAATGGCCCATCTATCTAAATCTGAAACACTTTCCCACTTTTCACCAGGTTGTAGTTTTCTAAGGTACTCGAGATTCATTGAATTACGCCATGTTTTCCATCCTACACTTTGAACAGTGTGTAAAGTACCACCATACATATTTCCCATCATTGATTTTGGATGTGCAAGCAAAGCAGCCATCTCAAATTTGGCTTCAAGGTTGGACCAGTGCCTAATATCCTCAATTCCCACTCCTTGGAGCTCTTCTGGCAGCTTATCGTAGGTTTTCATGCCAAGTGCTTTTTTTATATGCCCTAATCGCCTCGATACGCGGTTATCTGCCCACCAGGCATATGGAGTGCCGCTTACATTCATAAGGCTTTTCTTGGGGCCTTCAAGCCACGCATCTGGGATTTGCGATGGAAAGCCCAAAGCACCCCCAATATAGTCAGAATAAAACTCAGACCAGCCTCTAAAAGCCTCTTCTGACATCTTTCTACCAGGTGTTCCAGAATCTGGATGGTATCTTTCAACAAAGTCATTATAATAGTTCCTTGAAATGACCTGACCAATCTGTCTATAGTAAGTATCAACAAGATTTTTCTGATAATCTTCCCAAACACTTGGATCAGTACGCCAGGGACCCATATGTCCTTGCCTTGAGTGCATGCTTGCAGCTCTATGTTCTGTCATTAAATGTTGGCCTACCTTTGACTCTTCAGGTTTTCTTCCTTCAGCAATCTCTTGTAAGACCTTATCATAAATCTGCCATTCCACTATATCACTGATAAACCAATCACCACCTGATGCTTTATGATACTGTATTACTAATCGCCTTACTTTACGCTCCTTCATCTCCTCTGACATGTTCTCATTAGCTTCAATGCTTTTTAAGGACTCTATAAGATCCTTTTTAGCAGCTGTTTTATTCTCAGTATAATGAGGATTGTATTCTTCAGGCTTATAATTACCCGTATCTCTTTTAGCTTGATTGATAAGAAGCGTTTTATATTCTTTAGTTAAGCCAGGATTAGCAAGTTTAACAGAAAGTTCAAAATTTCTCATACCATCAAGACCAAAATCCATAGGAACAGGTTTACCATCTTTAATAGTTTTGAGTAAGTAATCAACAAATTTCGGAACATTTATCATTTCATGGTTCCTACTTTCGTCCCAATATTTGACCTCACCTTTACTATCTTTAACATAATATTCGTTCCAAGGGTTTAAATGTTCTCCCCCTGGTTGTTTACTCGTATCTACCCAAGTCTTAAGATTTTCATCAAATTCCCATTGAGAACCGCGTATCCATCTGTACCTTTTCTTTCCGACTTCAGTTATGACATCTTTTATCATGTCTTTAATTTCTGCACCAGTCTTTGTTAATTTTCTTGTCTTACCAGCCTCTGTTACAACATTGATCTGAAACTTCTTATCTGCTATCTTATCCCAATCAGCTCTTTTCTTAGCATCTTTCCATTGTTGAGTATATCGTGCAGCTTTTATTTGCCTCTCTTTAATATCCATACTTCTGTCACTACGTACACCATGACCTATATTAAGTTCACGTTCTGTAAATGCAACTCGATAGATGTCGTAACCTATACCATCTGGAAGACTCTCATATCCAGTCTTGTTAGTAAGCATTTCCTGAAGCTCAAGAGCAGCATCTTCATTAGCTTTAGTTGCAGCAGCCTGAGCAGTTCCAATAGCATATTGAGTACGCTCTATATAATGAGTAGGTTTAGCAACGGTCCCTAATTTCATCTCGCCTATATAATTAAGAAAAGCACCCTCTTGTTTAGCCAGGGTAAAATCTTTTAAAATCATTTCTTCACTAACAGCCTTTGGAAACATCATCCAATGACGCTTACTTAGTAAAGGAGTCCCATGTTGATCAAGTTTACCCCAGTTTTTAAGAAACCAGTTACCTGTTCTCATGTCCTCAAACATATTATTAACAGTCCTAAAATCAGCGAGGTCCATAGCATCAACATTTTTTCCTATCATCCCACGCATAAGAAGATTAATGTCTTTACCACTAACACTATTATTATAATAGGTTAAATGAGCCTCTAAATCAGTCATGATCTTCCTGGCGGCCCCATCCAAATTTTCTTCTCTACCGAATCTTTTGTCGGTGAGTCTTCTGAGTCCCTCAAGGTCATTTTCATAAATATTAGGTTGTACGGGTTTTCCAGACTTAGAATCTGTATAGATTGGAACTTCTCCGTCCACCTCTTTGATAAGTTTATCTGGTCTCCCTGCTTTAGTTCCATGCTTAACAACATCATCAAACTCCTTACTAAAAGCTTTCAGATAGTCAGTTAAGACCTTATCGCCTATCTCTGGGCTATTAACACCAACCTTAGAGAAATAAGTACCATCTTGATTGCTTTTCAGTTCTTTAATTAGTTCATTAACTACATCTGGATATTTCTTCCTGAACTTATCTAATCTTGCAATATCCGCTTTCTGTCCTTTATAGAATGGAGACAAAACAAGAGCATCAACAATATCCATCTCTGCTTCAGAAAGTCTCCTTGATACATTAGACTTAGCAAAATCATCAACATGGTTATACTTATAACTATGTATTAGTTGGTCTAACTCCTGTCTTAATTCACCAACGGGTATCTTGCTATCAAAATCAATTACCTCCTTAACAGCACCGATAAACTTCTTATCTTTTACCATTACTGGGTCCAGCATAAACTTTGTAGTATCAGTCTGCAGCTTAGCGTTATTCCTAATTTGTCTATCTAATTGTTTCAACCGAGACGCAAATTTAGCCGTCCTCTCAATAAAGGGATTAAGGTTTTCAACTCCTTGAGCCTGAGCTGTTTCAATATATTTAACGATAACATCAGCTGCACCTCTTGACATCTGATCGTTCTGTAAGAAATCATTAGCCTTCTCTACATAATCTTCTATGTATTGAAGTCTTCTGGACCTTGCTTCTCTCAATATACTCCACTTTTCAACATCTAAAGCATAGTCAGTAAATACTCTTTTACCAGAAATTCGATATTTAGCTTTACGTTTACCCTCAAGATGAGCATCAAGATCAGCTTTATATTTATAAGGGTCATACATATAAGGTTTTATTCCGCCCTTAGCAGCAAGCCTTTCAATGTCTCCACCAAATAGCTTATGAAATTCTAAAGGTTTATCTACTAATTCTGCCCTCGCCTTTGCAGTCCCAAGTTCCTGCGTAAGGGTGTTCATAATAATCTGTGTATTAGCATGACCTTCTTGCAGCTTAATAGCAAAAGTTTCTCTCCCTAAAAGGTCAGCATACTGATAAATAGGATGAGTTTTGTTATTTAACGGATCAGAATCATATTTAGCTTTGACTTTAGTAGGGTCATACCTGGTTATAATATCATCACTAAGCTCTAAAGGCTGAAGAATATGAGCCATTTTAGGAAGAAACGTATTCCTTTCTTTTGCATCAAAGGTTTCAATTTCACGAGCCATTGATTTTATCTCTGATGGAGTATGTCGTCTACCAAGCTGCCAATTCCTTCCAAAATATCCATGATTAAAATCATAGATCTGCTGAAATCTTCCATGTCTTAAATGAGTATGGGGCTGAATTTGTGGTCTAAATTGTTTAGGGATATTGCTCATATCTGTCTTGAAAAATGCTTTATGTCCCCAATTAAAATAAGCCTCTCTACCAGCCAACGCTGTCTCGTCCATAGGGTCTGATGTAAATCCTATTTCAGACTTATATAAATCTCTGGCAAATGCTAAATTTTCTCTGGGCTCTATAAATACCCACCCAGTCTTCTTTACCTTACCACCTGGTCCTTTACCCGATGCTTTATAAGATACCTCAAAGCCATCTCTATAATCCTCCTCATATAGAGCCTTTCCTTTCTTATTTAATTTATTATATTGACTGATAGAAGCAATTGAAGTGTCGGTAAGTTTACCAGACTTTCTATCTTTCTTATTGATATACCTCTTTACTATTTTATGTTCCTTAGCAGCCATTAAAGACGCGTGTGTAGAACTTAAGATAGCCCTGGAAACAACAGCTGGACCAAGTTGATATCTTCCACCTGATGCTCCGTCAGACATTGCTAATCTATGATGTGGAGTATACATAGCCATCTTATCATATACTGGATCAACAAGTTTTCCTTCAGGAGTCTTAGTTAATAAGTTTCTCCATGACATTCCATCCCAAAAAACTTTACCACTCCAGAAATCCATTTTACCTGGGACGTTCATATCTTTACGCTGCTTCTTCATTATATCCAAGTCAAACTCACTGGGGTTCTCATTAAGTATGGCTACTCCTTCTTTACTTATGGGACCAGCTTTTGGATCTTTATATTTAGACCCTTCCTTCTTTTCTACATGCTTAAATTCTTCACGCTGCATATCATAAGCTTCTCTAAACTTCTTATTTTGACCGAATAGAATAAAAGCCTTGTCACCATCAAGATCAGCACCACCAAGTGCTTGCATTACCCGTGGATGAATGACACCACCATGACCTTTAATACCAGTAAACCCGCCAAATTCAAGATTATGTGCCCCAGATAAAGAATCCATAGGAACTCTTAAACCAATGGCGTTAAAGAAGTCTTTTACTTTAGGAAAAGCATCAAGTCTATCTTTATACTCATCCCAAAGCTGTCCAAATCTTACCTTATTTTTATCCCTGTATTTCTTTCCAGTAACTACACCAGTTACATCCATCAGTCTATCTCGGTACATATCATCAAGAAGAAATATTCTATCGTTTGTATTTAACTTTTTGTGCAAAGACTTCATCCAGGGATTATAAGGTCTCATTCTAACACCCATACTATTAGGCTGCTTTGGTCTTGTTACAGTATGAACAGCAAAGTTTCTCATTGCATTCTGCAACCAGCCTCTTGCATCCTTATAATGAAAGACAGCAATATGTGGATTGAGTGTCATCATCCTATTAATGGAGCTATTAAATTCTCTTGATTCTCTTAACGCAGACTCATATTGTTCATTAGTTATTTCACCTTCTTGTTTCTGCTCTGCTAATACATCTGTATTAACCTTTAAAATCCTCTTATACATCTCACCTACAAGAGTATGATGTCTTGTATTTTGAATAGCATGTAACAGAGTAGGCAAGCCAACCTTGTCTATATTTTCTACTACATCACGAATATCATTAGCACTAACTTCATTTGGTTTCTTTTTAACAATCTCAGTTACAATATCATTATAGACACCTTCACCTGTAAACTTTGGCATATTCCAGGTGTTAAACATGTTGTCAATGGTCTCTTGTTGAATCTCACTGAACGCATACCTGGTTAAATTTGTCATTATCTGTTTTGGAGTACTCTGATCGTGTATTAAATGGTCCGTATTAGCCTCAGAAAGCAGTCCCTTAATAGCCTTTATATCCAACTCGTATACTTTACCACCATCTAATTCACTGGCTAACTCTTTTTCTGATATTGTAGTTCTTGTACCCTTATGAGAAACAGTAAATGGGGCAATAAATTCCCTGGTCCCAGAATCTTTAGCAGAAGACCGCGGTATCATTATATGTAAACCTTTTTTTCTCATCCAAGCAGACTGCTCAGGAGGAGCTCTATGAAACATAAACTTACCAAGTAATGCTCCATGTGTAGAATGCGGTTCAACAATAAAACTCTTATTTTGTCCAGATACTGGCATACCAAAATCATTATTTATAACATCAAAGATACGTGACTCAACATCAATAGCTCCATCAGTAGCTTCTACAAACTTCTCTGCCTCAGACTTATCAGTAAGATCCTTTTGTGGAAACAAAGAATCCTCATAGAGAGCATACCTTAATTTGCCATTTAGAATAGAGTTCCTTGCTTGATCAGTCATCTCTATTGCAGCAGATTTATTAATATAATAAGATGGGTCCGCTTCTTGTCCATCGGTCATCCAAATTTGCATTCTTTTATTCCAGGCTTTTGGAGACGATATTTTAGAAGAATCACTGATTATCTTAAAAGCATCAGAGAAATTCCTTCCATCAGGGTTTTTAGATGTCTTGGTTCTTAACCCACTATTCTCAACTTGCCACATAACATTACTCATAAAAGAAGCGTCAAAATAATCCGACATCTCCTTTTTAATTCCTTGATGAGAATATTCTTCTAAAAACTCTTTTCTTAATTTTTTATATTGCTTCTCTCCACCAAGGACCTCTTTTACAGTCTTAAATAATTCGCCTGTTCCTCCGCCTCTACCTAAAGCTTGAAAGGTCCCTGGATGATACCTATAGAAAAACATCTTACCAGCATCGCTCTTACCAGAATAATAATAAAAAGAGCCCATATTATCTGTAGCACCACCCATTTGTGCAGCTCTTAATGTTGGATTAGCCATCTGTCTAAGTATATCTATCCTGAAATTCTTATGCAGATAAGGATCTGACATAGCATCTGATAATGGTGGATCTTTAAAATGTTTTCCATCAAGTTTTACATAATGGTCAATAACAACCCATGGTTCCTGATGATAAAAATAGTCTTTATTTCCTTCCGCTAATTCTCTATTAACTCTATTATAAGAGTCTTCATAAACCTTTTTAGAATCTGCCATATCCTTTGAATTACCTGCAGCATTTACTGGTCTATTCTTAGCAAGTTTCTCTAATACAATAGCAGATGATTTCTTAGCTCCCTTTTTAGCAAGGGTTCTAACGCTATAATGCTGTGGATTCTTAGTTAAGATTTTCCTTCTTAGCATCTGCCTTAATGAATTTTGTGCATCCTGGCCGAGGTTTACTTCAAACTCTGAATTAATGTTCTCTATCAATTGGTCAGAATCAATATTTACTTTTTCTCTACCTTGCCCAGCCTTTATAATCTCATTTAGCTTATCATATATCCTTAAAACATCAGCATCTTTCTTACCTGTGATCTGTCGCTCAGTTAAATCACTATATCTATCACCAAGGAACTCTGTTAAGAATTGACGGGCCCTATTCTCAACAGCAGGAGAAGTATTAATCGTTCCAGTATCAGAAGCCTCTGTAGTCTCTTGTTGGCCACGTAAGTCTTGTATAACAGCAGCATGTAATTCCTTATCATATACTTCATCAGTTGGACTACCCACTTCCATTGGCATCCTCCTACTTACTTCAGGTGCCTCTGCAAGAGCACGCTCAATTATACGTTGTGCATCCCCTTTAAAACTCCTACTGCCAGCAACATTTAAAACTTCAATCTTATTTTCATTAGCCCAATCGCGAAGTTGTTGTGCAGTTGGATTAACTTTATAAGGCTTATCATGCTTCTTAATAAGGTCTAAGGTTTGTTTTGTACCACCTTTTGTAGTATCTCCAAAGATTACGGTCCCATCACTATCTACAACATTCTTTTCAGTTCTCGGGCTATAAACATCTTCATAATCCCCATATTTGCCCGTTCTCATCACACTTTCGCCTTCTGTAAGGCCGTATCTTTTATGTTCAGCTTCGTTAGAATATCTTGTCTTAGCTCCACCAGGTTGTTGAGCATATCCTTTAGCCGCGGTCCCACCAGTTGTAATACCAACTTCTTCAGCCCCTCTTAATCCGTCCATATCAGGACCTAACTGTCCACCAGAGATGACTTTTTTTATTCCAGTTGCTAATGTATAATCTGGTTTAGTTCTTTCAACCATTTTAAAAGTTGTTTGCCATCTTTCTGGACCAACAGTTTTGACTGTAGGGTCGTCATATTGTTTTTTAAAATGCTCTTCAGTCCACCCTTCTTTTCTGGACCATTTTTTTACGAAATTCTTATCTTTCCTTTTAGCGTCTGTTAATTTTTCAACCTCAGTAACTTCATATTTCTGTGGCCTGCCTTCAAGCGTAAAAACATCACCTACATTTCCTAATTTAAAACTCCTTGTCGTAGCAGTTCTTCTGCCACTTTCAGCCTCAGCGAGAGTAGTTGTCTCTTCACCCCATATATTTTCTGCAACAGGCATCTTATATGACATCTTATGGTCCGCCTTAACAAGTCTCTGATTAGGGTCAACTTCTATAGTATCAGTCTTATTAAGCATAAAGTCTCTATAAGCTCTAAATACTGGGTCTTTAACCAGGGACTTCTCAAGATTACTGGTTGGTTGAGCAGACTTAGCAACTATCTTATCAAACCTATCCCCACTCCTAAGATTATAACCTTTAATAAGAGAGTCTTTAATCTGTGTGGCTTTACCCATCTGGATAGCTTCTTCTTCAGAAATATATGCAGGCTTCTTAGGTTTATTATTACCCTTTAAGACTTCATCTACAACACCTTGTAATTCTGCTAATACCTCTGGATTTTTTGCCAATACATCCTCTGGAATAATACCAGCATTCTCAATAGCTATCTTTGCAATACTTGGGTTCTCTAACCAGGTACCATATCTTGCAGAATTCTCATCATTAACAGCTTTTTGAGTACTCCTATTCAACTTCTCATAGCCAGGGATAAGCTTTGGATTATACATAGTCTCTTTCAAATCCAATGGTAGATTAGTCTCTTTATCTATACTCATCATTTCAGCAGGATTCTTGTGACGCTGCCTTTCCATCTTAACCATGAACTTATTCTTAGACCTTTCAGTAACAGACGTTTCATGAGCCCCGAAGAAAGCACCTAACAGATAAGAATATACTTGTTCAGGTGTGGTATCTCCACGATAAGACGACTGGAGACCTTCCCACAATGAAGACGATAACATTCTCATGGCTTGATCAGTCCGTTGATCAACAGTCATAACCTTCTTTTGAGTATACTTATCTATCTTAGGTACACCACCACCTTTAAATATCTCTCCTATTCCACGGAAAGCTGCACCAGTAACTGCTCCATGAGCACCAGATCTAAGCATCTCATCAACACCATGTTGCCAGCTGCCGACAGAGGACGCGAGTCCTAAATGGAACGCACCCTCAGCTAGATGAGAAGGAGTGTCCCGTAGGAGGAATTCGGAAACTTGCTTCGTCACACCAGCTCTGCCAGCAGCTGCCTTTTCTAACGTCGGTACTACAACTTTCTTAGCCTGTTTTTGAACTTGAGTAGCAACAGCCATTGGGACAGATCGCCCTTTTAATGCTTTAGCTAACTCTGCCATTTTATAGGCCTTCATAGCAGTAAAAGGTGCGGCTGGAATATAACCGACAAATCCTGCCAGGTGACCTACACTTCTTAAAATTTGTTCATAGGTATTTTCTGAAGGTTCACCAACTTCAAACGTAGAAAATCCCGATAGAAACCCTTCTCCAACCTCTCCTATGCCACGCATAAGGTTGAATTCGTTCTGTTTAGGGTCTATTGATACCTGCTCAGGTGGATCAAATGGTATTTTATGATAAGCAGCGTGGTCTTTTACAGCCTTTAAGGACTGTTCTGTATATAAATGAGGATTTTGAGTAATACCTCTGACCATTCTTGCAGTATGATCAGCACTATATACTGGTCTAAACTCTATGGACCTATCAATTGCCCGATAGGGATCAATCATAGAGCCCCCTTAACCTACAGTAGCGTCATAGTATGGTCTCAAGGGATCTACTTCAGTATTAGTCCCAGATAAAGCACCTGATAGTACTGTACCAGCACCTAATCCAAGTCCAGCAAGCCCTGTATAATCAGGAGAAACTGTAGGAGGTGATACACCAGAAGACTTAACGCCCTTGATTAATAAGTCGTTTACTGATTCATGTTTAGATTTTAATATAGCATCAACAATTTGTTTCTTTTCAGTAGCAGTCTTAGTCGTCCCAAAGGAACGCTCAACCCAGTTCTTAACATTCTTAGGTGCTTGAGCACCAGTTATTTTCTTCATCCTGCCAGCATTTTGTGCCAACTTAGTTATAATAGCACCTGTTAATTTACCTCCAGTTGCTCCTACAACTTGGTCAACCATCGCTGTAACCATTTTCGTTGGAGCTTTGCCATCAGAAGCACGTAGTATATTTGCAGCATGTTTCTTCACTTCTTTAGCAGTAAAACCACCTTGTTTAAGTAATTCTACAGCTCTTGCATTATTTACTCCGCCAGCCAATGTATCTAATTCTCTTATAATTGCTTCTTTAGATTTCTTTGTAGCGGCTGCAACACCTTCTTTCACAAATGAAGTTCCAGTCCCAACTCCATATCTTTGAGCCATAGGGGCTAAAACTTTCTGAGCACCCGTAACTCCAGCTTTTGCCATAGCTACACCAGGTAGAAAACCTGCTGCACCTCCAGCCATTTGTCCTAATCCAGCACCTACACCAGGTATAGCTTTTGCAAGTCCTGCAATGCCTTTAGCACCACCTACAGCACCTCTTACACCAGCAGCACCAGCCCCAAGAGCTGCAGTTCCACCACCAGTTAACATAGCGGCAGCAACAGCAATAGGAATACCAAGCATAGCACCAAGTTCGCGTGCACCTTCGGTACCCTTGGCAGTATACCACTTATCTGGAATCATGTCCAACATGGCAGTATCAGCAATACCACCTCCGAATGCGACAGCTTTCTGTCCAAAAGATGGGGTTGGCCTGGTAGGGGACCAAGGTATATCATACATGTCAGCAAGTTGCTGAACTTTTAAAACTTCTTTTGGGCTATAGCGATCAGCATTCCTTTCATAAGCACGAATCATGCTCATAATACGCTTACGCTCGTTCTTTCTTGAGCGTTCTTCTACAGTTTCGGGAAGTTTATTACTTTTCCCATAAACGCCTGTGTTATAAAAGTCATAATTCATAGCCTACTCCTAATCAAACTCCGCTACTAATTGATCTTGATCATCAAGATATATTTGCTTGTTTTTATCTCCTACTATATAAGGTTTGCCCTTGTCCCATTTGACAGTATATGTATCATCAGGGCCCCAGTCCGACTCAACTATTTGGACTTGTCCATTATCTCCTAATTGAGTAGTGATTTTATCATCATGTGGAATATTAATTAAAAGGTCATCCACCCTATCAAATTGTTGGTCTCTGCTTAATGGCTGATTTGGACCATATCCTAAAGCTTCACCAAGTGGACCATAAGTTGAACCTTCTTGATTAACCCCAAGACCTTGTCTATAGAACGCATCAAAATAACCTTTAACTCTCGGGTCCTGGTCTATCAGCTTTTGAATCTCTTGTTTAGATAAGCCAGCCTGACTCATCTCGCTCATAACCCTATTCATCGCTTCGGTAGTATATAATCTCTGAACATCAGCACCTATATCGTTGATATTATCAAGATTAAGTTTACCTTCTGGGTCAAGTTGAGCTATATCTTTTGGATAAGCATTATCAATAGCCTGGACCAATAACGCTGCAGCATCTCCCCTGAGTTCTCCAGCTTCTTCATCGTAAATATCAAGGTCATCAAGCTTGTCAGCCATATCCATATAATATTTCTTTCTGATCTCCTCAGTCTTATCAGCACGATTCTCGTCAATTATCTGTCTTTCAAAATCATGCTCTTGATGTTCCTGACTCTGAACCATACCAGATGTTTGAGCCTCAGTATGAGGAGTCTGAACGTCATCACGATAATCAGTTTGAGACTCAATATT
>TARA_R110002020_G_scaffold47767_5_pt1 | contig 18999 bp, 14 predicted proteins | sample TARA_R110002020 | Tara Oceans TARA_R110002020 (sample SAMEA4396489) | marine metagenome | biome: Westerlies Biome; feature: [MES] marine water layer (ENVO:01000295) within the mesopelagic zone...; material: water (ENVO:00002006), including particulate matter (ENVO:01000060) such... | reverse complement strand
CGGCTCGGACGACGTGCGTGGCGGCGACGGCAACGATGTGCTGTTCGACGGCGATTTCCTGAGCCGGTCGCTGACCCATCACGAGATGGTCGCGCTTCGCGATGCGATGGCATCGGGCGGCGCATTCGCCCTGCCCGACGACGCGGAACAGATCTTCCTGACCGACGGCAACGCCGACATGCTGGACGGCGGCGAAGGCGACGACACGATTTTCTTCGGCGATTCCGACACTGCGTCGGGCGGCGAAGGCGAGGACCTGTTCTACCTGCTGGAACATGCCGGAGAGCAGACCGCCTCGATCCTCGACCTGGATGTCGACGAGGACGAGCTGGTCTACGTCTACGAACCCGGTCAGCAGGCGCCGACCATGACACTGGCCACCAACCCCGACGGCACGCAGACGCTTTCGGCGGATGGAGAGGCCGTGGCCGTGATCACCGCCAACAAGACGTTGGCGGTCAGCGATATCGGCCTGCACGAACGCGGCAGCGACGTCGGCGGCTGGGTCTAGGATAAGGCCTTAGCGGCCTTCGAAGGAGGCAGGCCGTTTTTCGAGAAACGCCACGACGCCTTCCTGGAAATCGCGGGAATGGCCGCATTCGCCCTGCAGGCTCGCCTCGATCTCCAGCTGTTCTTCCAGCGTCTTGCCATAGGTGCCGCGCAGCGCCGTCTTGACGCCCTGGAACGCCTTTGTCGGTCCCTTGGCCAGGTATTCGGCACGGGCCTTCCAATGCGCTTCGAACGCGTCGTCGGCCACGGCTTCCCAGATCAGGCCCCAGGCCTCGGCCTGACGCGCCGGGATCTTTTCCGCGAACAGCGACGCGCCCATGGCCTTGGCCATGCCCACCTGGCGCGGCATGAACCATGTGCCGCCGGCATCCGGGATCAGGCCGATCCGGGTGAAGGCCTGCAGGAAATAGGCGCTTTCCTTCGCGATCACGACATCGGCCGCCAGCGCAAGGTTGGCCCCTGCCCCGGCCGCGGGTCCGTTCACCGCGGCGATGGTCGGCACCGGACATTCGGTGATCGCCATCAGCATGGGCGCGTATTCGTCCCGCAGCGTCCGCTCCAGATCCGGGTTGGCCGCCGAGCCGCCATCGCCCAGATCCTGACCCGAACAGAACGCCCGGCCCGCGCCCGTCAGCACCAGCGCGCGGGCATCGTCGCCCGCCGCCTTCGCTGCATGCGCCACTTCGGCCCGCATCTGCCGCGTCAGCGCGTTCATCTTGTCGGGGCGGTTCAGGGTGATGACGGCCAGCCCGTCGGTCAGGTCGTAGGTCAGGGTCTCGTATTGCATCGCACACTCCGCGCCCAGGCTTGGGATCATTGGTCAGGGCCTGGATCAGCCCTTCAGGATCTTGTCGAGCCGCGCCTGTTCCTCGTCGCTCAACCCCTGTGATTCCGCCCCGGCGGCGCTGTCGCGGCCGCGCAGGAACATCCACGCCAGGATCAGCGCAAGGATCAGCATCGCGGGACCGGCGGCCCACAGAAGCCAGTTGGCACCCCGGACCGTCGGTTGCAGCAGCACGTATTCGCCGTAACGGTCGACAACGTAATCCACGACCTGCGTGTCACTGTCGCCGGCCACAAGGCGTTCACGCACCAACAGCCTCAGGTCTCGTGCCAGCGAGGCGTTGCTTTCGTCAATGCTCTCGTTGCGGCAGACAAGGCAGCGGAGCCCCTTGGAGATCTCGCGCGCGCGGTCTTCCAGCACCGGATCGTCCAGCACTTCGTCCGGCTGCACGGCAAGGGCCGGACCCGCCAGCAGGGCGAGGATCAGCAGAAGCCACCTCATTCCGCGGGCAGCCCGGTTGCGTTCACCGACCGCCGGGCCCCGGCGGCGACGCGGAACCGGCGGTCCGTCAGCGACAGAAGGCCGCCAAGCGCCATCAGAAGCGACCCGCCCCAGATCCAGTTGACGAAGGGCTTGATATAGGTCCGCATGACCCAGCCGCCGCCCTCCTGCGGGTCACCGATCACGACGTACACGTCGCGCAGGAAGCGATAGTCGATGGCAGCTTCGGTCGTGGGCATGTTGGCGACCGGGTACATGCGTTTTTCCGGGTTCAGCATGGCGAGGGTGCGCCCGGCCTTCTGAAGCCGCACGGTGCCCATGGTCGACATGTAGTTCGGCCCCTGCACGCGGTTGACGTCCTCCAGCGTCAGGCGGTATCCGCCGACGTCGAAGGGTTCGCCCACCTGCGCGACACGGATATCTTCCTGCTGCCAGGCCGTCAGGCCCGCGACGGCGAAGATCGTGACGCCAAGGCCCGCATGGGCCACCGTCTTGCCCCAGTCGGCCCCCGGCAGGCGCGCAAGGCGCGCGATGCGCGATCCCGTCTCGCCGCGCCCGGTGCGCGACCACAGGTCCACCAGCGCGCCGAAGACAACCCAGGATCCCAGCGCCAGCCCCACCGGCCCCAGCGCGCTGCGCCCCGTTTGCATCGCCCAGGCCAGCGCGCCAAGCGCCACCGCCAGAACCGCCACGAAGCGCAGGCTGTGGACCGCGCGGCCCAGCTTGCCGCGCTTCCACGGCAGCAACGCGCCGATGGGCAGGGCAAGGCCCAGAAGCACCATGAACGGCGTGAAGGCCATGTTGAAGAACGGCGGGCCGACCGAAAGCTTCCGGTCGAACGCCATCTCCGCCACCAGTGGCCACATGGTGCCCACGAAGACGACCATGGCGCTGACCGCCAGCAGGACGTTGTTGACCACCAGGGCGCTCTCGCGGCTGACGATGCCGAAGACGCCCTTCGCCTCGAGCAGCCGTGCGCGGGCCGCGTAAAGCGTCAGCGCGCCGCCGGTGAAGAAGGCGAGGATCATCAGGATGAAGACGCCGCGCTCGGGATCGTTCGCGAAGGCGTGGACGGATGTCAGCACGCCCGAGCGCACGATGAACGTCCCGATCAGGGAGAAGCCGAAGGCAAGGATCGCCAAGAGGATCGTCCAGCTTTTCAGCGCCTCGCGCTTTTCCACGACGATCGCGGAATGCAGCAGCGCTCCGGCCAGAAGCCATGGCATGAAGGAGGCGTTTTCCACCGGATCCCAGAACCAGAACCCGCCCCAGCCGAGCTCGTAATACGCCCACCAGGATCCAAGCGCGATGCCGATGGTCAGGAAGACCCAGGCCGCCAGCGTCCATGGCCGCACCCAGCGCGCCCAGGCAGCATCGACGCGGCCTTCGATCAGGGCGGCCACGGCGAAGGAATAGGCCATCGAAAGGCCCACATAGCCCAGGTAGAGAAACGGCGGATGGAAGGCGAGGCCCGGGTCCTGCAGCAGCGGGTTCAGGTCCTGTCCGTCGAAGGGCGGTACTGCCAGCCGGGTAAACGGGTTTGACGTCCACAGGATGAAGGCGAAGAATGCGACCGCGATGGACGATTGCACCGCCAACACGCGCGCTTTCAGCGTGGGCGGCAGGTTCCCCCCGAAGGCGGCCGCCATCGCACCGAACAGCGTCACGATCAGCACCCAGAGGAGCATCGAGCCCTCGTGATTCCCCCACGTGCCCGAGATCTTGTAGATCAGCGGCTTCAGCGAATGGCTGTTCATCACCACCAGCTGCAGCGAGAAATCCGACACGACGAAGGCCCACATCAGCGCGCCGAAGGAAAACAGCGTCAGGATGAACTGGATCATCGCGGCAGGTTCGGCGACAGCCATCCACCCGGGCCAGCGCTGTGCCGCCCCGACCATGGGGACGACCATCTGCACGACGGCCACGACGAAGGCGAGGATCAGGGCGAAATGGCCAAGCTCTGTTATCATGGTCCCTGTATAGGGATCACGCCGCCCCGCTCCAAGCGGCATTCCCGCGCGGGGCGATCACGCCTTGCGGAGCGTACGCCAGTCCTCCAGCGCCGGGTTCCCTTCCGGGACCGTTGCGGCGGTGGTCACGGTCGCATCGCTGCCGGTATCGGCGGCGCCCGGGCGTTCGGGATCGTCGCGGCCGCGAAGCGCCTCCAGCACGCCGACCTGGCGGAAAGCTTCGGGCGCAAGCGCGGCGGTTCGGGCGATCTCCCGCTCGAAGCTCTGTTTCTTCAGCTGGTGGCGGGCGCCGAAATAGAACGACACGATGACCCCCAGCAGCCACCACAGCGGTTCGGGCACCAGCGCCACGCCCTGCATCCGCGCGGCGAACCAGACCGGATCGACCATGGCCGACACGAACAGCGCCAACGTTCCCAGCGCCAGCGCCGGGCGCGGCAGACGGTTCACGCCGTCGATCAGCCGGTCGAACAGGCCCTGCCGCGGGATCATGAATTCCTGCCCCAGCTGCGCCGTCGCCTGGGTCTGCAAGTTGGCGCTGCGCTCTGCGCCCGCTTCGGCGTTTTCGCGGAAAACTTCCACCGTTTCGCGGACGGCATTGCGCCCGCCGCCGAACAGGAAGCCGAAAAGACCGTCGATCATCCCCATTCTGCAACCCTTTCCGCAAAGGCATCTGCCGTCAGGCGATATTGCGGCGAGACGAATTCCTCGGCCCGCTTGATCCAGCCACCCTTGGCCCCGGCCCGGGTGCGGGCGTATTTGCGGCTGGAGGGCCGCTGATCGGCCAGGCGGAAGTAGTAATTGCGCCGCGCCACGCCATAGGCATCGCGCAGAAGCTCCGGGCTGGGCACCGCCGCATCGCGCGCCGCCCCCAGTGTCTGCGGCCCGATCACGCCGTCGACGGCCGCGGCATAGCCCATCGCCTTCAGCAGCCTCTGCAGGATCTTCACCGCGTTGGCGCCGGCATTCACGTACATGTCGAAGACGCTGGGTTGCAGCACCACCGGCAATTCACCGATGCGGGGCGCCTCGAAGTAATGGCGGACGAAGATGTCCACCGCATGGGCACGCGTCAGGCGCTGGACGTCGGCGGTGTCGACAAGACCGTCGCCCGTCAGGTCCAGCCCCAGCCGCCTGAGCGTGCCGATGGTCACCCCGTACTTGGTGGCACCGCCCGGATCGTCGGGATCGTTCACGTAGCCGCCTTCGCGCGCCACGATGTCTTCTGCAATCTCGCGAACCGTCTGCATGGGTGCACCTCCCGCCTGCCACGAACGGGGCGAAAGATGCTGCCAATTGCTTAACGCCCGCTGAGCGGTGCGTACGGTGCCCGGCCCGCGTCAGCCGAAGACCAACGCGTCCTCGATGCTTTGCATCGCCGTTTGCGCATCAAAAGACGAGACACTCGAGAAATTGCCGCCGAACTTAACGGTGCCCACCGTTTCGCCATCTTGCTTCGCTCGCAGGATCACGACCTCGCGGTTGCTGGCATAGCGCAGGGAAATGTCGGTGCCTTCGTCGAACAGCAGCGGGTTCGGCGCGTCGTACAGGAACGGCATCGTGTAAGTGTCGACGTCCGCGATCCTGTCATTGCCGAAGCTGTCGTCACCCTTCAGGCGGAAATCGAACGTATCGACATCGCCGCCCTGCGATATCATCACGTCATTGCCTTCACCGCCGCGGAAAAAGCCGCTGCCGCTCATCTTGTCGTTGCCCGCGCCGCCGTTCAGACGACCCATGCCCGAAATATCGTCATCGCCGCCGCCGCCGAAGAACTTGTTGTTCTCGCCCGCGCCCTGCAGCCTGTCATCACCGCGGCCACCTTTCAGCGTGCCGCGCCCGATGATGTAATCGTCGCCACTGTTGCCGAAGAGCTTGTTATTCTTGCCCTTCGTGTCATTGATTTCATCGTCACCACCGCCGCCAAGGACGATGTCGTTGCCGCGTCCGCCGGTCAGGTAGATGTCATTGCCGCCCTGCCCCAGGATCTTGTCGCGTCCGCCGTTGCCGTCGATATTGTCGGCGCCCTTGCCACCCAGGACGATGTCCTTCCCGCCCGAGGTGCGGATGTGGTCGGCGCCCTTGCTCCCGATCACCTTGTCGCTCCCGCGCCCGCTTTCCAAGGCGCCGCCGCCGAACGCCTTCGACATGTTGATCACGTCGTTACCGCCCAGCGAAAACACTGTGTTGCCGTGTTCGGCCAGATTGCCCTTCACCTTGATCGTATCGGCGTTCTCGGTGCCGATCACGAAGGGCCCGCTGTCGGCCCGTCCCGGCTTCACGAAGGTGTAATCGTCCTGCATCAGGACCTTCTGGATCGCGTTGGCCCTGCCGTTGTCCACGGCTTCGACCGCGCGCCCCATGGTTTCGTCGGTCCAGTTCAGCCCGTTCCACTTCTGGAAGGTCTGTCCCTGGTACTTGAAGACGGCCGCCTTCACCGTGAAATCATCCGTATCGCCGTTCGGGCCGTAGGTGAAACGCCCCTTCAGGACCGCAGAAAGCCCGAACTTGTCATCGAGAAGGACCAGCCTGTCCGGGCTCTGTTCGACCATGTCGCCGCCCCGCAGAATGTCTTCGACAAAATCGCCGCCGAAGGGGATGCGGTTCCCCCAGCCCACGTCATAGGGTGCGCGCCCGGTGATCTTGATCCTGACCATGTGTGTATGTCTTTCCGTAAAGTCAAAGCCGTTCGCCACCAGTAACGGCAGCCGCCCGACGGATCAATGGTTTCAATACGTTAGGGATCAATCCTCGGTTGAATGCACTCTGCCGTGCGCACCAGAAACCTGTGCCCTCAGCCGTCCGAGGGCTGATAGACGCCCTGTTCCTTCAAGGCATCCACCACCTCTTTCGGCATGTAGCTTTCGTCGTGCTTGGCCAGGATCTCGGTCGCCTCGAACACGCCGTTCGCGTAGGTGCCGGTGCCGATCATGCCCTGGTTTTCGTCGAAGAGGTCCGGCAGCACGCCGGAATAGACCACGGGCACCGACGCCCCGCCATCGGTCACGGCAAAGCGCACCTGCTGGCCCTGCCCGCGGATCAGCGAGCCTTCCTCGACCAGTCCGCCAATTCGGAAGATCTCCGCCGGCCCCGGCGGTTCGGCCATCAGTTGCGAAGGCGACCGGAAAAGGTTGATTCCGTCACGGAAGGCGTACCCGATCAGGACGCTGGCCAGCACCAGGGTCACCGCGGTGATGGCGATGACCTGGATACGGCGTTGCTTCTTCAGGTTTTTCATCCGCTCCTCGGAAGGTTACGGGAAAAGCGCGGGCGCGGTCAGCGCCGTCGTCTCGTCCTCGCCCAGCATCAGGTTGGCGTTCTGCAACGCCTGCCCGCTGGAACCTTTGCACAAGTTGTCGAGCGCGGCAAAGATCGTCGCGCGCCCCGGCTGCCGGTCGGACGCGACGCCGATATGGCAGTAGTTCGATCCGCGCACGTCATGGGTACTGGGCGCCTGTCCGAAGGGCAGGACCACGATAAAGGGTTCGTCCCGGTAGGCCGTCAGCAGCGTCTCGTAGATATCCTCGGCATCGCCCTTGACGTAGGTCGTGGCCAGGATCCCGCGGTTGACGGGCAGAAGGTGCGGCGTGAACTGGATCTTCACCGGCCGCCCCGCCAAGGCACTGAATTCCTGATCGAATTCGCCCAGATGCCGGTGCGTGGACCCCAGCGCATAGGCGTTGTAGCCCTCGCTCAGCTCGGCATGAAGCAGGTTTTCCTTCAGGCTCCGCCCGGCACCGGAGACGGCGCATTTCAGGTCGAGGATGATTTCGTCCAGTTCAATCACCCCTGTGGTGATCAGCGGCCTGAGCGCGAACTGCCCCGTGGCCGCGTTACACCCCGTGCCTGCGACCAGCCGGGCGTTCCGGATATCGTCCCGGTAGAATTCGGTCAGCCCGTAGACGGCCTCCTTCTGGATCTCGGGCGCGGAATGACCGTTGCCATACCATGTCTTGTAGGCGTCCGGGTTGCGCAGCCGGAAATCGGCGGACAGGTCCACGATCTTCAGATCCCGCGGCAGGGCCGAGATGACCTCCTGCGAGGTCTTGTGCGGCAGCGCGCAGAAGCACAGGTCGATCTGCGAGAAATCGATCTCGTCGATGGTGCAGAGCGTCGGCAGATCCATGTGGCGCAGGAAGGGGAACACCTCGGCCATCTCCAGCCCGGCCTTGCGGTCGGCGGACAGGGCCGCGATTTCGATGTTCGGATGGCCGGCGATCAGCCGGACAAGCTCGGCGCCGGTATAGCCGGACGCACCAAGGATGGCGATTTTATGGGTCATGTCGGACCTTCGGATCGGTGCACGAACGCAGGGGCGCCCGTGCGGATGTCAGTGAGATAGGGTTTTATCAGGCAGCTTCAAAGGCGATGTGTCGTCGCAAGAACTGCGTCGCGCGGTCGCTGACACGTCGCGGATCGCCCGTCGTCAGGTAGCTGGGCGCGCCGGCGCCCACCAGATCGGGGTGCCGTTCGAGGTAATCGGCCAGGCTTGCCGCCACGATCTGCGGCTGGCTCAGCACCTTGACCTCGGGCCCCAGCGCGTCGCGGAACACGTCTTCCAGCAGCGGATAATGGGTGCACCCAAGGATCGCGGCCTGGGGGTTCGGCATCTTCCGCTTCAGCGCATCGACATGGGACCGGACGAGCGCCTCGGCCAGGATCATGTCACCCTCTTCCATCGCGTCGACAAGCCCGCCGCAGGCCTGCGCTTCGACATCCACGCCAATGGCGCGGAAGGCCAGCTCCCGCTGGAACGCGCGGCTGGAGACTGTGGCGGGCGTGGCAAACAGCGCCACATGCTTGACGTCCACCTCGCGAGGCGGGGAATTGTCGCCCCAGTTGCGCTCGGTCAGCGCCTCGATCATCGGGACGAAGACGCCCAGCACGCGCTTGCCCTGCGGCACGCCGGCTTCCTGAATTTTGCGCAGGGCAACGGCAGACGCGGTATTGCAGGCCAGCACGACCAGATCGCAGCCGCTGTCCCACAGCGCGCTCACGCCCGCGCGGGTCAGCTGTTCGATATCCGCCGGTTCGCGCACGCCGTAAGGCGCATGCGCGGTATCGCCGTAATAGACGAAATCCACCTCCGGAAGGCGGGCCTGGGCCGCGGCAAGCACCGTCAGACCGCCAAGACCGCTATCGAATACGCCAACTGCCATTTTCGTGCCCATGTGCTGTGGGGCCTGTCGCAAGGGAAATTCGGGTTGAGAACGGTTCACCACGTCCGGGCCGAAACTTCAACCGAAACATGGGGAGAGGCTGACGGTCGGCGGGTTCCGCCAAGAACAACAACAATGGTTTGCCCCAACGAAAGGCTCGCGCCCGGCCCGAGGGTGGGCTGTGACGCATAGACCGCGGACGGGTATGCGAACGACTTCCAAGCCTCTCATAACGCTTCATTCATTCATTCGCGCCCGCCCTGGGAGCGGGTCGGGCGCGAACCGGACCGCTGCGCGCTCCGGACGGATCATGATTACATAGGGTTGTCTTCATACTTGTAGGGTGTGTGCTCTGCACGCACCGGAACCCGGCACCGGGCCTGCCAAGATGCGTGGGGACCACGCACCCTACGGGCAGATCCGGCGTGATTTCATCAATAGACCCGCGGCTCGCCCGGTTTCTTGTAGCGGGTTTCGAACTCGAACCCGATCTCGCCCGCCTTTGTCGGTTTCGGCGACAGGTTGTAGGTGGCCGTCCGCAGGAAATCCATCATCGCCTTGGAATCCCGCGCCAGCGGGTCCAGCACATCCCGCCCGATCGGATCGCCGATCACCACGCGGACAGGCGTGTCCACGCGGCTCCGGAATTCCTTGATCAGGAGCCCCATGCGCAGCGTGTTGTGCAGGTGACTGGCCACCTGGAACAGGCGCGAGGTATGGCCTTCGAAGAAGATCGGCACCACCGTCGCGTTCGATTTCGCCACCATCCGCGCGGTGAACCCCCGCCAGCCGGGATCCAGCGGCCGCGAGAACGGGCGCGCGGCCGTCGACACCGTTCCGCCCGGGAAGATGCCGATGGCCCCGCCCTGGGCCAGGTAATCCAGTGCCACCTTCCGGGTCTCGATATTGCCCTTCACCGCGTCTTTCGTTTCGTCGAAGGAAATCGGCAGGATGATCCGGTTCAGATCGTCGGCCTTGCGAAAGATCCGGTGGGCCAGAATGCGGAAATCGCCACGGGTGGCGGACAGGATATGGCCCATCATCAGCCCGTCGAGGATGCCGTAAGGGTGGTTCGCAATCAGGATCAGCGGGCCTTCGCGCGGGATCTTGTCCAGCGTGCCGCCCAGCGTCTCCAAAGTCAGACCATAGCGTTCGACCATGACCTGCCAGAACGTCCGGCCGCCGGCCACTTCGGTTTCGTACCCGTCGGCGCGCTTGATCAGGCGAATGCGACCCGTGGTGTTTTCCATCAGCCGGATCATGGCCCGACCGCCCTTGGTTTCCGCCGAATGGGCGTACGAGATGTCGCGTGCGATATGGCGTTGCGATGTCATGGAAAACCTAAATCAGCTACGGTCGCTACTTAAAGCCGGCCCGCCCTTTTGCAAAGTGACGATGACGGGAATATGACACTGCGCGACGGCGCGCGCGCAAAAGATCGGCATCCGGACACGAAAAAACCGGCAGACGCTGGTCTGCCGGTTCCGTCGCCCGAGGCAGGCCCTAAGACCTGTCAGGCTAAATCACTGTGGTTACCAGGCAGTTAATACCGCCTGGAACCCCAAGGCTTACGCCAGCGCCAGGTTCGACGCCGACTCGCGGCCATCGCGGCCTTTTTCCAGGTCGAAGGTCACGGCCTGGCCGTCCTTCAGCGTGGTCAGACCAGCGCGTTCCACGGCCGAGATGTGAACGAAAACGTCGCGCGAACCTTGCTCGGGTTCAATGAAGCCGAAGCCTTTGGTGGGGTTGAACCACTTCACGGTGCCATTTGCCATCTGAGACAATTCCTTAGTTATGTGTCGCCCACAGTATGCGGCGACCCGGCAGCTGAAACGTCGATAGGCTGGCCGGATAGGAACAGGTCTCGAAAGTCAGTTTGCACCGCCCGTATGACACGGACGGTCCCCTGTTGGCAAATGAATTCTAAGGGGCACTCCCCTTCCACACGAAAAGATTACTCGGCCGCCTTCGCCAGATCGGACCCGCCGGAGCGGAAGGCCGCAAGCAATTCTTCCCGTCTTTTCGCGGCCTTGGCCTCGTTCGCGACCTTGATCGGGCCGTAGCCGCGGATGTCGAGCGGGAGCGCGGCCAACGCCACGGCAATCTCGCGGTTCGCGTCGGTGACCTTGGGCAGGATGTCGGCCATGTCGGCTTCGTACTGCTTGATCAGCGCGCGTTCCATCTTGCGCTCGGACGCGTAGCCGAACGGGTCGAGCGGCGTACCGCGCAGCTTCTTCATCGACGCCAAGACCCGGAACATCGGCATCAGCTTTTCCGAGAACTTCCGCTTCTTGGGCCGCCCGTCTGAGTCACTGCCGGGCAAGGTCGGGGGTGCGAGGTGGAATTCCATCGAGAAATCGCCCTCGAACTGCTCGGCCGCCTTGTCGCGGCTTTCCAGCAACATGCGGGCGACCTCGTATTCGTCCTTGTAGGCCAGCAGCTTGTGATAGCCCTTGGCGACGGCTTCCTTCAGCTCCGGGTGTTCGACACTGTCGACCAGCTTGCGGTAGCGCTTGGCCAGCCCCTTGCCCTGATAGGTGATAAGCTTCTGTTCGCGCAACGAAATCTTGTCTTCCAGCGACGCGGGCAACTGCACCACGTTGGGCTTCGACAACGATTTGGCTTCGTCCGGGTGAACCATGGCCCAGCGGCCGATCTCGAACGCGCGCTTATTGCGGTCGACGGCGGCGCCGTTCAGTTCGATGGCGTTCAGGATCGCTTCGTGGCTGATCGGGATCAGACCCTGCTGCCAGGCCGCGCCGAACAGCATCATGTTCGAATAGATGGAATCCCCCATCGTCGCCCCGGCCAGTTCCGAGGCATCGAACAATTGCAGGTTTTCCCGCAGGCGGGCTTCCAGCTGCACGGTCAGACGGTCGGTCGGCAGCGCGAATTCGGTGTCGCGGGTGAAATCGCCGGTGATGATCTCGTGGCTGTTGATCACCGCGCCGGTGCGGCCCGTGCGCGTCAGGCCAAGGGTCTTGGCCCCGGCAGACACCACCAGATCGCCGCCGATCAGCGCGTCCGCTTCGCCCGTCGCGACGCGTACCGCGCTGATATCATCCGGTTTTTCCGCCAGACGGCAATGGATATGCACCGCGCCGCCCTTCTGGGCGAGGCCTGCCATCTCCATCATCGCGGCCCCCTTGCCATCCAGCTGCGCGGCCTGCGCCAGAACGGCACCGATGGTCACGACGCCGGTCCCGCCGACACCGGTGATGATGACGTTGAAGGTGCCGTTTATCCCCGGCAGCGTGGGCTGGGGCAGGTCCGGCAGGTCGATCTCGGCCGTTGCGGCCTTCTTCGGCGTGGCGCCATGCACAGTCACGAAAGACGGGCAGAAGCCCTTGAGGCACGAAAAGTCCTTGTTGCACGAGGACTGGTCGATCGCCCGCTTGCGGCCCAGTTCGGTTTCCACCGGCACGACCGACACGCAGTTCGACTGCACGCCGCAATCGCCGCAGCCTTCGCAGATATCGGTGTTGATGAAGACCCGCTGATCGGGATCGGGGAACGTCCCCCGTTTCCGACGCCGCCGCTTTTCGGCGGCACAGGTCTGGATATAGAGGATCACCGACACGCCTTCGACCTTGGTCATCGACTTTTGCACGTCCATCAGGTCGGCGCGTTCGCGGATCTTGATATCTTCGGGGAAGGCATCGAAATCGACATCTTCCTTCTCGTCATAGACCACGGTCAGATGCTTGACGCCCGCCGCGGTCACTTCAGCGGCGATCCGGTCGGCGGTCAGCCCGCCTTCGTTGCCCTGCCCGCCCGTCATGGCGACGGCATCGTTGAACAGGATCTTGTAGGTGATGTTCGTCCCCGCCGCCAAGGCCGCGCGGATCGCCTGGATGCCCGAGTGGTTGTACGTCCCGTCGCCCAGGTTCTGGAACACGTGTGGGGTTTTCGAAAACGGCGCCTCGCCGATCCAGTTCGCCCCTTCGGCGCCCATATGGGTATAGCCCAGCGTCTCGCGGTCCATCCACTGCGCCATGTAGTGACAGCCGATCCCGGCATAGGCGCGGCTGCCTTCGGGCAGCTTTGTCGACGTGTTGTGCGGACAACCCGAACAGAAATAGGGCAGCCGTGTCGCGATCTCCTCGGCATTGTCGGCCCGGCGCGCGTCTTCCAGCGAGGCCAGCCCCGCGCGCAGGCCTTCGGTGTCGCGGCCTTCTTCCTTCAGGATACCGCCCAGTTTTTCGGCAATCCAGATCGGATCCAGCGCATAGCGTGTCGGGAACAGCTCTTCCCGGTGCATCCCGCCGGCCCCGCCCTTGTACCAGCCGTACACGCGGCGGCCGCGACGGTCGTCAAAGATCGCTTCCTTGATCTGCACCTCGATCAGCTTGCGCTTTTCTTCCACCACCACGATCAGGTCGAGCCCTTCGGCCCAGTCGTGGAAGCTCTGCATGTCCAGCGGGAAGGTCTGCCCGATCTTGTAGAGCGTGATGCCAAGGCGCTCCGCCTCGTTCTCGTCGATGTTCAGCAGGCTCATGGCGTGCAGCAGGTCGAGCCAGTTCTTGCCCGCCGCCACGAAGCCGATCTTGGCCCCGGGCTTGCCCCACATGCGCTTGTCCATGCCGTTGGCGCGGGAATACGCCTCGGCCGCGAAGCGCTTGTAGTCGATCATGCGCGCTTCCTGATCGACGGGAGAATCGACCAGCCGAATGTTCAGGCCGCCCTCGGGCATCTCCATCTCTGGTGTCTGCAGCTTCATCCGGAACGGATCGCCATCCACCACGGCGGTGGATTCGATCGTGTCCTTCATCGTCTTCAGCCCGACCCACAGACCGGAATATCGCGACAGGCCAATACCATAGAGGCCGTAATCAAGAATTTCCTGAACGCCGGCGGGGCTGACGATCGGCATGTAGGCATCCAGTAGCGCCCATTCCGACTGGTGCAGCACGGTGGAGCTTTCGCCGGTATGGTCATCGCCCATCGCGGCCAGAACGCCGCCCAAGGGCGAGGTGCCGGCCATGTTGGCGTGCTTGAACGCATCGCCCGACCGGTCGATGCCCGGCCCCTTCCCGTACCACAGCCCGAAGACCCCATCGAAACGGCCCTCACCGCGCAGTTCCGCCTGCTGCGAGCCCCAAAGGGCCGTCGCGGCGAGATCTTCGTTCAAGCCATACTGAAACGTGACGTCGCTTTCCGCCAGTTGCTTGGCAGCCCGCGTCATCTGCATGTCAACGGCGCCCAGCGGCGATCCGCGGTAGCCCGTGACAAGCCCTGCAGTGTTGTGCCCGGCTGCGCGGTCGCGGGCTTTCTGAGTAATCATCAGCCGGACCAGCGCCTGGGTGCCATTCAGCAGCACCGGGCTTTTCTCGATATCGAACCGGTCGTTCAGCGAAATCTTTTGAGTACTCATCGGTCACCTCCCCATGTCGGTACAGTGTCGGATGTCTTCCTGTCCGCTTAGCATGGCACGATAGGTCAAAGAAGTTGACCTGTCGAGGCGCGATAAACGGACGCGGTTGTTACAAGTTCCGCTCAACTGTTGCTTGCCGGTGAACTATCACACCTATTATGTAAGACGACCGCCGCAGATCGAAAGTGCAAAGATGGATTGGGACAAGCTCAGAATTTTCCACGCGGTCGCGGATGCGGGCAGCCTGACCCATGCGGGTGAGCGTCTCAACCTGTCGCAATCGGCGGTCAGTCGCCAGATCCGCGCGCTGGAGGAGGGTTTGAACGCCACGCTCTTCCACCGGCATGCCCGCGGGCTGATCCTGACGGAGCAGGGCGAGCTGCTGTTCGACGCCACGAAATCCATGTCCCGCAGGCTCGATACCGCATGGGCGCGAATCCGTGACAGCGCGGATGAAGTCTTCGGCGAATTGCGGGTGACGACGACGACGGGCTTCGGCACGCTGTGGCTCGCCCCGCGTCTGGGGAAGTTCTACGAGCTGTACCCGGACATGAAGGTCGACCTCATGCTGGAGGAACGCGTGATGGACCTGCCCATGCGCGAGGCCGACGTGGCCATCCGCATGAAGGAGCCCAGCCAGGCCGACCTTGTCCGCAAGCGCCTGATGGTGGTGCAGATGCGGGTCTATGCCTCGCCTTCGTACCTTGAAAAGCACGGCACGCCGGAAGAGCTCGACGATATCGAACATCACCGCCTGATCTGCCAGAATCCCGCCACCCCGCAGGTGAGCGCGGGCGCCGCGATGATCCAGCACGTGCTGACCTACAATCCGCATTCGCTGCTGACGGTGAACAATTATTTCGGCGTGCTGCAGGCGGTGCTGAACGATCTGGGGATCGGCGTGCTGCCCGATTACCTGATCGAGGACTTCCCCCACCTTGTCCGCGTTTTCCCGCAGATCGAGTCGGCCGAGGTGCCCGTCTACCTCGCCTACCCCGAGGAGCTGCGCCAGTCCCAGCGCATCGCCGCCTTCCGTGAGTTCGTGCAGGACGAGATCATCCAGCACCGCAAGCAGCTGCGCCAGATGGGCCAGATCTGAGCCGTAACACTCGACAGGTCGCGGGGGTCGGCGCGCGGGAACCACGCGCCCAAAGGCCAAGGTTCCCCCGACGGTGATCAGATTCCGACGCCCAGTAGGGTGCGTGGTCCCCACGCACCGCAACGCATCACCGGCAAATGGTCATCGTTCCCGATGCAATTCCTGCCCGCCGAAACGCGCATGCCGAGCGACCACGGCGATACCCGAAGCGAGCCATGCGCGAGGCGCATATCTGGATTGCCAAACTGCCCGCGAATTACGCTTGAAATGGGGGGTCTTGCCGCATAAATCGGCTCTCGAAGGTGGTCGGGATCCCCGCCCTTCTTCATACCTCCCTGTTGGACTTCGGCCGAGCTTAGTGCTCGGCCTTTTTTTTGGCCGAACGCCTTCCCGTATCCTGTGGCCCGGAAAATGCAGTCGCCAACTGTTCCGGGGCTCGGGGATGTTCCGGCTGGCGTGCGCAGATGTGGCCGGGTAACGATATTTTCATCATCCGGGAAACGGATGACCCTTGTTCACATCCAGCAACCGGGAGCCACTCACCATGTTGCGCGCGCTGATTTTATGTTTTGGCATTGTTTTTGCCGTCCTCGCCTCCACCACCATGAGCCATGCGCAGTTGGGCGCGGCCTCGCTCGCGCCGGGTGGCGCCGGCTCCGATGTCGCTGCACCGGCCGCCGACACACCGCTCAGCAAGGAAGCCGTCGATGCGATGGTTGCCCGGATGTCGGACGACGAAGTCCGGTCCATGCTGCTGGAACGGCTCGATGCCGTCGCGGCCGCCGACGCCGAAACGGCACCGCCCCTGACCTTCTTCCAGAAGGTCAATCTTGTCGTTCAGGCCTTCATCACACCGATCGTGGCCGCGCTGACGGGCTTCGGCACGCTGATTGCGATGGAACGCGGTGTGCTGGCGCAGATGCACGCCCAGCTTGGCCCCGTGGGCATCTGGACGATGCTTGGGATGACCGCGATCTCGCTGGCCATCGGCTTCGCGGCCGAGCTTGGCGCCCGCAAGCTCATGGAGAGATGGCAGGGCAATGTCGCCCCGCCCGCCGGCGATACGCTTCGGGATTCGATCCTGTACCTGGCCCGCCGTCTTTTCCGGCAGCTCTTCGGGCTGATCGTGTTCTTCGTCGTGGCCCGGACCGTTTCTGTCTACCTGCACAGCAAGGTCGGCCTTGAAATCGCGCATCCGTTCCTTCTGTACATGATCATGGTCCCGCGCCTGAGCGCCACGCTGACCCGTTTCGTGTTCGCCCCGAAATTTCCCGAGCTGCGGCTCGTCAACTGCTCGGACCGCTGGGCCAAGTTCCTGCAGCGCAACCTGACCATCCTGATGGGGCTCATGGGGCTGACGCTGTTCATCCCGGCCGTGAACGCGGCATTCGGCGCCCACGGCGGCGACGGCATTTCGCTGAGCTACTGGATGAACCTCGCCGTTCAGCTTTACCTTGTCTTCATCGCCTGGACCGCCCGCGAAGGTCTGAGCGACATCATCCGCGGCACCGATCCCGACCGGACCGCCTTCGACGAGAAGATGGCCATCGCCTATCCCTACTGGATCATCGGCGTCGACATCTTCATCTGGGTCGTGACCACGCTGGCCTTCGGCTTCGGCGCGCTTGACCTGCTGGCCGCCGGCGCGACCTATGTCACGCTGTTCTGGCTGGTGATCCTGCCGGCACTGGATACCGTGATCCGCGGTGTCGTCCAACACATGGTACCGCCGATGACGGGCCATGGTATCGTGGCCCAAAAGGCCTACCGCGCGTCCAAGCTGGCCTATATCCGCATCGGTCGCACGATCATGGTCATCCTCGTGCTGATGATCATCACCGGCACGTGGGATATGCAGCTGATCTCGTTCTCGGGCGGTGTCGGGCCTGTCGCGCATTTCGTCAACTTCCTGCTGACGGCGGCCGTGGGCTTCATCGTGTACGAGGCGGTGTCGCTTTACATCAACCGTCTGCTGGCACGTGAGCAGACCGATTCCGTGACGCTGGAAGAAGGCGGCGAGAACCCGGATGCACACGCTGGCGCGGGCGGCGAAGGCGGCGGTCAGGGCACCTCGCGTCTGGCCACGGTGCTGCCGCTGATGCGCGTTATCGCGCAGGCCGGCATCATCGTGCTGTTCGCGCTTCTGGCCATCGGCAACCTGGGCATCGACATCACGCCGCTTCTGGCCGGTGCCGGTATCCTTGGTCTGGCCATCGGTTTCGGGGCGCAGAAACTGGTCTCCGACATCGTCGGCGGCATCTTCTTCCTGATCGACGACGCGTTCCGGATCGGCGAATACATCGTCGTGGGCTCCACCATGGGCACGGTCGAAAAGATCTCTATCCGGTCCATGCAGCTGCGCCACCACCGGGGTATCCTCCAGACGCTGCCCTTCGGCGACATTTCCGAAGTGTCCAACATGAGCCGCGACTGGGTGATCATGAAGCTGAAGTTCACCGTTCCCTTCGGCACCGATCCCAACAAGATCAAGAAGCTCTTCAAGCAGATCGGCAAGGAGCTTCAGGAAGATCCCGTCGCGTCCGAAGGGCTTATCGACACGTTCAAGAGCCAGGGCGTCTTCGACTTCGACGATGTCGGCATGATCATCCGCGGCAAGTTCACCGCGAAACCGGGGACCCAGTTCACGATCCGCAAGGAAGTGTACAACAAGGTCATCAAGGCGTTCGAGGAGAACGGGATCGAGTTCGCCCGCCGTCAGGTCCATGTCGCCCTGCCGGAAGGCTACGAGGCCGACACCGACAAGGAAACGATCATCCAGGCCGCAGCCGCCGAATCCGCGCGCCAGGCGTCCGAGGACAAGTAACGCTTGGCTGTGGCCGGCGCCCCGCGCGGGGGCCGGGCCAGCTGCAAGACACACGCACGCCCCGACCGGTTTTCCCGTCGGGGCGTGTTTGTATTTGGGCGGCCACCTGGAACGGTGCGTGGAAACCACGCACCCTACGCCCGGTCCGACCCGATGCGGTTTGCGGCCGTCCCTGTTTATTGAAAATGCACCGCTTGCTGTATCCGTAGGGTGCGTGGTCCCCACGCACCATCCTAACCGGCGCAGAACTGCGGACTTCTCGGCACGGCCGCCCGGGAACACGTCCCCGCCCCCTTCCCCCGGTTGCGGCCCTGTCGTAAAGAGAGCCGCACTTGTCTTGGGGGACATTCATGCAGGAACCGGCCATCACCGACGATCTGATCGCAAGCCATGGGCTGAAGCCCGACGAATATCAACGGATCCTCGACATCATCGGCCGTCCGCCCTCGTTCACCGAACTGGGTATCTTCTCGGCGATGTGGAACGAACATTGTTCCTACAAGTCGTCCAAGAAATGGCTGCGCACCCTGCCCACCACGGGCAAGCAGGTGATTTGCGGACCCGGTGAAAATGCGGGCGTGGTCGATATCGGCGACGGTCAGGCCGTCGTCTTCAAGATGGAAAGCCACAACCACCCTTCGTATATCGAGCCCTACCAGGGTGCGGCGACGGGCGTGGGCGGCATCCTGCGCGACGTGTTCACCATGGGCGCGAGGCCCATTGCGGCGATGAACTCTCTTTCCTTCGGGCGGCCGGATCATCCGAAAACGCCGTC
>TARA_R110002020_G_scaffold319833_6_pt1 | contig 19003 bp, 10 predicted proteins | sample TARA_R110002020 | Tara Oceans TARA_R110002020 (sample SAMEA4396489) | marine metagenome | biome: Westerlies Biome; feature: [MES] marine water layer (ENVO:01000295) within the mesopelagic zone...; material: water (ENVO:00002006), including particulate matter (ENVO:01000060) such... | reverse complement strand
ATTTGAAAATAAGTCTTCTACTTCAGCACTTATTTGTCTAGAGGCTAAAGTACCTGTGAGCGGCATTTGAGCGCCACCTACAGACAGCCCGCTTTCAGAAAATTTATACTCTAATAAACCATGAATTTTAATTTTTCCCTCACATCTAGCCGGGTTATATACCCAGTGGCCACTGAGTTTCTCAAAGTCGGTATCATGAACATTTATAAAGCTTAGACCAGGTGCATCTTTCTCATCAGAAAATAGGGAGTCGCAGCCAGCTATACATATCGATAACAAGGCTGCGAGTAAGATTCGTTTATTCATATTGAGACCTCTTCATTAAAAATATTATGTTATCCATACTTTATGAAGCCTGCAAAAGTTAGAGAGTGCAAATAGGTGTCCTCTAAATTTTTGAAGCTATAAATATGCAAGTTAAAATAACCTAATTAACAATCAACAAACAAACGAATGGAAAAGACAAAAGATTTACTCAACCAATTAGTTGTAGGGAATATCCAATTTCAAGATTTTCTTAACTTGGAGAGTGAGCTTGCTGAATTAATGCAAAAAAGTAGTTACTCGAAACCAGTTCTTCACGAAGATACACCGCTATCAATTTTATGCATGAACTTATATCAAGCAATAAAGGCTGCAAATAGAAAACAGAGTGCGAGCGTGAAGATTTCGAGCTTTTACAGTAACCCACTTTGTAAATACTGGCTTAGTAAAGCCCAGTTAGCTTTGCAGAACGGTAGCTAGGTTATTGGTTTGTGGTTTAATAATGGTAAGGAGAATTTACATGACAAAATTTGAAATTTATTCCAAGTGCCCTGCTTTGTATTTACCATCAAAGGTAGAAGATTACACATATGTGATTGATAATTTATCCAATCTAAGTGCGTGTATTGGCCATGAAATAATAATTTATGGCTTGGTTAGTAAGAAAGGCGAGCACACATCACAAAGAGGTGTGCCATACCATAGTTACCACTTAACAGATACAGACTATTCTGCTTCTTTTGTATTGTTCGGAGATGTAAACGCCCGTGTTAAAGAACAAAATCAACCAATGCATATCAAGGGTGTAGTTGAGTTTGAAAATGGTAAGTACCAAATCAATAAAGCTTCAATTATAGATGATGAAAAGGCAGGTAAAATTGTGCCTGTATACAATGGAATTAAAGGCAAACTTTTAAAGGTAGACGCCAATAATTCACTGCAGAGAAAAATATGCGAAAGCGAAATTAAAAAAGGCAAAGAACGTTTATTTCTAGAGTTAGAGCGTTTTTTTGGCAAATCGTTTGAAGGCATGTTAGTTGAATTAGGTTTTGTAGGAATAATGTCAGTCGATAACCTATTAAATAACGCTCACAATCCTAAATTAGTGCGTGAATTTTATAAAGCAATTGAGATGTTAAAGCGACTCAGTACCGCATTAGTGGCCGGGGCTATCTTAAAAGAACGAAAATGTGTGCCGACCACCCCGCTTCGGGCTTCACCGAAAATTGATGATAAGCTACTTACTAAATATATACCGTTCACACTAACCGGCGAACAGTTTTATGTTGCGAGTCAGATTATAGAGCGTTTGTGTAATGGTCCTACTTCGCTAGACGGTCTACTAATAGGTGATGTTGGTACTGGAAAGACTGTGATACTTGCAATGGCCGCACGACAGGTTTTACTTTCACAGACTAACAGCAAAGTGATATTCCTTGCCCCTAATGTCTCATTGTGTGAACAACTCAGAAAAGAAGTCTGCGCGATGATACCTGAAGTACAAAGTGCATTAATATGCGCTGATAACAACTCATACATTAATGAAGCGCGTTTAATCTTTGGTACAACAGCCCTACTCTTTAAAGAATTTAATGATGTTGAACTACTCATAATAGATGAGCAGCAGCAATTATCTGTAGAGCAGCGACGCCAAATAAAGTCCACGCACTATCTTGAAGCGTCAGCTACACCGATACCAAGAACACTGGCGCTTACAAAATACAGCAGTGACAATGTTTTTTATCTCAAGCAGCAGCATTTACCCAAAGAAATATACACACGAATAGTACATAAAGAGCAAGGCTCTGACCTTATGCGCTCAATCCATGAAACTTTATCTTATGGGTGTAAAGTCTTAATTGTTTGCCCAAAGCGAGATAGCGAAGGGAATAGCAATAAAATGATTGATGCTGAATCGTTAGCGAGCAGTCTCAATTCACACTTTCCCGGCTTGGTACGTGTATATCACTCTGCGCTTGATGATGAGGAATGTGAAATTGTACTTAACGAGTTCAAAACACATATACCAATAATGGTTTCAACGTCAAAAATCCAAGTAGGATTAACCATTCCTGATTTGCGCCACTGTATAGTTTATGGTGCAGAACGCTTTGGCCTTACTACTTTACATCAAATACGGGGTCGATTAGCACGCACACAACCGAAAAGCGGCAGTAATTGGGGGAAGTTTGACTTATTTTTACCGAACAAACCCTCAGAATCCACTGAATTTAGATTGAATGTATTAACGCAGAGCTGTGATGGATTTTATATCTCTGAAAAAGATCTTGAAATACGTGGTGCTGGAGAGTTATTGAGTGGTGGTAAACAACAACACGGCACGACAGACTCATTAATTAAAAATATAAATATAGACTTAGGAAGGTTAGCAGCCGCAATTGAATATTTTCAAGCTAAGGGTGAAAAGGTACACCAACCCACAAGCTCAGTTAAAATTCCTGAATTAATTTAAAATAGTGAATTGGCATTAGTTGTGAATTTAATGCCAATGGTTGAGAGGTCGTTAGAGGAATAGGAAATAACGTTTATGCAGCAACGTTCACAAGTATGGGATGTTTAGATAGCTTTAATCTTAATCGATGCAATCTTACTCGGTCGCGCATACCAATTTTTCGTAGAGCGAAATCATGGATAGTAAAATCAATTACTTTAATATTGGTCAAGCTTGGGAGAGCAGGAATAATTGAACGAGAAGCGCCCTGCCTGTATATCGAATTCGGATTTAAACTTATCGGTAGTGGCTTTGTTCCTAGGTCTATAAAATCACCTTCCCATTCTATTACTAACTCTGCCCCACGCCCTACTATCCTTTGGTTTGGGCATACAGGATAGCCCTCAATGAAACCATAAATACCAACCCCACCATATATAGAATCTTGTTGAAGATTAAACTGTCCGTTTTTTAAAATAGATATAAGTGATTGTGGAGAACACACATGATTGAATTGAATCAAACTAAAACCTGCCTTTTACATAAAAATTAAGCCGCAGTAGTTATTCCTTTTGCGGCACTGAAATTATTGTTTTCTTTGCTGGGTTTTAGCAGGGAATTTATTACAGGCATTCATATCCTGACACATACGATTTATATTCCTCAAAATTATATCCGATCCCAAGCCAGCGAAATTTGAAGTATATTGAGCCAGCATAAAATGCCCAATATTCAGGGTTGTAGGCCAATCCATTTTGACAGCCATTGAGCCTCCTTTATGGAATACGCTAGCAAATAAACCATCTTCTTGACGCTCGAAATTAAACCCTTTGTCTTTATTTTGACCATGGTTCATAAACTGGCAACTAGTTGTAATACCTAGAAAAACAGCTATAACAACAGGTAATTCTGTAAGCATAATCTGAACACTAAGCTTTTTACTCCAGTCGTAACGCTTGTCACTATGGTCATTTGGGTTAATGCGAACAGCCCCTTCAATCATAATCGTGTCAAAGCTAAAATTTCTACCTTGGCTTTTTCTCGTTTCACTTAATTTAAATTGCAATGCCGCACGTTTGGAGTACACGGGGAACATTGTGTAATCTCTTTCGTTTTCTTGATTTTGTCCTTGATAATGTTGATTGTTCGCCTGCTCCATATTTTCCCCTTGTTGGCCTTGTGTATTGGTGTGAGGATGACCATGAGTTTGCGAATGCGGCCTTGTTCTATGTAGTGGATTGTTAGGTTGCTCAGAAGCATAACCAACGGCAGGCGCTTGTTCATTATTATTAAAATTCTGTTGTCTACCATAATTATTGTTAAATGAGTTCTGCCTTGGTGAATTCTCAAAAGGGTCTGCTTGCATTGTTTACTCCTAAATACATTAGTTATCTTGTAAGTATTTATATCAAACTCGATAAATCGCGCTACTGATTAAACCCATCAATATAAACTTTTTACTCTGTTACTGAATAAAACTCAAAACTTAGAGATGCCCTTTTGGGGTGCTCTAAAATTTCTGCTGTTGGTTGAATTTAAATATCATGATGTAAATTTGGGGATTTTAGGAAAAATCATGAAATCAGAAAAAAAGTTAATATGTAGGTTTCTATTTGGTATATGTGCATTAATATCTGCAACATCAGCTAATGCCGATATTGTTCAATATTCATTTAAGCATTCGCAGAATGGATCAGACATCATTTTGGGGGCACCTAGTTCTACTGAGTATCTTAGCGTTAAGAGTACATTAGCCGTATATTCTTCTGCAGGCTTAGATCGAAAAATAAAAATAAAGCTTGTAAACACTGCTGGGTCTACTGTTTCGTGGAAAGAGACTGGAATTATAAGTGCATCAGATAGATTTAATGTTGGTGATAAAAGTTACTACGGTGAAACCGTTATGCTTGCAGCACCTTCAGATGGTCGTTATACCGTTGTTCAAGAGATTTTAACTAAAGATAACCAAATAGTAGAAACTTTTAGTAAAGAAATTATCATAGACACGCTAGCTCCAACCAGTAGTCCTAAATTGAGATCTAATTCACATGGCTATTCAAATGACACCACATCGGATGTTTGGAAGATGGGTATTGCTGGTAGCTCAGACCATTATGTGTTTTTAGATGACATTGAAGATGATATTGGTGTTCAAAAAATAACTATTCGAACCCTTAGACAAGATGGAAGTGAATATAAATCAGCAACACTCGGATATAATATAACCACTAAAACGATTCAATATAATTACCATGATCTTTTTCCTGTATCTAATTTGGATGAGCTGTTTAATGTCAAAGTCGATGTACATGATTTAGCAGGAAATATTAATACAGTTTCTCAGCCAGTTTATTATGATAACTATGCCGGCGCTCCATCAGAACCGTATGCAGTTTACGACCCTGATTCTAAGACAAGCATCGTACCGGGTACTACAGGTTATGTACCTTATGTTGCTGGTATGGGTGTTAAGACGAATCCAATCAAGATAATTTACCGAATTGATAAGAATAATTGGTATTCGTTTAATGAAGCTGGCCTAAAAATATCTAGCCGTTTTGGTGGCGCCGGTCTTATATATTCCGACGACAAATATGCATATATTACTTTCACATCTCCTATAAATTCCTTTAATCAAAATGACGTTAAATGGGTAAATTTCGGGGCATGGGCTGGAGGGAGCATACAGTATGATTTGGTATTGGCACCCGGCGTTCCTGAAACTCCAGAATTCGGCGCTGATGCACAATTCTATTATTCTGATATTGGCTGGGATACTTGGAGGAAATATTATATTTATAACGATCGCCTTCCTATTTCGATTCCTAAATTGAAAGTAAATGTATCCCCCAGAACGTTTGAACAAACTGTTGAGTTTAAAGGGTTCAAATGTACAGTTCCTGCAGGTGGATCATCTTGTATTATTACATTTTCAGCTCCATTAGAACTAAAAAAAGGGACTACTGGATATATTCATAATGAGATTGATATATATAACGCTGAAAAAACACTTTACGCACAAAGAAGGTGGGCAGAAGTAGAATGGAATGATGCGTACTACCCAGAAATTAGTACAACTTACGATGAAGGTTCGACAAAACTAACTGCTGAAATTTACCAACAAGGGCAAGGCAGCTATTTTGGTAGGCTAACGTTAAGTAATGTATGGATTGAAGACAAGGCGGGTTCTGTATATGACGTATCTAAACAAAGAATAAGTTTTAATGGTAGCAATTATGTTTACCAGTGGGAATTGAAAAACCTACCTGAAGGCACGCACGATATAGTTGTTGCTGCAAAAGAAAATCATGGACCTATATCAAAAGAATTAGCTGTAACTTTTAGTTCAGATAGAACTGCACCAATAGTTGAAATTAATTTTAGTAATAATAGTTCCACTATTCCTAGCCTCGATAATGTTGTAATCACTGCATACGATAATCAATCGGACATAAAATTTACTGATATACAACTTCTGGGTGGGCCTGCAAATGAAAACGTATATCTTGCTAGCTCTTCATTGGGCTCAGATAACTATGGTCTTCTATATCCAGTTCTGTTTCCCTCAGAGAATACAGCAGGTAATTATAAACTTAGAGTAAGTGTTACAGATGTCCAAGAAAATACAACCACGGTAGAAGAAAGCTTTTTTTATGATCCTCCACGTGTATCACTCATTGATGGTAGTTCGTCAATTGTTTTACCAAGCATTAGTCAAAATCTGTTACGCCCTTCAGGTGCTAAACCTATTCAATCAAAAGAGTTAACGGTTAAAGATGGTACTGTGCTTAGTGGTTCTTATCCTATTTTTGCTACATTAAGGAGTGATGCTGTAGGCAGTGTAGTTATACAAGGTGTTACTTTAAATCCAGGTGATACTAAAAATATTACTAACAGCTACAACTTTTCGAGCGCTGGTGGAAAGTATAATCTTGATTTTTATCCTGCAGATATTTCTAATAATGCAAAGGGTAGCCTACTTATAGGCACAACAGCCCCTAATGCTCCCGTTTTAGTATTTGCCTACGAATTTAAAAACCTAGAGACAAAACGAGAGGTAATGACTGAACCATTTGCGGTAATCGAAGAGATGACCTCGGATGTTTCTTTGTCTGAAGTAAGTCAGTTTTGTAAATCATTAACACATGATGTTGAAGCAGCGAAAAAAAGCGACCCTTATAATTCAGCTGTGTGTTTAGTGACACATGTAATAAGTGCCGTAAATAAAAAAGAAGTAACGAAAAGTGGTAAAGTTTCGTTTAGTGGGTATATGGACTCCCTATCGTATGAAAACCTAAAAGTACGAATTAGCACTTATTCAGGTTCAAATAATTACACTTTGGGCGAATACACTTATGAAATACACCCGAAAACCCCAGATGGAACGATTAAGTCATCACTAAATATTGATACGTCAAGAGTCTTACATAAAATCGAACTTACTGAGTTTACGGCCACATTCGATAACTTTACTGGATGCTCTATTACTGGAGATAAAGGTATAGCTATGGATTATGCCTTTGATAAAACGGCGAGCAATGGCGAAACTAAGTGTTACCTTGAATGGATAAAACTACCGATTGGCATAGCAAAAGTCGGAAGTAGTGTTACAGCAAAAGGCTATGCTGACGTTGTAGGCGCTAACACAACCTCATGGAGACTATCAATTTTCCATGATGGAGATCAAAGCTTAGTATTGTCTTCGGGGTCGGTAGTAAGCAACGTTGTCATCCCAGAGAGTCCTAAATTACTTGAAACCACTTTAAGCTATAGTAACGGAAGGCAGACTAAAGGTACTGAGCATTTACTGCGAGATAGCAACGCAAAAGTTAAGAGTATCCAATTCGAAGTAGAGCCTAGAGACTTTGTTCAAGTAATCAAACTAAATGGACTTACTTGTAATGTACCAATTGGGATTAATGAATGTCGTATAGCACTGGATATTGGCCCTTTAGGTGAACAAGAAACTATCATTACTGGAATGGTTCCTTTAAATACATTAATTGATTCTATAATTCCTTATTTTACGTCATTAGATGAAGGTCGTTTCGTTCACAAGCTAGATTGGGACTACACACCGCCTAAACTAGTTAAGGTAGCTATAAACAACAAAAGAGACGGCACAGTGCTAGTTGAAGATGTTGATGGGACAGAAGTAAAGCTGAATGAAGATGAAGTTGCACTAATTTTATTCAGCCCATTCACCGATTTAAAAGATGAAGATACATGGAAATTAGCTGATTCCAGTTTATACATTGCTTCTAATGAAGATATAACGTTTGAACAGTCAGTGTTTATTGATAAAAATCATTTTTTCTTTATTCACGATAAAATTAACTTAAATGATGAAAATAAAATTTTAGCAGACGATATTCAAGTCTATGGTAATTATATTGTTTACCGCTATAGTTTTAAATCTTTGCCAGATGGTGCGTTTACTTTTGATGCTGATTTGCGTGACGAATTTACAAATGGCCAAGATTATAAGCACGACACCTTTGTAATGCAAAGAACAGCACCAGAAATTCAGTTAAGTCATCTACGTGATAAAGCGAGAATGATAGACGGTGTTTACTTTGCTACAGACTTTGGGGCTGTTACAAATCCGGGCTGGGATAGTAAAAATACGATAATTGAAGCAACGTTTGGCGGCGAAAACCTAACCTTAGTCGATGACCCTGCTGATCCACGAACTTATGTTAAATTTTTTACTGGTGACTTAGACACATTAACTCCTGGTAAATTATATCCACTTATCATTAAAGCTAAGGATACAGCAGGAAATATTGGTGTATTTAACCAAGAGTTCACCTATGCACCATCTTTTTTCAATATCAAATCTAGTACAGCTACAACAGAGTTATACCAATACGTTCAGCGTGGTACTGCGTATGTATCTCAAAGCAGATACCTTTGTAACTATGTCGCTTCACAGGAGCTGGCAAGAGAGATCTCAAGAGAAGCCCGTAAAGGATGCTATGTTAAAATTGATTCACTTCCTGATGGGATGAGCACAATTTGGCAAGGCTGGGCTCTTAAAGTAACTGGCTCTATTAATAAACTATCTGATAACGAAATAGAATACAGTGCCTATGTCGTTAATCCAGATGGTCAAGAAGTTAGAGTGAGTCATGAAACCTTTTCTTACGATATGAAACCTGCAGAGACAATGACGTTTGAAATGTCACCAATAATCAAGCTAGACGATAGCGTTTACGGGGTCATACCTGAAAATCCAGTTCTAGCTAGATATACGTTGGAAAATGTATCCGGCGAAATAAATATAAACGTCACGCGAGGTGAATATTCTAATAGTGAATTTATGGCTCAACGTAGTCATAAGCCCATTTACGAATTATTAGGTGTAATACGTGATGATGATGCTAACAAGCGTAACGTATTTGATAGATACCCATTTAAAGTTGAGGCTGCATACAACTTATCCCCTAAACACAACGCGGGAACATACGGTGAAGTGATTGTTTTACCTTCACGCAGAGTGGCTTTAAATTTAACGATGGAAAGTAACGACGTTATTTTAAGTACCGATGATGTAAAAGTAACGGCTCATATGGGTGCATGGAACTGGCAAGAAAAGCAAAGTGACTATGATGTTTTATCGATGGGTGAATGGGATGTTTACCTCGCATACAAAGACAATAAAGGGAAAGAGCAACGTATATCAGATGTAAAAACCAATGCAGCAAATGGACAGGTTATTTTCAATTTAAGTATTGAGGATATATTTAGAAAAAGTAGCGGTTTTTATGCAGTAGCGGAAGTTAAATCGCCTCACCCGGAATACACAAAAAAATTAACATCTACACCGATATTTATGCGTATTGTGCTAGGCACAGGTGTAAGTGGTGAGCTGGCGAGTAATCAAGTACGTGGGAAAGTTCCGTTTACTACATTAGTTCGCTATGACTATGATTCAATAGAAGATATGGTTGCTGGTAATGATGCGGTGTGGCTTAAATCTAAAGACAATAAAAGCTGGGAGACTATGGATGAATATAGTGGCAGAAGCGCAATACCGTTTTTTATGGGTGAAGCGGGTGATTACTATGTTAAAGCAAAAATCACGAACAAAAATACAAATGAGTCAACGACTACGCAAGCACTTAAAATAAGCGGTTATGATAAAGCTAGCCTTGTAATCAGTGGACCTTCACAGGTTTATGATGGACAAGATATGAAATTAAAAATGCTTGATTATATAAAAGAGTTAACTGATTACGACGGCATAGCTCAATGGTCTCGTGATAATGGTGCTACGTGGATTGATGGCTCTCCACAGCAAATATTGGTAGCAACCGGCGAGCAAGAAATAATTTTAGGACGTTTTAAATACCATACGTCTACTGCTGGTGCGGGTGATGATGCATGGGCGCTTTCACGTTTTTACGTAAGGCCTGTCGGACCAAGAACCGTTATGGCTCAAATCAAAGCCACACATCTCGTTGAGTTAGGTGTTCCTATTAAAGTAGAAGCGCAAGTTTTAAATCTAAATGGGGGGGTTGATTTACCCATAGTTTATCAATGGTCTAAACCAAACGGGGAAACGAGCGATGAAGTCATATTTGACTACACACCTGTAGAGAGCGACTTAGATGCTCAAGGCCGGTTAAACTTCAAATTAAGTGCGTGGGTAAAAGGATATAAGTCTGAAACATTTAGAGAAACACAGCGTAATTTAGAAACGTGGAAATATGTTTTTCCTGAAATGAATATAGCTATAAGAAGTAATATATTGGTCGCACCAGCTACCATTACGGGCATGATAGAGGTTCAACGTAAATTTATGCCTGGTATTACATATGATTATGAATGGATACAAGAAGATGGCATAGAAGCAAGAACACCAACGAGAATTTATAGTGAGATTACCATTAAAGATGCAGGCGTTCATGAGCTAAAAGCAAAAGTGACTGACAGCCGTGGTATGAGTCGTATATTGAGCAAATATGTTGATGTAATTGAGCCAGATGAAACGAAAGGCACTTTTATCCATTTTCCGTCGAACCGATATAGTCGCGCTCCATTAGGCCTTGTAACTAGAGCCCAAATGACAGGAGGCCATCCAAAGGACTATATAATAGATTACAAATGGTTCGTTAATGGGGTTGAACAAGAAACGCTACAATCGCGCAGTCCAATGTTCCGCTTTGAAATTGAAAATCCGGGCAGTTATGAGATAAAAGCAGTTACAACGAGTCAATACGGCCAAGTAACTGAGGTTATCGAAAATTATACAGTTAATGCTAATTCATTACCTGAGTGTGTCAGTGATCAACTTGTTCGTTCTGGAACAATCCGTATTACTGCTAACTGTAAAGACAATGATGGTTACGTGATAGGTTACGACTGGTGGTTTAATGGCGAGTATGTAGGCCGTGGCGCCGCATCTACTCAGTTACGATTCAGTGAATATCCAAGCATGACAGTCAACTATGAAGCAATTGATGATGCTGGTGGACGTACAAAAGGTTCATTTAGTTGGTAGTTAAGTAGAAAATCATAGCCCCATCTAATGCAATATTAGATGGGGCTTTTTTCGTTTTTAACCCCTCTTAATTTCATTCCGTAAAATTACAGCGCCTATATTGGTACTCTCTATTTTTTAACCTTTCAATTTTCATGCTTGATAATAGAGAAAATTATCAAGGGCGACCCAAATGAAAAAGCATGTTTCAGCAATTTTTGTTGCAGTTTCATTCATACTTTATTTTATATATTTTTCTTCTCGGTACACGCTGGCTTACCCGCCGGGGCAGAGTGCGTGCCTTAACGCGTCTTTTTTCTTAATAGATAAGTGGGATATAGACATTGAACAAGGCGATTTAGCTTATTTTGAAATGAATGTTGAAAATCAATTCTACCCAACGGGTTTACGTTGGATCAAAAAAGTTGCTGCTATGCCTAATAGTGTCGTGTCAGTCGAGGAAAATAAAGTTGTGGTAGACAATTTAACAGAGTTTTCTTTGTCACTAAGACACATCATAACCGCATTAAATTTAGCTGATAACAGTATTGGCGAAATTGAAGATTATACAAAAGTAATTCAACTTGAAAATGATGAAGTATTCATGATTGGCGAGACTATTAACAGTTTTGACGGGCGCTTTTGGGGGCCTCTAAAGAAAGAACAAATCAAAGGAACAGCTTATGCGATTTTCTAAATTGATGACTTTAATCGTTGTCTTATCATGTGGCGCTCACGCACAAACTGCAGAAGAACATGCAGCAAAGGTAAAGCAAGATGCTGCCAATGCAGTCAAATCTATTGATCTAAATAATTCCCCGTTTGAAATACCTGAAAGTATGAAGGAAAAATTTAGACAAGCTGCTCAGAATAAAGGTGATTTCGCTCTGCCAAATAGCAGTAATAGTGCAATGCACGAGATGACCCCAGCGCAACGTGAACAAATGAAAGTAGCGATTGATAATGTTAAAGCTAAAACAGAAGAAATGAAGGCAAAAGGCTGGTTAGACGCTTTTGATAAAGAAACGGTTAACAAGCAAGTTGAACAATATCGAGCTTCTGCGCAAATGCTTAGTGAGCAATCCACCAGCTCTCTTGAGCGTGCGTTACATGAGCATGCAGGACTAACAAAGGAACAAGCTAGCCACTTTAATGCAAGTGCTGATACTCCAAAATCACGCCAAAATGAAGCCAATGAAAAAGCTATATTTATTAGTTTTTCAATGGACAGAGAAACAATAAAAAATATTATCTACTTAGCCAAAAAGGAAGGGGCCGAGGTCTATGTAAATGGGTTACACCCACAACATAAAATGGTTAATGAAACGATGATGTTACTGCGCGAAATTGTGCAAGGCATTGAAGAACCCCCTATTGTGCGCTTTAACCCAACAGCCTTTAAAAAGTACGATGTAAATTCAGTTCCTACGATTCTTTATCGTGAACTTGATAGATATATCATTGCCTCGGGTGTGACCAGCTTTGATTGGTTAGAAACAGAATATAAAAATCAAAATGAAAGCGTAAATTATGGTGTAACAGGTCCTGTAAGCCAAGTTATAGAAAAAAGCATTATTGATGAAATGAAAGAGCGCATGGCTAATTATGATTGGAAAGCTCAGCGTAAGCGCACAATTGATAGTTTTTGGTCACGACAAGATTATACCCCACTCCCTAGAGCCACCAGCACCGAAGAATGGTTAATTGATCCAACAATATCTGCATCAAAAGATATAAGCACACCGCGTGGCGAATTGATTGCTAAGCAAGGCTCAGTAATGAACCCACTTAAAGGACATGGTGTTGGCTTTACGACAGTTATATTTAATGCGACCGATATTAAGCAAGTTGAATGGGTGTCGAAAAAGTTAAATGAAATGAATACGGTTGGCCAACTGATGTTAATCACTTCACAAGTGAGTAAGCAAAAAGGTTGGTCACATATTGAAGCGCTACAAAATCAGTTTAAACAAAAAATATTTTTAATGCCAAAAGAGCTGGCATCTCGATTCCAACTATCCGCCCTACCAGCAGTTGTTAAAACTGATTTACAAAAATCAATGCTACACGTTACACAATTCGATATTAATGAGGAAGATAAATGAAAATTATACCCGCTTTATTTTTCGTGGCCGTCGGTATCTGGATAACTTACACATACCCTGATGTGGCCAAGCAAGCATACTCCTACATAGTTGTAGGTTTTAACTGGGCGCTCGCAATGCTAAATGATTTAAGGGGGGCTTGATGTCATTCTCTAATATTAAAAACAGTTACAAAAGTGGAATGACCAAAAAAGTAATGTATACAGCATTATTCTTTTTAGCACTTATAGCTTGTACGGCAAAGGCTGAAGATGTAATTCCTAGTGGGACTGCTGCAAGTACCGACGGTGTAGGCGCTTCATCTGTGATTTGTGAAGATGCAAACTTATTTACGAGTGTATTTACAGGCATTTGCTGGGATTGTTTTTTAGATAACGTTTCATTACTTGGTATTGGCAATCCTCCAGACGGTGCGGCACCCCGCTCTCCTGTTTGTGCGTGTGAAGATAGAGCCGGTGTTCCTCAAATTGGTTGGCCTCTTGCATTTTGGCAGCCACAGCGAGTAATTGAAGTTACAACTATCCCTTGGTGTAGCGGTGGTTTGGGAGGTATTAGGCTGCAAAATAGTTATGAGGGGCTTGGTCACTCAAACGAAGCGCCTAAAGATGGCACTCGGTCAACGAGCGGCTTTTATCAATATCATTACTATTCATACCCAATAATGGTGATGCTACAAATGTTTGTTATGCCCTCATGTAGCTCTGAATACGTAGACTTTGATTTAATGTACCTGAGCGAAGTTGATCCATTGTGGCACAATGATTTACTTGCTCTTCTGTTAAATCCAGAAGCAATTATATTTTCTAATCCAATTGCACAAGCTTATTGCTCTTTAGATTGTGTTCGCGCAACAGCTGATGCACCAATAGAGTCCTCATTTCCTTGTGCCGGTTGTGATGGAAATTTATACCCGTTAACAGGCTTTGTATATCCTCAACCTGACCAAGTTGCAGCAACTTCATTAATATCGCAAAGAGCAATCGCATCTCTACATCGTAAAGGTTTAGCTCGAAAGACTATGGGGCCTGAAGCGCAATGTGAGCCTACATGGGCACCAATGACACCTAGATCCCAGTATAAATTCTCTATGCTGTATCCAATACCTGAGTCAAGCACTACACCAGTACCTAATTTTGAAGTGGATGATGAACTTACTGGTCCCGATTCTATTCAAGTGCAAGCGGGTGAAGGTGAGAGCATAGAGGCGTATGAAAACTGCTGTCATCCTATGGGAATGTCTACAGCGCGTTGGTGTGTTCCCGTTGGTGGAAGAAAACGACCAGGTAAAGATAAAACGTTTTTATACCTAATTTGGAACTATCGTGATTGTTGTGTAAGAGATTTACCCGGTGGTGGTGGTTCTGGCAGCACTGAGGGTGGTGAGTAATGTTAAAAAATATAGGTGTATATGGTTCACTGATTATTTCCACGATGCTAGTAAATTCTAGTGCGTTAACGGTAGGTATGCTTTTAGGTACGTACTCAACATCAAGTTACGCTCAAGATGAAGACAAAATACTAAAGGACTTAGATAATAAGTACGATATTAGTAATCCATATCGCCATAATTTAGAAAGCAAAACCTATGATGTAGTACCTCGAGCTTCAAGGGATATGACAAGTCAGCTTGAGACTATGATTCTCAAGTCTAACTCAAGGACAAACACGCTTGATATAAAAGGTACAACAGGCTCAAATGCGGATATGACGACGGCAGTTAAGAATGCAAATGCCGTTAGCTCAACCCAAATAATGCCCAGTATTGACCCCACTACAAATGACGTAAACGTTAAGTTAAACAAAAGCCGGGCTTTTGAAACGTACCGCGATTCAAGTGGTGCAATCAAAGTAAGGCTTAAACCAGGGGCAGACTCTTCACTTTCACCTGTTAACGTTTCAGCAGACGAAATATATTCTTCTGAATTAAATCACGGACAAACTAAATGGGAAGGTGAAGGAACGTATGAAGATGAAGATGCCTTTTATCAAGCTGGCCGTGATTCTAATGCGAGACTTAGCTCAACGGCTAACAATACAGGCGAAGCTGTTGCATATCGAACAGTTTTAAGTAATGCCCAATCGGGCGCACAACAAACTGTTCCAGATGCAATTATGGCACAAAGCTATACAACATTAGATGAATTAGAAACTGGCGGTGCTGGTTTCTTTGATTCATGTGGATCAACAACTGTCGCTAAAAGTGGAAATTTATATGCCCCAAATATTGAAGAGAGGTTTTGCCAAAGGCTACAAAAAGATAATCCATTTCATTGCCAAGTAAAGCGAGCAGTGCCTGTAATTTCAGATGCAGTGCTTACTGTTGCAGGTAAAGGGCGAAATATATTAACGGTAGAGTTTAATCTTCAAACAGGAATAGTTAAAGCTATAGAACCAACGGATTCGATTGCTTTTGATTTTAACGTAGCTGCAAATGATGCCTTTAAGAACATGTGTTCAACTGATCCAGATGCAGTTTTTAGTAGGGTTACGCTAGATACTTGGGAAGGGACAAGTTTGCCGGGTAAAATTGATAAATCTACGATAATGACTGAGCTTCAAGCGCCAAGCTGTGCAAATGGCTTGGTGGGTATTATTAGCATTGAAGATAAAACAGATGAGTATGGTGACACTGAATGGATTCTAAACGCTCAAGCAAAATATAGATTTGTAGGTCAGCTTGGTGAAGATACTCAAATACCAGAGGGATGCTATGACGCGCTTTCAAGTGAAGATAAAAAAACAAATGGACTAACTTCTTTCCCACCTGATCCAATCACGGGAGAATTTGAAATAAATGGACAATGTACGTTTACTGGTTACCAGACAATACAAGGTGGCTTACAGGGGTATGATGAAGAAATGCTAGCCTCTACCCTTCCATGGTATGACGGCGATATAGAAAATATATCGTGGGAAGTTAACTTAGAAGGATATACATGCGACCCATTTAAAGGTGAAAAAGTATGTACTAACGTAGAGCAACCCGATGGCTCGGTAGATGAGGTGTGCAGATCGTGGGATGAAATTCAATCTACAGGTGGAACGTGTGGAACTTATGAAGAAAAAGATGAATGCGTCGAAATTAAAACAGAGTGTACTGAAGGTTTTACGATTGACGGTTGGAATTACTGCGTAAATGAAACAGTAACCTATGAGTGTGACACAGGCTATGACGTTGACTTTGAATACGAGACAACAGAATCATCATGTGAAGGAATGTTGCCATGTTCAGGTGGTGAATGTAGCTGGGGTGAAAAAGAAGAAAACGAAAACTTCTTTAAAGCTGCGGCCATAGCAAATGTTATGGAGCAAATACCAGGCGAAGCTTCATGTGATGTGCCGGGCGATTTATCAACCTGTCGTATTTTTGAAGGTGAAAGGCAATACTGCTCATGGGCTACTGCTTCAGACTGGGGTAATGATTGCTGCGAAGCACCGGAAGGTATCGACTTTCTTGATTACCTAAACATGACACAAATGATGCTCAAGTTTGAAAATCAGCAAATGGGTGGTGTGTTTTCAGAGCCTGCCGCAGAGGCTATTAATGGGGCCTGGTCTACGGTATCTGACTCTGTTACTTCTACAAACGCTTGGGAAAGTGTTAGCTCATTTTATACTAGTGCCGTGGAAACAGTTACGGGTAATGTTGCAACCGCTGTACCGGGAGCGGCTAGCGGTTCTGCAGGTGCTGCAGCTTCAACTGTAGCAGAAGCGGGCTTAGGTCCTATGACACAATACATATATCAACTTATTTATGACGCCTTACCAGAAGAGTTGGGTAAACTTATGTTTTCAACTGCTGTGTCTACTGAGGCGGGAAGTGATGCAGTTGTAACTGGTTTAAGTGATGGGATGGCAAGCGCCGCTAACTTCTTGGGTGCGGTAATGTTTTGGTATTCTATGTATCAGTTAGCACAACTGGTTGGTTCCTTATTAACAGCATGTGATGAAGTTGATAGTGATACGGCTCTTAAACTTGAAATGCGGCAATGTTATGCGGTGGAAGATAAATATTGCGCTAAAGAAGGCCTAGGAGTTTGCTATATGAAAAGGCAGGATTATTGTTGTTATGGCTCTATTTTAAGTCGAATAGTTATGGAGCAAGCCCATGTATTGCTGAGTAAGGATATGACTGAGTGCTCAGGGTTAACGCATGAGGAATTACAAGCACTAGACTTCAATCAAATAGATCTAAGTGAATGGATTGGCGTAATGATTGAGTCAAATTTAATACCCGAGTCGAATCAAGATGATTTGAGCGCTGGTGGTAGGTATGAAAACACTGAATACAGAGAGACACCCACTGAAAGGACTCTACAAAGAACAAGCAATGCAGCTGAGGGAGCAAAGGCTATTAAGGAAAAAATGAACGAACCATTGGATTGTTCAAAGTACCCGCGTCCACAAATTTGCGAGTTCGGGTTTACACTTGGTAGTGAGGAAGGCGGCTGATATTCGTTAGTTTAAAAAAATGCCAGCCTTAACAGGCTGGCAACTAGAGTAAAATGAATAACTAATTTAAAAATATTAGTTTAATTTAAAAGAAGAATTTTCTTTAGTGAATAAAAACATTGTGTTGTTATGGATTACGTAAGGAGCTGGAACAGTGTATTTAACCCCACTACCCCAACGACCGAATGTTTGTGGTACTACCGCAAAACCCGAAGTAGCTATAGCCATATCAGTAACACCTGCGTACCCGCCATGGAAGGTTACTGTAACAACACTCTTTTGTTCACCCTGATAGTTTACCTTTCCAGTTACCTCTATGTTTACTGGCGTAGAGCATGAGCCTTCGTATTCACGTTTCACGTTAATGAATTGCCCAGAGTTATTAGCAAGATCATACTTTAATTTTGGCTGCCCTGTCTTATCACACAGCGCTCCATCAAACATAAACATAAAGTTGTTGTCTCTGCCGTCAGCACTAAGCCTCATAATCCCAATGTAATTAGAATTTTTGATTTTTTCAAAAGTTTTTGTTAATTCAGCTTCTACAACTTTTACTGCATCAGCATCAACATTTGGGTTATCTAAATCACCTAAAAAAACAAGCATAGGTTTCCAATTAAAGGCTCGGTCTGCTTCTGATTGAGCACCCATGCTCCCAGCTAAATCGATTAAGCCACCAGTTAGAAAAGACATAGCGTACTCTGCCCCAACTAATGCTCCATTAGCTTTGAATTGAGCTTCTTCTGGTAACGCTACATCAGACAAACCTGCGGTTTTTCGCGTCATTTTAGCCACATTTAATGCAAAGCTAGCATCATCGTCAAACTGATAAACTTCATTTGATTCCATTGTTATCACTGGTGGCTGAGTAGACATACAAGCTGCCAATGAAAGCGTTGATAGTGCTAAGATTGATTTTTTTATGAAGTTCATTTTTTTTTCCAAATGTTTAATTGCATGTATTAAAACATATTTGTAGAAATAGGCCACCGATTGAAATCAATATTAGAGATTATATGAGATGTAATCGCCATAGCTCTTCTATTTCAAATACTTTTTCAGTATAGGTATCTTTAATTACGCCACCAGCGGTTACTGTCAAATACAAAACTCTACTAAGCCCACTTTTCTGGCGATACTTAACTGAAGCATGGCACCCAGCTACTTTGTTTATCGCTTGTGAAAGTTGGTCAAGGCTATAGCAAAGAAAATCCTCTTTGCCCACTGTTTGAATTTTAATCATTG
>TARA_R110002020_G_scaffold225869_1_pt1 | contig 19023 bp, 18 predicted proteins | sample TARA_R110002020 | Tara Oceans TARA_R110002020 (sample SAMEA4396489) | marine metagenome | biome: Westerlies Biome; feature: [MES] marine water layer (ENVO:01000295) within the mesopelagic zone...; material: water (ENVO:00002006), including particulate matter (ENVO:01000060) such... | reverse complement strand
GCCCCGGATTGATGCAATCAGACAGATTAGTGTGACTGAACAAACATATTATTGAACCGCGCCGGGTTTTCCGGAGGCTGATTTGTCTTAGTTACGCGGCTATGTCTGATCTTTCCAGAGCTGCATAGAAGTTTGCCTCTGCTTAGGCTGGCGGGATATTCCCGATGGGCTCCAGCAGACGGCGATTGTTGAACCAAACGACCCACTCCAGGGTGGCATATTCGACGGCTTCAAAGCTGCGCCATGGGCCACGGCGGTGAATGACCTCGGCTTTGAACAGGCCGTTGATCGTTTCGGCCAAGGCGTTGTCATATGAATCCCCGACGCTGCCGACAGAAGGCGCAATTTTGGCTTCTGCAAGCCGTTCGGTGTATTTGATCGACAAATATTGCGATCCGCGATCCGAGTGATGGACCAGTTGGTCCTGCGCTGGTCTACGTTGATGAATGGCCTGTTCCAAAGCATCCAGAACAAAGCCGGCATTGGCTGTGTGGCTTGCGCGCCAACCAACGATCCGCCACGCGAACATATCGATGACGAAGGCGACGTAGACAAACCCCTGCCATGTGGCGACATATGTGAAGTCGCTGACCCAAAGGACGTTCGGCGCGGGAGCATGGAACTGCCGGTTCACACGATCCAGCGGACAGGGTAGCGCCTTGTCAGGTATCGTCGTTCTTGGTTTCTTGCCGCGAATGACGCCTTCGATGCCAATGTCCTTCATCAAACGTGCGACGGTGCAGCGTGCGATGTCGAAGCCTTCCCTGCGCATCTGGTGCCAAACTTTGCGAACGCCATAGACCTTCAGGTTCTCCTCAAAGACGCGTTTGATCTCAGGCTTGAGTTGCTCATCACGTTTGGCGCGATCCGACAGGTGCGAAGGATCAGCTTGCTTGGCCTTGTTGTCGTAGAAAGTCGCTGGGGCAATCGGCAGAACCCTGCAAATCGGCTCGACCCCATGTTCAGCGCGGTGATCATCAATGAAGCGGATCATTTCTTGAACGGGCGGTCGAGCTCCGCCTGAGCAAAATATGCGGACGCTTTGCGAAGTATCTCGTTGGCCTGTTTCAACTCGCGGTTCTCGCGTTCCAGCGCCTTCATCTTCTCAGCCATCTCAGTCGTGACACCGCCGCGCTGGCCAGTGTCGATCTCGACCTTCTTCACCCATTCATTCAGCGTTTGCGGCGCACAGCCGATCTTCGCAGAAATCGACAGGATCGCAGACCAGCGACTGTCATGTTGCCCTTCGCCATTCAAAACCATCCGCACGGCACGTTAGCGCACTTTAGGTGTATATTTGTTGGTTGTCTTGTTCATGATGCTCCATCCTACTCATGAGTTGGAGCCTCCGGCAAACCCGGCGCGGTTCACCATCCCTAGGCTGAGTATGCCGGACTACAAAGGGGGGCAGAAAAAGGGGCATTTCTCGGCCCCTGAGGGCTAAGCTTGCTGCCGAACAACTATCTAGGTGAAGTGGCTGGGATGGTAGGATTCGAACCTACGGTACACTGTACCAAAAACAGTTGCCTTACCACTTGGCTACATCCCAACGTGGGCTGGTAGATAGGACGGGTTTGCGCGGGGCGCAAGCCTAATCCGTCATAAAATTGCTAAACTTTTTTTTATTCCTGATTTGCGTTTGTACGGAGCAAATCAGCGTGCTTTTCTGCACGCTCCTGATCGACGATCCGGCTGAGTTGTTCGTCCTCTGCGGCATCGACATCTTGTACAGGTGCGGGCTTGGGATCGGCAGGCTTTCCTTCGGACGCAGAAGGCTGGTTGTTTTCCCCGGTGGCAGGCGCAGTACCCTCCAGCAGTACGCGGTAGGCAGGGGCCGCGGCTCCGACGCCTGCTGCGTCATAGGCGGCCTGTACCAGCCGGATTGCCTCGGAGCGCGCCAGCACGATGTTGGTGTCGTTCTGGTCAATCCACGCAGCCATACCCATTCCAACAGAGCTGTCACCGACGCTCTCGATCCAGACAGAGGCTTGGGGTTCCTTGAGGACGAAGGGGAGCTGTTCAAGTGTGCTGAGGGCCAGCGATTGTGCCTTTGCCAGATCGGCCTCCGGGGCAACGCCCAGTTCGAATTTGAAGCGTCGCTCCGCGTTGCGCGAGAAATTCACGATCCGGCTTTTGAACACGATCGAATTGGGGATGCGGATGTGGTTGCCGTCAAAGCTGAGCAGAATCGTCGCGCGGGAGGTCAGTCGGATGACCTTGCCGGTGTCGCCCTCGATCTCGACCGTGTCATTGGGGCGGAAGGGCTGGCGGATGGACAGCATGATGGAGGCGATGAAATTCTCAACCGTGTCGCGGACCGCAAAGCCGATGGCGAGGCCAACGATACCGGCAGCGCCCAGAATACCTGAAAGCAGCGCCGTGGCGTTCACGATATCTAGCGCCACCACCAGCCCGCCAATCACGAAGACCAGCCGCAGGATCTGGCGGTAGATGTCCGCGATAAAAGCGTTGGGCGCCAGACGGTCCCATGGCTGTTTACGGCGCGCGATGGCGAACCCCAACACGACAATAATGGCAAACAGCGTCAGCGCGATCAGCGCCAGCGGCATGAAGGCGATGATCTGCTGGCCACGCACTTTGAATCGTTCGACGGCCGGATTGAGACGGCGCACCACATCGGTTGTCTCTGTCACTTCATTCTCGATGGCCACCACGCCCTCTACTCGGCCTGCAAGCTCATTCAGGCGCTGCGCGGTCGGCAGATCCAGTGTGCTGCCACGCAGGGTCACGATGCCAGAGCTGACGCTGACGGTGATTTCTTCAAACCCGTCCAACTCAGCCAGAATCGCGCGGATGCGGTTGGCGATGGCTGCGTCCTGGGTGACGCTGTCCGCGATGGTGATTGTGCCTGACGGCTGGCCGTCTGTTTGTGCCTGTGTGGTCAGAGGAGAGAGCAGACAGAGCAGTAGGACGATGATGCGCATGGCGGAAATCCGGTGGAAAGGACATTGGGATAAAGGGAAAGTGGACAAAGAGGAGCGAGTATATCGCCCAAGTCTAGGTCCACCCATTCCGTTTTGCAATTCGCCGCGCCCTGCCTTAGCTACAGTCGATCAGGATCGCGCCTGCGCGGGCGCCTTTTAACACGGCGTCGTGGGCAATTGCACATTCGGCGATCGGATAAACCGCCTCGACTGGACAGACCAGCGCGCCGGCCACCAACGCTTCATGCAACTGCGTGATCCGCTCAAGGCGCTGCGCCATTGGCAGCAGATAGATGAGAATGATGTCCAATGTGGCGGCCTTGAACAGGAGCGGGCCGAAGGGCAGGACGGGCGACATCTCTATTTGCGATCCGTAGGCGGCAATAGTGCCGTTGGGGGCGATCACTTCGGCGTTCATGTTGACATTGGCACCAAACTCGACCTCCAGAATGCGGTCGACGGGTGCGCCACCATTCGCGGCAAGGATATCAGCGGCCAGCGTGTTGGCGCGGTAGTCCAGAACAGCATGCGCGCCTACGGCGGTCACGCGCGCCGTGTCGCGCGGGCTACAGGTGGCAATCACGCGCGCGCCGCCCCATAGGGCCAGTTGCAACGCCAGATAGCCCACTGTGCCACCGGCGCCCGATACCAACAGGGTTTTCCCTGCTACATCGCCGCCGCCGAAAACTGCTTCGGCAGCTGTCAGTCCAGGGATGCCGAGGATCACGCCGGTCTCGAAACTGACGCCGTCGGGCAGCGCCACAGCTTGCTCGGTTGGCAAGGTGATGTGGGTGGATGCGGTGCCGAACGGGCGTTGCCATTGGCCGTTCCAGATCCAGACGCGAGTGCCGATGCGGGCAGGGTCCACGCCTGCGCCGACGGCTTCGATCACGCCTGCGCCATCGCTGTGCGGAATGATCTGTGCAAAGGCGGGTTTGACCACGCCGGGCCTGCTGCCCGCGCGGGCTTTGATGTCTGAGGGGTTCACGCCGGAAAAAGCCAACCTCACTGTGACTTCGCCCGGCGCGGGAGCGGGGGTGTCGAAACTGGCGAGCGTCAGGACGTCGGCGGCGGTACCGAAGCGGTCATAGAAAACGGAGTGCATGGTATGTGGTCCTCGGGATCAGGCAGGGAGCGTCCAGCATGATCCTAAAGCCAAGGTGGTGCAATCAGTCAAACACTTCGCCGGATTGCACACCCCAAAGCCGCGCCTTGGGCGCCCAGCCCTTGAACCCTCCCGAGCGCAGCTCGCACCACTCAATGGTGCATTCGCTCACGCGCGCAACCACGCCCAGCTCCAGTGCGGCCACGACTGGCGCTGCGGGATCGGGCCGGGCATGCAAGGTAAGCATGTCTTTCTCTACCAGCACTGTACGGGTACCGGACAGGAGGGAGTAGTGGACCCAGCCGCCCATACCGTCGCGGTCTTCGACGCGGCGCCAGTGGCCATGCTCGGCGGTGATGCGCAGTGGCATGTCGCGGCGTTTGAACACCCAGTCGATCCGGTGGGTCAGGGACGGGCCGCGCCGCACATTGCCCTCGGCGGCTTTCATCGAGACGAAACGCGGAATCGGGCGGTTCGTGACTTTGCCGGAATCATCTTCGTCCTGCGACAGCGCCGCGTCATCGGGCACGTCGGTGTCCTGTGCAAGGACGGGAGTGGCAAAGCTGGTGGTCAGGATAACGGCAAGCGTGCCAAATAACCCTGCGCACAGCTTGCGCAATTTCGATTTGTTCATAATGTGCTGCCTGCACTGAATTTATTGCTGTCGTCTTGCTCTTGATGCGCGCGGGGTTCTTGTGCCCCGTCGCGTACTGGTTCACCATGGCCCTAGATTTTGCCACCGCCAAGACCGGAGATTGAATTATGCCAAAACAGCAGCTGAGTGTTGTAGTCACGCGACGGTTGCCGGAGGTCGTGGAGACGCGGCTGGCCGAGTTGTTCGATGTGCACCTGCGCGAGACTGACGCGCCCATGACCCGTCAGGAACTGGCAGAGGCCATCAAGACGTGTGACGTTTTGGTGCCGACGATCACAGACCAGATTGACAATGCATTGATCTCTCAGGCGGGCGGTCGGCTCAAGCTGATTGCCAACTACGGTGCGGGCGTCGACCACATCGATGTGGCGACTGCGCGACAGCAGGGGGTTCTGGTGTCCAACACTCCGGGCGTGCTGACCGAGGATACCGCCGATATGACCATGGCGCTTTTGTTGGCCGTGACGCGCCGGATGCCCGAAGGCATGGCGCTGATGCAGAAGGGTCAATGGGACGGCTGGGCGCCCAACGCGCTGCTGGGCGGGCGGATCTCGGGGCGTCGTCTGGGCATCCTCGGGATGGGCCGGATCGGGCAGGCGGTGGCGCGCCGCGCGGCGGCCTTTGGTATGCAGATCCACTATCACAACCGCCGCCGCCTGCGCCCCGAAGTCGAAGAGAAACTGGGCGCCACCTATTGGGAGAGCCTCGACCAGATGGTGGCGCGGATGGATGTAATTTCGGTCAACTGCCCGCACACACCTTCAACCTTCCACCTGATGAACGCGCGACGTCTCAAGCTGATGAAGCCGGAGGCGGTGATTGTGAACACCAGTCGCGGCGAGGTGATCGACGAGAACGCGCTGACACGGATGCTGCGCGCGGGTGAATTGAAGGGCGCGGGGCTGGACGTGTACGAGCACGGGGTCGAGATAAACCCGCGCCTGCGCGAGCTGGATAACGTAGTGTTGCTGCCGCACATGGGTTCTGCCACGCTGGAGGGCCGGATCGAGATGGGCGAGAAGGTGATCATCAACATCAAGACTTTCGACGATGGCCACCGGCCACCCGATCAGGTGGTGCCGTCGATGCTTTGACAGCGGCGTCTGCGCATGGGGAGAGTGCGGAGGGGTTTAAAAGCGAAATGAAGAAAAGCAGGGAGAGAGAGATGCGCGGGATTTTGACAGGGGTTTGCCTTCTGCTGGCGGGAAGCGCCGCTGCGCAGCAGGCGGCGGATGCCGTTGCGCCGGAGGCAGCAACAGTGGGGGCGTTCCAGAGCCTGTCGCCCGAGATCGCGCGCGCGCTGGAGGTGAAGGATGCGGGGCAGCCCGTTGAGGCGGACAGCTGGATGGTGGTCGCCGCCAACCCCTATGCGGTGAAGGCCGGGTCGGATGTATTGGCAGCGGGCGGCACTGCGGCGGATGCGCTGGTGGCGGTGCAGGTGATGTTGGGGCTGGTTGAACCGCAAAGTTCCGGCCTTGGCGGCGGTGCATTTTTGGTCTGGTACGATGCGGCGAGCGGTGCATTGACCACTTTTGACGGGCGAGAAACTGCGCCCCTGGCAGCGACACCGCAGCTTTTTCAGAACGCAGACGGTGAGCCGCTGGGGTTTTTTGACGCGGTTGTCGGGGGGCGGTCTGTAGGTGTTCCGGGGACGCCCGCACTTCTGGCAGAGATCCACGGGCGCTATGGCAATCGTGACTGGGCCAGCCTTCTGGCGCCTGCGCGGGACCTGGCGCAGAACGGCTTTCCCGTGTCGCCGCGCCTTGCGCAGTTGGTGGCCGAGGATGCGGAACGGTTGGCGTCATCCGATATCACGGCGGCCTATTTCATGCCTGCGGGACGGCCTATCGCTGCGGGTGAGACGCTTGTGAACCGGCCCTACGCGCAGACGCTGGACCTGCTGGCGGAGGAAGGCGTGGGCGCCTTTTATGCGGGCGATCTGGCGCGGACCATTGTGGCGACGGTGCAGGGCGCTGAGGGCAATCCGGGCGTGTTGTCGGAAGTGGATCTGGCGATTTACCGCGTTAAGGAGCGGCCTGCGGTATGTGCAGCCTACCGCGCGCATGAGGTCTGCGGCATGGGGCCGCCGTCTTCGGGTGCGATTGCGGTGGGGCAGACGCTGGGCCTGCTGGAGGGCTATGATCTGAGCGCGGGACCGGACGATATTAATGTGCGTCGCCTGATGGGGGATGCCGCGCGATTGGCCTTTGCAGACCGTGGCCGCTATGTGGCCGACAGCGATTACGTGCCGGTGCCGGTCAAGGGCTTGCTTGACCCTGCCTATCTGGCGCAGCGGGCAGGGCTGCTGGCGGGCGACGACGCCTTGCCGGAAGTGAGTGCGGGCAAACCGGAATTTGACCATGCGCTCATCTGGGCCGATGACGCGGCGATCGAGCTGCCCTCGACGTCGCATATCTCGATCGTCGATGCGGCGGGGAATGTGGCGTCGATGACGACCACCATCGAGAACGGCTTCGGCAGCCGGTTGATGGTGGGTGGCTTTCTGCTGAACAACGAGCTGACGGATTTTTCCTTCCGCAGCCACGTGGACGGTGTGCCGGTGGCCAACAGGGTCGCGCCGGGCAAGCGGCCGCGTTCGTCGATGGCGCCGACAATTGTGATGAAGGACGGCGCGCCGGTGATTGTGGCGGGATCGCCCGGGGGCAGCCGGATCATCGGGTATACCGCACAGGCGCTGGTGGCGATGATTGACTGGGGAATGGACCCGCAGCAGGCCGCCGCACTGCCCCACGCGATAAACCGCTTTGGCACCTATGATCTGGAGGAAGGGACAACTGCTGTTGCTCTGTCCGAGGGTTTGGGGCAGATCGGATACGAGACCGAGACGCGCGCGTTGACCTCGGGATTGCATCTGATTGAAATTGGCGAGCGTTTGCGCGGCGGGGCGGATCCGCGCCGCGAAGGCATCGCATTGGGAGAATAAGACATGGTTCAGGCAGTGGTGATGACGCGCAATGAAGACGGGATTGCGGCGGCGCTGGGGATTCTAAAGCAGCAGTTCGGAGAGCGGTTCCAGACCGGTGCCGCGATCCGTGAGCAGCACGCGCATACGACAACCTGGATCATGAACCAGCCGCCTGATGGCGTGGTGTTTGCGCATTCCACGCAGGAAGTTTCGGACATTGTGAAAGTCTGTGCGGCGCATGAAGTTCCGATCATTCCGTTTGGGACAGGGACATCACTGGAGGGGCATGTGAATGCCCCGGCAGGCGGGATCAGCATAGATGTGAGCCAGATGGCATCGGTGCTGGAGGTCAACGCGGGCGATCTGGATTGCCGCGTGCAGCCCGGTGTGACGCGTATGGCGCTCAATACGCATCTGCGCGATCAGGGGCTGTTTTTCCCGATTGACCCTGGTGCGGATGCAAGCATCGGCGGCATGGCTGCGACCCGTGCATCGGGCACCAATGCGGTGCGCTATGGCACGATGAAGGACAATGTTCTGAGCCTGGAGGTGGTTCTGCCCGATGGCGAGATCATCCGCACGGCCAGCCGCGCGCGCAAGTCTTCTGCGGGGTATGATCTGACGCGGCTGATGGTTGGCTCTGAAGGGACGTTGGGGATCATCACGGAAGTCACATTGCGCCTGCAAGGTATCCCCGAGGCGATCTCGGCTGCGAGCTGTTCGTTTCCCACTGTCGAGGCCGCCTGCGAGACAGTGATGGCGGTGATCCAGTACGGGTTGCCCGTGGCGCGGATCGAGCTGCTGGATGCCTTGGTGGTCAAGGCGGTGAATGGCTATTCCAAGCTGAGCCTGCCGGAGACGCCTTTGCTGTTGCTTGAATTCCACGGCTCGGAGGCAGGGGTGGTCGAGCAGGCCGAGACGTTTGGCGCATTGGCGGCAGATTTCGGCGGATCAGGCTATGCGGCAACAACGACATCCGAGGAGCGAAACGCGCTGTGGCAGGCGCGGCATGATGCCTATTGGGCCATGCTGGCCTTGCGGCCCGGGTGCAAGGCGGTCGCGACGGATGTTTGTGTCCCGATCTCGCGGCTGGCCGAAGCGGTTGTAGGAGCGAATGAAAAAGCGGCAGAGCTGGGGCTGGTTGCGCCTGTGGTTGGGCATGCAGGCGACGGGAATTTCCACGCCTCGCTTCTGTTGGACATGGATAACGCGGAAGAGGTGGCAAACGCCGAAACCTATGTCAGCTGGCTGAACCAGCGCGCGATTGCGCTTGGCGGGACCTGCACGGGCGAGCATGGCATCGGGCAGGGCAAGCGGCCTTATCTGGTAAAAGAGCTGGGCGGTGCAGTGGATGTCATGGCAGCGATCAAGCGCGCGCTCGATCCACAAGGGATCATGAATCCGGGCAAGATATTCCCCTGACTCGCCAACCGCTGGCGCAGTCCCTCGCGACATACAGGGTCCAAAGAAATTAGAGACAGCCCGCATGTGGCGCGAGGTCGGTTTTCTGCTCTGTCCGGTCGCGGTTCGGCTTTGGAATTCTGGTGGTGCGGATAGAAGGGACAAAACGCGCGCATAAGGGAATCGTGGCATGAAAACACAAGTTAAAGCATTGGTTGTGGGCGGTGGCGCCGTTGGCACCTCGATTGCCTATCATCTGGCGCGTGCCGGCTGGGATGATGTGATGCTGCTAGAGCGCGACGAGTTGACCTCGGGCTCTACTTGGCACGCGGCGGGTTTGCTGCCCTATTTCAACATGAGCTTTGCAACCACGCATATCCACGACTATTCAATCAAGTTTTACAAGACGCTGGAGGAAGAGACCGGCCTGAACGCGGGCTTTGCCGTTGTGGGCAACCTGCGCATGGCGCAAACGCAGGAGCGGATGGACGAGTATATGCTCTATGCCTCCACCGCCGAGACCTGTGGCGTGCCGTACCAGTGGATGACGCCCGACGAGATCAAGGCGAAATGGCCGCTGATCCGCACCGAGGACCTGAAAGGCGCGCTCTATCACAACACGGATGGCTATATTAACCCCGCCGATGTGACCATGGCCATGGCCAAGGGCGCGCGCCAGCGTGGCGTCGTGATCGAGCGGAAATGGCAGGCGGATGCGTTCCACTGGAATGGCGAGGCTTGGGAAGTCACTGTCACGAAGATGGTCGAAAAAGGGGGCAACCTGATCCCCTCCGACGAGCAGGTGGTGATCACCGCCGAGCATGTTGTGACCGCCTCGGGCAACCACGCGCAGCGCACCGCCAAGATGCTGGGCATCAAGATGCCTGCGATCCCCGTCGAGCACCAGTTCATCGTGATGGAGCAGGACCCCGAGCTGGTGAAGTTCCGCGCCGAGGGCAACGTGGAGCATCCGGTGATCCGCGATGCGGATGCGCAATCCTACGTGCGCGAGGAGCGGGGCGGCTGGATTTTGGGCGTGTATGAGCCGAAAGCGCCTGCGCGGTTTGAATATGGCGTGCCTGACAGCTTCCGTGCGGATCTGTTCCAGCTGGATCTGGACCGGATCGAAGACCAGTATATGGCGATGAACCACCGCATCCCGTCCGCCGAGAATTGCGGGCTGAAGGATGATTTCAACGGGCCGATCTGCTATACGCCCGATGGCAACCCGCTGGTGGGTCCTGCGCCGGGCCTGCGGAATATGTGGCTTGCCGAAGGCTTCAGCTTTGGCATCACGGCGGCGGGTGGCACCGGCTATTACCTTGCGCAGCTGATGGTGAAGGGTGAGGCCGAGATCGACATGGCAAGCCTCGACCCCAAGCGCTATGGCGACTGGATGACCACCGAATTTGCGGCACGCAAGAACGAGGAGGCCTATGAGCACGTCTATATCCTCCACCACCCCGATGAAGAGCGTCCTGCCTGCCGTCCCTTGCGCACCTCGCCGGCCTATGACCGCCAGGCGGCGCGCGGTGCGCAGTTCGGCTGGGTGAACGGCTGGGAGCGGCCCAACTACTATGCGCCAGAGGGTTTCAACGACCACGACGCGCGCAGCTTTCGCCGTGGCGGCTGGTGGCAGTATGCTGTGGAAGAGGCGAAGGCCATCCGCGAGGGAGTGGGCCTGATCGACGCCACCGCCTTTACCAAGCATGTGGTGAAGGGACCGGGTGCAACGGCTTTCCTTGACTGGTTCACCTGCAACAAGCTGCCCAGTGTCGGGCGCATCAACCTGACATATGCGCTGACCACTGCGGGCACGACGCGCACAGAATACACCATCGTGCGGCTGGCGCAGGATGAATATTATCTGGTCAGCGCGGGCGCATGGACGGCCTATGACAGCGACTATCTGCGCAAGGCCATCGAGGACAAAGCGCCTGAGTTCGGCTATATCGAGTGCCACGATGTGACCACGCAATGGGGGGTCTTTGCCATTGCAGGCCCGAAATCACGCGATGTGCTGCGTGAGATCGTAAAGGATGCCGAGCCGGACACAGTTCTTTCGAACAAGCGTTTTCCATGGCTGACCGTCCGCAACATTGAGCTGGGCATGGTGCCTGTGCGTGCTGTCCGCGTGGCCTACACCGGCGAGTTGGGCTGGGAGCTGCACCACCCGATCGAGATGCAGAACCACCTGTTCGACATGCTTGAGAAAGCAGGCGAGAAACATGGCATGAAGCTGGTCGGTGCGCGCGCGCAAAACTGGCTGCGTCAGGAGAAATCATACCGCGCCTTCGGCACCGAACTGGGCCGCGATGCGACCCCGCTTGAGGCGGATTTGCCGCGCTTTGTAGATATGAACAAGGACTTCCACGGCAAGCAGGCGATGGCGGATCACGGGATCAACGTGAAATGCGTGACGCTGCTGATCGACGGGCCGGGCGATGCGGATCCGTGGGGCCGCGAGGTGCTCTATCACGGCGATACGCGTGTCGGGCGTCTGACCTCGGGCGGCTATTCGGTTGCTTTTGGCAAATCCATCGGCATGGGCTATGTGAAGCCTGAAACTGCCGTGGTCGGCACCAAGCTCAAGGTCAAGATGTTTGACCAGCTGTGGGATGCCGAGATTGTCGAGGACAGCCCCTATGATCCGAAAAACGCCACGATCCGGATGGACGGCTAGACACTACATCATCACCGCAGCCCTTTCGGTTGCGGTGGTATTCGTTTTGGGCGTGGCACTGTCACCGCCGCGCAGCCCCACGGTAGCGGTGATCGGGGACCGTGCCGATGAGGTGCGCGCGGCGATGGGGGTGGTGCAGGCACAGGATGCCACCGTGACTATCGTCTTACTGAACCGCTGGGACAGCTTGCGGCATCTGCCTGATATCGCCGAGCTGTGCTGGGACGCCTGCCACGACCGCATTGCGCCCCAGATCACGCTGACCCGGATGCGATTTGGCAAGACGCGCAAAGTGGTGGTGTTTCACCTGCCGGATTTCGATGAAGACATTGCCTGCGTTGCGACACGCGCCGCCAATGCGCTGCTCGCGCTGCGTGGCTATGCACCTTCATGCCGGATCAAGCAGGCAAACCTGCAAGTCTGGATCCTGCCGATGGGTCTGGGCCGGATTTCCTGACGCTAAGGATGCGTTCGTGCAGCAAGCCATGCGGACCATTCCGCGGGCGAGCCTGAAAACGCGTTCAGGTCCACCTTGCCCGTGATCCCGTTGATCAGTCCGGTTGCCGAATACTGCCAGAAGCGCCAGCTTTGGCCGGGGTAGGCCTCGCGCGGGGTTTTTGCGGTGGTGCGCAGCCAGTATTCATAGCCTTTGAAGCGGTCCAGATCGGCGTCCTCGTAGAAGCCTGGCGTGGTGTAGATGATAGGGCGCTGGCCATAATGCGCCTCGACGATGCGCAGCCAGCGGCGCATTTCGTCCTGAACGGTCGCTGCATCGGGGCGGCGGTGCGCACAGGTGGGTGAAAATGCGTTCCACTCCATGTCCAGAACGGGGGGCATCATGCCCTTGGTGCGCGGGACGTTGCGGATAAACCACTGCGCCTGCACCTCCGGCGTGGTGCAGAAGTAGTAGAAATGATAGGCGCCGCGCGCGACACCTGCCGCGCCTGCGCCACGCCAGTGGGACTGGAACATCGGGTCCAGAATATCACCGCCTTCGGTCGCCTTGAGAAAGGCAAAGTTCACACCGCTCAGCCGCGCTTGCGGCCAGTCGATACTGGTCTGGAAACGCGCGGCGTCGATCCCGTGGACACGAAACCGCGCAGGCGTGGGGTTCTCGAAATCCACGGGCGCGGCATCACGGAAATCAGGGGGCACAGGCGTGCCAACGGGCACAGGCGCGCCCCCACAGGCCGCGAGGCAGCAACACAGGAGCGCGACAAGGGCGGCGCGGAGGCTCATGGCAATGTCCTTCTGGCTATAATGCCCAGATTGTTGGCGGGCATGTCACGCGTGATCTGGTGGCGCAATCCAGCGGCCCCGAGCACTGCGGCAACCCATGTGTCATCCTTGTATCCGATATCGGGGTTGGCCGCGCGCAAGTCGCTGTCAAACGTCCGGTCGCCGTCAGAGGTCAGCCGGCCTGCGCGCATGAACGGACCATAGATCACCAATGTGCCCTCCGGCGCCAACGCAGCCGCAGCCCCTGTCAGAACCGCCTGTGCGTCGGGCATAGGGATCAGGTGCAGCAGGTTGCCCAGATAGATCAGATCATAGGGCGGATGCGCGGCGGCCCATCCGTCCTGCGCGGCATCCAGAGGTTGCGCGGGGCGCAGGTTGGGCAGGGCTGCCTCGGCGGCGTAGGCGTCGATGCTGGCCAGACGGTCTGGCGTGATGTCGGTCGGCTGCCACGTGAGGGCGGGCAGGGCGGCGGCCATGGCCACGACATGCTGGCCCGTCCCCGAGGCGATCTCCAGTGCGCGCCCTGCGGGCGGTGCCACCTCTTGCAGCAGCGCCACGATGGCGGGCGCATTGCGTTGGGCCGAGGGCGAGTGCAGCTTTGGGCCGTCTACAGGCAGGACTACGCTTGCGCTGGGCGGCAGGAGGCTCACGGATGGAACCGGGCGGGCGACAGCGCAGCAACGGTGTCGGCATCCAGCGCGGGCGCGCGGCTTGTGACCAGATCAGCGACCAGCGCGGAAGCGGCAGGCGAGGTCTGGAACCCGTAGCCGCCTTGACCCGCGCACCAGACAAAATCCGTCACCGCCGGATCACGGCCCAGGACCAGCGTCCGGTCGCGGGCAAAACTGCGCAGTCCCGCCCAGGTGGCCAGCGGGCGCGTCACTGGCGCAGTGACCATCTGCTGATAGCGGTCCAGCCCTTCGGCCAGTGTCATGTCATCGGCAAAGGCGTCATGGGGATGGGTCGCCACCTCTTCTGCCGGAGAAACCAGCAGCGCGCCGGCATCGGGTTTCGCATACCAGCTTTCATTGATGCCAAAGAACATCGGCCATTTGGACACATCATGCCCGCCCGGAGCCGCGATCCGCGCCATCGAGCGGCGGTGCGGGATGATGCCCAGCGGCGTCACCCCCGCGAGACCTGCAACCAGATCGGACCATGCGCCAGCCGCGTTGACCAACGTGCCGGCGGTAAAGGTACCGCCTGCGTTCACTTTCCAACCGCCGGACTGCGCTTCGATTCCCGTCACCACCGCATCGGTGATTACCTGCCCGCCATTGGCGCGCAGGGTGCGGATGAAATCCTGCATCAGACGGTCGGTGTCGATGTCATAAGCCTCTGCATGATAGCCCGCAAAGGCCAGCGCGCGCTCATTCAGCACCGGCACCATCTCCCGCGCTTCACGCGGGGTGATCTGCTCGACGCCCATATGGGCGACGTCGGCCAGAAACGCCTCTTCGTCATCCGCACCGGCCACAATCATCAGACCGCGCGGCGTGAGGTATCCACCCTCGCGGAAATGCGCCATGCTGGCACGGTTCAGCGCCTGCACCGACGGCGCGCCGTAATTTTCCTCGATCAGCGCGGCAGAGCGGCCCGAGGCGTGATAGCCGGAGACGCTTTCCATCTCCAGAACCGTCACAGTTGCATCTGCGGACAAGCGAGCCGCGGCAGACAGGCCGGCGATCCCGCCACCGATGACGATGATGTCACTGTTCATTGTTCTTCTGCCCGATCTGTAGCGGGGGGCGGGGTAGGCACCAGCGTGGCCAGCTCCGCATAAAGCGCGGGGGACATTTCATAATCCAGTGCCGCAAGGGACGGGGATAGTTGGTCGGCGGAGCGGGCCGAGATGATGGGCGTGGGCGCAGTTTCATGCGCTGCTGCCCATGCCACGGCGAGGGTCGCAGGATGCACCCCTTCGCGTGCGGCGATCTCCGACAGCCGCTCTGCGGCGCTGTGCATATAGTCAAAGCGGTAGCGCGCAGCGTAGCGGTCATCCTCGGTCAGACGGCCCGAACCGCCGCCTGTGTATTTACCGGTCAGCAGCCCGCCGCCCAGTGGCGAATAAGGCGCGCAGAGCATGCCATAGTCTTGTGCCATCGGCAGGATCTCAACCTCGGCCTGCCGTTTGACGACATTGTACATCGGCTGGATCAAGGTGATCGTCAGATCGAACTTGGCTGCGATATGCGAAGCTTTTGCCGCTTGCCACGCGGCAAAGTTGGAGATGCCCACATGGCGGATGATCCCGCGCGCCTTCAGCTCGGCCAGCGTCTCGAAGCTGTCATGCATGTCCGTGTCAGGATCAAACCGGTGCAGGTAGAGCGCATCAATCACGTCTATGTTCATCCGTCTGAGCGAGGTCTCGGCACTGCTGCGGATGTTGTCGGGGGACGCACCGCCCGTGTAGGCGGCTTTGGTGGCGATGATCAGCCGGTCGCGGTGGGGTTTGACCATCTCGCCCAGCAGTGTCTCGGAGGCGCCGTCGGTGTAGACATGGGCGGTGTCGAAATGGGTGATGCCGGCGTCCAGCGCCGCATTGAACATCGCGCGGGAAGCGGCCGCATCTGCGCGGCCGCCGAATTGCATGGTGCCAAACGCAAGGCGGCTGGCGCGGGTGCCATCAAGGCTGGTGAGCGTGTGTGTCATACGCTTTTGGTGCCAGCCTTGCGCGCAGTTGGCAATGGGGCACGACGCCTAGACGCCGCCTTTTTCGACCGCGCGCTGATAGGCAGGCCGCGCCTCCAGCGCATCGACAAAAGCCGCCAGTTTGGGGTAGGTCTCCCGCCGCCCCAGCCGCATCGCGATCTGCGCGGGAAAACTGAGCATAATGTCGGCGGCGGACAAGTCATCCAGCACAAAATGCCCGGACGGGCGCAACATGCTTTCCATATAGGCAAAGTGGTTGTCCAGTTCGGACTGGATGCGCGGATGCAACGGCGCGCCGGCCTCGCCCAGACGACCCACATAGAGGTTAAGCAGCACCGGCGTCATGGCGGAGCCTTCGGCGAAATGCATCAGCTCCAGATGACGTACATGCGCGGCCGTGCCCGCCTGCGGGATCATCTGTGGCGCGTATTTGGCACAAAGCACTTCGGTAATGGCGGCACTTTCGATGACCGGCTCGCCGTCCATCTCGATCACGGGGGATTTGCCCAGCGGATGGACTTTCAGCAAGGCTTCGGGAGCCAGATTGGTTTTGCTGTCCCGCTCGTGCAGGACAAAATCATAGGGCGCACCTAACTCTTCCAAGAGCCAGAGAATGCGCAGCGAGCGGGACCTGTTGAGGTGATGAAGTGTGATCATCGGAGCAGCTTACCGGGTTCACGCTGGCCTGCAAGCGATCAGATGATCTCGTCCTCGTCAAACAGCGGCGCCTCTTCGAGTTGGGTTGCCAGCTCGTCCACTGCCGCCTCGGCCATGTCGCCCAATTTCACGTCAGCAATATGGAACAGCGCGTCGCCCTCATGCACAATCGGCACAACGGCGCGGCCCACTATGATCCCTGCGTATCTGCTGGCCACCTCGGTTTCGCCCTCGCCGAACGGATCGGATATGGCGGCGACAATATCGCCTTCTGCCACCACATCGCCTTCCGCCTTGTACATGCGCAACAGCCCGCCCGCAGGTGCGCGCATCCAGTGGCTGTCCGAGCAGATCAGGGGGGCGGCCTTGGGTGCCGCAATCCCTGCGCGCGGCATCATGCCGGTTTTCTTCAGCACCCGCAAAATTCCCGCAACACCGGCCCGCACGGACATCTCGTCAAACCGCATGCCTTCGCCCGCCTCATAGAGCAACACGTCCACGCCGATCCGCTTGGACTCCTGCCGCAGGCTGCCATCGCGCAACGCAGAGGTCAGGATGACCGGCGCGCCGAAGGCTTTGGCGAGCTTCATCGTCACACGGTTGTTGGCCGAGACGCGCACCTGCGGCAAGTTGATCCGGTTGACCGCAGCCGAGTGCAGGTCAATGCCCAGTGTGCAGCGCGCCACAATCTCGTTCAGGAAAATATACGCCAACCGCGAGCCGAGCGAGCCGTGCGGCGAACCGGGAAAACAGCGGTTCAGATCGCGCCGGTCGGGCAGATAGCGCGAATGATTGAGGAACCCGAAAGTGTTCACAATCGGCACCACAATCAGCGTGCCTTTGAGCGACTTGAGGTTTTTCGAGCGCAGCATACGCCGCACAATCTCCACCCCGATCACCTCATCTCCGTGGATGCCCGCGCTGACAAAGGTCACCGGACCGTCGTGCCGCCCGTGGATGATATGCGCCGACAGTGTAACGGGTGTGTGATCCGACAGGGTGCTGACGGGGATCTCGATGGTCTTGCGGGTGCCAGCGTCGACAGACTGGCCCGCAATCACAAAAGCGGCGCGTTTGGTCATCCCTTGCCTTTGGTCTTTGTCGCGTTGGGCTTGGCGTTCTTTTCCAGATATTCGATGATCATACCGGCAATATCCAGCCCTGTCGCGTTTTCCACGCCCTCCAGACCCGGCGAGGAGTTCACCTCCATCACCACTGGCCCGTGGTTGGAGCGCAGCATGTCCACACCGCAGACATTCAGACCCATCGACTTGGCAGAACGGATCGCGGTCGAGCGTTCCTCGGGCGAGAGTTTGATCACCTTGGCCGAGCCGCCGCGGTGCAGGTTGGAGCGGAAATCGTCTTCCGCACCCGTGCGCTTCATCGCAGCGACAACCTTGCCGCCCACCACGATCGCGCGGATATCGGTGCCGCCTGCTTCCTTGATGAATTCTTGCAGCAGGATGTTCACACCCGCCCCGCGAAACGCCTCCACTACGGACACGGCTGAGCGTTTGGTGTCCGCCAGAACCACGCCAATGCCTTGCGTACCTTCCAGCAGCTTGATCACCACAGGTGCGCCGCCTGCCAGCTCCAGCACTTCGTCGGTCTGCTTGGGGTCATGGGCGAAAGTTGTAACCGGCAGGCCGATGCCGTCGCGCGCCAGAAGCTGCATTGAGCGCAGCTTGTCGCGTGAGCGGCCAATGCCGACACTCTCATTCAGCGGATAAACCCCCTGCATTTCGAACTGGCGCAGCACGGCCAGCCCGTAAAAGGTCACCGATGCGCCGATGCGCGGGATGACCGCGTCATAGCCCTCGAGCTTTTCGCCGTTGTAATAGACCTCAGGCCGCCGTGACGCGATGTTCATATAGCAGCGCAGCGTATTAATGATGTCGAGCTGGTGCCCACGTCCCTCTGCCGCTTCCTTGAGGCGCTTGTGGGAGTAAAGGTTCGGGTTGCGGGCCAGCATTGCAATTTTCATCGGGTCTATCCTTCAAAGTCGGGCTTGTCGCTGACCAGATAGGACTGGTCGGGGTGGACAAGAATGTTACGGCTGCGCAGCGCACGGCGGCCCAGAATCAAAGGAAAACGCATGTTCCCGCGATCAGTCAGGGAGATGTCTATTTTCCAGCGTCGCCCTGCCAATACCATAGGCGTGCGGATAACGATACGTGTCTCGGGGGTGCCGCTGGTGTTTGTTATGTCACGTTTGGTAAACACAGGAAATTCGCAGGTTTGCCCGGCGATCCCATGAGGCGAGGGCGCGGTGAAACGCACCCATTTTATACCGTCGCGGGCGAATGTCTCGATGTTCTCGGCGTGCAGCGCGGTGGTTTTGGCACCGGTATCGACCTTTACCGCAAAATCCAGCAGGTTCATCTCCGGGAGGCTGATACATTCATGCCAGCCGATGACGGTATAGGATTGCGACAGTTGGGTGGTGGTCGTTTTCATGAGCGCGGTCCGTTGAAGGAGTAGGAGTGCAGTGTTCGGCCCTCTTCTGCGCACAACCTGATTTTGTAAAGCCGTTCGCTTAGATTCGAGTGGGGCGGATCGGTGTAATTTTCAATCTGCGGCGCGCGCGGCGCTGCTTGTCAGGATCGCCACAGCAAAGAACAGCGGTATGCCAAGCTCGCCCACTTCCTCGAAAACATACGCAAAGTGGTTCATGCTTTCCGAAATCTCGATACCGTATGGCGCGAGCTTGCGCCCGAGAGAGTGTCCGATCTTCTGTGTAACTGCGCTTTGGTCCATGCT